>TARA_R110002167_G_scaffold361986_2_pt1 | contig 15178 bp, 14 predicted proteins | sample TARA_R110002167 | Tara Oceans TARA_R110002167 (sample SAMEA4398238) | marine metagenome | biome: Polar Biome; feature: [MES] marine water layer (ENVO:01000295) within the mesopelagic zone...; material: water (ENVO:00002006), including particulate matter (ENVO:01000060) such... | reverse complement strand
CGTCCAGCCGATGGCGAAGGAGATGCCGAAGAAGGTCGCCGCCATGGGAGAGCCCCCTCTCAGCTCGGGCGACCACTGAAAGCTGCGCTGCAGGACGGGCAGCCGGAACACGCCCGTCATGAATAGGCCGAGCACGATGACGATGCTGCCGGTGATCCAGTTGAGCTCCTGGCGATAACCACGCAGCAGCTGGCCGATGCTGGTGACCCCCAGGCCCATCAGGATGAAGACCACGCTGAAGCCGAAGACGAAGAAGGTGCTGAGCAGCAACGCCTCGAAGCGCCGATCCGCCTTGCCGGCACTGCCGCCGGTGACCACCGACAGATAGGCGGGCAGCAAGGGCAGGGTGCAGGGCGAGAAGAACGACAGCAGCCCGCCGAAGAGGGCGCCGATCAGGCCGATGGAGGAGAGCGTTTCCACAGAGCTTCTACCTGGGTGAAATGAAGGGAATGGCTATCGGCCGGCGATCGTCAGGGTCGCCGGCCTAGGTGCGGAAGCAGACTTCGCGGTCACCAACTCATTGGTTCACCTGGAAGGCGATGCCCCGAGAGATATCTGGTGACCGATGCCCCCCAGCTCCACGGTCTGCAACACCTCGAGGGTGTCCGGGGCGATGATCCACAGGTGGGGTTCGTCGCGGCTGGTGACCAGCACCCGCCCATCGGTGGGCGAAACGGCGAGATGGTAGGGGGCCGGTGCCAGCTCGGCGGCATGCCGTGTGCCCTCCTCGAGGGAGATCCTGACGAGGCGGTTGTCGCCCTGACTCGTCGCATAGAGCGTCTGGCCATCCGGACTCAGGTCGATGCCGTGAGGCGCCGTGCCGATCTCATAATCCTCCGCCACACTGCCTGTCGTCAGATCCACCGCCAGGACGCGGCCCCCGGCATGATCGTTGACGTAGAGGGATTTACCGTCCTTCGAGAGCACCATGTGTTCCGGGTTCCCGCCGACGCGCATGTTGCGCCGCACGAACCAGTGCTGAGGATCCACCTCGCTGATGGTGCCGTTACCGGCGTTGCTGACCAGTATGCTACCCCCCTCCTCGTGCTGAACCAGGTAGTTCGGATTCGGCCCCGTGGCCAGGGAGGCGATGACCTGGCCGCTATCCAGCGACACCATGCTGATGCCTCCGCCCGTGGGGTGGGTCGAGACGGCATGACGCCCGTCTCGCGTGACCAGCACATGATGCACGGCCCCTGGCACTTCCAGGGTTCTGACGATGCGGCTCGTGGCCGTGTCGACGACGTAGAGCAGGCCGGTACTCGCTTCCTCCGGGGAGGTCGTTGCGCCATCGCCATGATGGGCCGCGTGCTCGTCTTCCGTCACCCCCTCGGGACGAACGATCTCGCGACCGGCATCCTGCGGGGAAAGGCTCCCCACGATGAGGTGTCGTCCGTCAGGAGTGAGGGCGGAGCCGTGCGTATTGATCGTATCGGTCACGGTCGATATCACCTCCTGACGCTCCAGGTCGATGATACCCACGGCATCTGCCGTCCCCATCGGCACGAAGGCCCGGTCGCTCGCCGCCAGGGCGGTCGTTGAGGCTGCGAGGGCGATGCCGGCCATGAGACTAGCCAGCCAAGAACTGTGCAGAGAGTTCTTCATGAGAGACATGTCCTAAGTATTGAGGCCCCTGTGGGGCGTGGGCGACCGTCAGCAGACGGTCGGGGCTATGGAAAACGTCGATGAGATCGACATCGATCAATAGCCATCGACAGACCTCGTGGTCAGATCCTCATTTGGCTCGAGCGCAGGGAGTGTCGTATCACCGATACCGAGCCGAACGACATGGCTGCGGCGGCGATGAAGAGAGCAGTCAATGGCAACTCCATGGCTCCTTGCTGGCATTGTCCTTGATGTTCTGGTCGACGAACCGGTAGTGGTCTTCCTTGAAGCGCGTCCACCAGCCATGGCTGATCTCGATGGCGTGCCAGGCGAGGATCGCCTCGATATGGTCGATGCACAGCCGCGTCGCATCATAGGCCATACTGAGCTTGTGCTTCTCGGTGTCATAGGTGACTCGCTCGAGCCCGTATAGCCCATCGATCTCGTCCATGGCGACGCGTAACTCATCCTGATCGCAGGGCTCGAGCTTCAGCTTGCGAGTCACTAGATTGACCTCGGAGACGCCGAGGCGGTGTTCGTTCTTTGACATACGAAACTCTCCCTTCTGCCATTTCGTCATGCACGGGTAGATCCACATCTGGTGGAAGTGCGGAGCATTGCCCGCCACCGACACCGAGCTGATCGCAATGACGATACTGATCTACTCCCCCTTCGGCCCAGGGCATCCTTGATGCCGTCGCCGGCCCTAGGCCTCTGGCGATACCTGGACGCTGGGAAGCCGCCGATTTGCTCGAAGCCTAAAGCCCTTGGGTAACGCAAAGGTCAAGCGAGTGGGGAGCACCAGGGTTGCGGATAGCTCCGAACCTTGATCGATGTCATGCAATTTCCGGTTTTGTGAGGCTCACCCCTAGCCTAGATGGCAAAGCTGAACCAACCCTGAATGGGCGGAGCCTGTTGGGGCGTCATGTCATTGGGATGTCGGCTAGGCATGCCGGGTTAGGCGTCCCCGTACCCCATGCCAGAACCCCATCATTGACGCTTCAAGCAGGGCGCTTGGCGGGGCTGAGACTCGGCTACCCGAGATGCAGCCAGCGCCTTACGGTCGCGCGATAGCGCGCCGGAGCCGCCTTCCAGGCCAGGGGGAGCAGGGTGATGGTGCCGAGCGCGAGCACCGTGAGGCCCGCGCGGCGCAGATCGCTGGAGGCGAGCTCGTCACCGAAATGCGCCAGCAGGAAGCTCGCCGGAATGATCCCGAGCAGCGTCGCGACGGCAAAGCGCCAGGCCTTGAGGGGGGTGAGGCCGGCCGCGTAGCTGAGGACGTCGAAGGACAGGAACGGCATCAGCCGGGTCGCGAAAACCGCGACCATCAGGGCATTCTGCGAGCCGATGAAACGGTGTAGCAGGTTTGGAGTAGGGCGCACGCCCAACCAGGTCCTCAGGGCGTCATATCCCAGCAGGCGGGCAATGGAGAAGGCGATCAGCGCCCCCGTGCCGGAGCCGATGGCGACATAGAGCGTCCCCCAGGCATGGCCATAGGCCGCGCCGGCGGCAAGCGCTATCGGGGCGCTGGGAATCGGGCTCATGACGATGGCCAGGGTCATCAGGCCGATGACCAGGACCGGCCCCAACGGGCCAAGCCGTATCACTGCCTGCTCGAGGGTGTCGCCGGTCAGCAGGGTTTCCAGCGTCCCGGTGCGCCACAGCAGCAGGGTGGTGGCAAGGAAGGCGGCAAGCAGCCCAACGCCACACAGGATGCGCCGCCTCGAGGCTTGGGATAAGCGGGAAGGGGCGCCGTCTTCCGGCTTCTTCTGCCTGGCCATGTTTTCCAATCCCGATCTCCCACGCTTGTCGTTGCACCCACTCGGCCTCCTTGGGGATGAATGACAGCCGGCTGGCAGATGCCATCAAAGCCCGAGCGCTTTCCTCATGCTGTGCCTGCTTCAGTGGACGAAGCCCCAGGGCGGTGGCAATCGCCAGTGGCACCTTCACGCCGAGCACCCACAGCGGCGCATGTTTTGTCCTGCTCGTCCTCAATGGCAGTCACGGGAGCAGAAAAAGTAGTCATGGCCATCGTGAACACTCGGCTTGGCCTGTTCGGTACTGACGGTTTTGCCACACACGGGATCCACGTCTTCGGTGGGTGGAATCCAGTGCGGCCCCTCGGTAGTCGTCTGGCTCTCCTGCCTCTACCGTGTAGTCAACGGTGCTGCGGTGATTCTATGAGCCCAGGCACTATAGCCTGTGCAGCTCAGAAGAGGGGGCTTCAGGTGATTCCTGCCTGTGGCATGAACAGCACCAGCCTGTTCATCGTCGCTGTCCTTTGCCGTCTGCCGTCAACCTATCGCCACGTTGCGAATGCGAGCTTGTTATCAGGATACAACCTATGGGTTGCTCAAGGGTAAAGTGAGGAAGTGGTTAAGGATTCTTTTCTTGACCCTTGTCAGCTGTCAGTCTGCGCAGCCAAGCTGAAATGGCGCTGAACATTGGGGGGTTGATTGTTGTTGGCCTAAAGGGTGTGGAAGCACAGCCATTTTCTGAAGAAGGGTAAAGGGGGAAAGTGGGACGTCTTTATGCTTGATTCATGGCGGTAGATTGTGGGAATATTTTGACTTTTGTTCAGTATTGATATTGGTTAATTGCGTGAAAGGAGTGAAAGAGATGCGAATGACTAAGAGTGCCTTTCAAAACCTTGAAAACCCCTTCAGTCATTCCTAGATTTTCGGTATGGCTAAGAAAATCGTATCCGACGAACTCTGGTCCATTGTCGAGCCACTGCTGCCACCACCGACGCCCAGGCCACGCGGTGGCCGGCCTCCCATCTCCAATCGCGCAGCCTTGACGGGCATCCTGTTTGTGCTGCGCTCGGGCATTCCCTGGGAGATGCTGCCCCAGGAGATGGGCTGTGGCTCGGGTGTGACCTGCTGGCGACGACTGCGTGACTGGCACGAGGCGGGCGTCTGGGAGCGTTTACATCGGACACTGCTGGAACACCTGCACCACGCTGAACAGCTTGACTGGGAGCGGGCTTGCATGGACAGCGCATCCATACAGGCAAAAAAGGGGGCTCAGCCATCGGCCCCAACCCGACAGACAGAGGAAGACCCGGTACAAAGCGCCATCTTCTGACCGATCGTCAGGGGGTACCTCTGGCCATTCTGCTATCGGGAGCCAACATGAACGACAGTGTCCCTTTGGCGGCCTTGCTCGATAGCGTGCAGCCAGTGTCGTCGGGCCGACCAGGGCGGCCTCGACAGCGCCCTCGAAAGCTTCATGCAGACAAGGCTTACGTGTGTGGTCCCGAAGAGTAATGGTCTACCTTACGAACCATTATCGGAGGATGATCCATGGCTCAGGTTCTTCATCAACGCGCCACGACCACGCACGCCATCCGAGCAGAAATACAGCGATCGACGGAGTCGGCCGCGACACTGAGCCGTCGCTACGGCATCAACCCCAAGACCGTACGCAAGTGGCGCAGCCGGGATACCGTTGAAGATACGCGTATGGGACCCCGTGCTCCTCGCTCCACGTCGTTGACGCCCCTGGAGGAAGTTGCAGCCATTACCTTCCGGCAGAAGACCCTGCTGCCCCTCGATGACTGCCTTCATGCACTTCAACGACAGATCCCTTCGCTCACCCGCTCGAGTCTGCATCGGCTTTACCAGCGGCACGGCATCAGCCAGTTACCCAGGACTGGCGACCAGAAACGCGAGAAGAAGCTCTTCAAGCGCTACCCGATTGGCTACCTGCACATCGATATCAGCGAAATCCGTACCGGCGAGGGCAAGGCCTACCTGTTCGTCGCCGTGGATCGAACGTCCAAGTTCGTTCATGCACAGCTATACCGGAAGATGACGAGGCAGATCGCCGCTGACTTTCTCGAGGACACGCTGCAGACCCTGCCTTACCGCGCCCATACGGTGTTGACGGATAACGGGGTACAGTTCGCGAAGAAAGCCGGGACAGAGGCCTACAAACCGCATATCTTCGATGTCGTCTGTTACCGCCACGGCATCGAGCACCGACTGACGAAGCCCTTCCACCCCTGGACCAACGGGCAGGTGGAAAGGATGAATCGCACCATCAAGGAGGCGACGACCCGGGCGTTCCATTACACCTCCCTGGAGCAGTTGCAGTCCCATCTGAAGGACTATCTATGGGCTTATAACAGTGCCCGGCCACTCAGGGCGCACAAGGGCAAGACACCGATTGGATTCATCCTTGAGCAATGGCAGAAAGAGCCCGAGAGGTTTTTTGACGACCCGAACCACTACTTCACGGGACCAAACACCTAGAGGCCTCAAGCATCAACCTCAATGTCGATGTGGAGAGCCTCAATAGCAGCCATGCCGAACGGGACAAGCACATCCTCAGCGGTGATTTTCTAAGTGCTTCCGAGTACCCCCAGGCGAGCTTCGCATCAACCGATTTCGAGCCTACGAGCGAAGATCAAGGTAAGCTGACCGGTGATCTGACCCTACATGGTGTGACCCAGGAAGTGACCTTGGATGTCACGCATATTGGTGGCGGTGAAGATCCTTGGGGCAACTACCGTCAAGGCTTCGAGGGGAGCACCACATTGGAGCTGGCTGATTACGGTATCGATATGAGCCAATTCCCCGAAGTCATGCATGAAGTCGAGTTATATGTTGTGCTTGAAGGTATTCGCCAATAAGCCTGGTTAGGTACTTTATATCTTCAAGACTGAGCTACGGCATCAGCCGATAGTTCATGCAACAAGAGCCAGCTGACAGTGTCGGCTGGTTTTTCTTGGTTTCATACTCTCACCAATAGCGAACCCTGAGCTACTCAGAAGTTAGGCGGTACAGCTGAATCTGGATGTTGCAAAACATTACCAATTGCGATTGCAGTATTCCCTCCACCTTCTGCGTCCCAGCAGCTTACGAAGGCGAGAGTTGATGGAACGTGGTGCGGGACGTAGGTAGTAGGTGCACCTGTCTAACTGATACCAAGTGGCTTCGTTCTAAATGACAGACAGGAGGCCTGGTTGGGGCGCTCCGGCAAAAAATATTCGCCACTTGGGGTGGAATAACGACAAAGCCATAGCGGAAGTAGCTCATGTCGCTCAACATGTTGATTTTCTGGCCGTACAGGAGTTGATGGATCCTATGGCGCTTGTACAGCTAGAGGAGGCTGTAGAGGCTGTCAGTGGTGAGAATTGGTCGAGCATGGCTAGCGATGACTTGGGACGCTCATCATACCGTGAGCACTATGGTTTTTTGTGGCGTGAAAGCGAAATTGAGTACGACAGCGGCGCAGTTGTGTTTCTTGATAGCCGCGACGTATTTGCCCGCGAGCCGTATTCAGCCAAGTTCACCGCATTGGAGGATGGGCATCAATTTGCCGCTGCTACAGTGCATGTGTTGTACGGCGATAGCATCAGCGACCGACTACCGGAAATTGAAGCATTGGCTGACTATTGGCAGTGGCTGGAAGAAGTGTACCCGGATACGCCACGCCTGCTGATGGGTGACTTCAACCTGCCGCCAGATCATTCAGGCTGGTCAGCGCTGCTAAAAATTGGTGTTACTCCCGCTATCACCGAAGGTGCTACGACACTTGGTATGAGTAACGGGATATGGACCAACCTCTACGACAACATCTGGCACGACGACAGTGCGCCGATTACCGCTAGTGGCATCATCCGCTTTCCAAATCTGCTACCGGGTGAGCATATTGCCGTGCGCAACACTGTTTCTGATCATGCGCCTGTATGGGTTGCTATTGGTGATGCTGAACTTGAATTGGTGACATTCAATGGCAACGTATACGAGGCTGTAGATGAAGAGTTGTACTGCATTGATCTTAACGAAGCGACCGCAGAGCAGTTGGCTGAGTTGCCAAATGTTGGGCCAGCCAGGGCAGAACAGATCATCGACATCCGACCCTGGGGGAGCGTCGGTGAGCTAACACGCATAAGTGGTCTGGGGGCTGCAAGCGTGCGTGATATTGAAGAAAGCGAGCTAGTTTGCTCGACTAATTAAACAGCCTTCCTACTTGCTGCTTAGATAGCACGGAAGATGAAAAATCGGAGTATTTATGGGTTACTTAGTGGCGGTGATTCTTGGGCTTTCTTATCAGCCTATTTTTAATAGCAAGGCTGCAAGAGGATGTTTCTATGATAAGAAAACGGGAATTTTTCCTAAAGTATCATTACAAATTGCCGATATAACAAACGCATGGATCAATAAAACCCGCTGTGGAGAGGTTATGCAATGCTTAAGTCAATGTTGAAGATTGCACAAAATACAATTAACTCAAAAACAGGGAGTGGGTATCGAAAAATTTATTTAAGCCGGTACCAACAGGACGAGCATGCCTGTGCTGGGTGCAAAAGTACTTTTCCTACTTCCCGTATTCAAGTTGATCACATCATTCCTCAAAAACATGGCGGAAGCAACGCCATAACCAACTTGCAGGCCATGTGTGCGCCTTGTAACAATGCCAAAAGTGCGAAAATAGATCAGCTTGCTCTTAAGTACTCAGGAGCGGCCCTGGTAAGAGAGATCAAAAAAATATATAGGTGATAAAATGTCAGAAAGTATATTTTACAATGGCGAAAACTTGACGCTCGTGAAAAGTGTCGATGTTAGTGACTTTTTAAAAAAAATAAGTGTCAGCTCAAATAAATCAAGCAGTATATCAATAAAGGAGTTCGAAAAAGGGAGGGAGACGCTTTGGCTGTTAGAAGAAGAAGGAATGGTATTAGCTATCTGTAGGCCGCCGCCACGCGAGCCAACGGAAATACATAATCCTGCTCATAAAGAAATGGCTGAGACTTTCGGCGAAGTGATAGAGGTTTTAGGGAAGAAAGAGTTTGAAAATATATTCGAGATTTTTTCATGTAACGACCGGCTTGAAGAAGCTTTTTCTTTAATAAGGGAAGACTACATAGAAAAGGCAGGTGAGATTGAAGAGCCAATAGATTTAGGTTGTTTGTATTATTTGGGTAGAGAGTCTGACGGAAAAATATACCTTTACGACAATCAGGGGGAAATATTGGTATATGCTTACGATCATGAAATAGGTGATACATCCCTCCTTGCTGTAGAAGGGCAGCCCGCTGATACATTCTATCACTCAAGCAGCTTTAAAACAGTTGTTGAAGTTTTGAAGAATTGTATCAATCAAGAGTAGCAAGGGATGATAATTTTTAGAATATTTCTTTTTCTTGCCATAAACTATGTATTTTTGTGGCTTCATGTTTTCGTTTTCGTTGCATTTTTTGTTCTTCTTGTAATAACAATACCTCTGCATTTGGCTTATATAGGTAGCTCTTTGCGCCGCCTTAAATCAAGATAAAGGATAAAGCGCTCTCATGTCAGGCTGAAGCCATGCAGAGGCCTTATGCAGCCTATCCGCTGGGCACCGTGGCGTAGTATGCCATTTAAAATGCCAACATGGTTCAGGATGTAAAGAAAACCAAGGTTTCTTTACATCTGGGCTCACTAAGCGTCCGCTCTTGGCCGAGGCTGTGTGAAAACCCAAAATCAGTTGGCGATTACAGTGCTTAGCCGTTTTGGCACCACTAACGGGCCAGCAAGGCAGTTCAGAGCGCCTTCATTCATTCCGCCAATATCTGAGTTAGTCGAGCGAGATAAAGCCTAGGTAGAACTTACTAACAAGCGCTATTGGCTACTACAGGTATGGCAGAGCCAGGTCAGCATCAAGGCCCTATGCCCGCATCGCCTGGATCAAACCCTTGGTGCCAAGGATATTCATGACGCGTTTCATGTTGTAAGCAAGTACATGAAGGCTCATTTCCGTGCTGACGTTCTTAAGGCGCTTAGTCAGGAAGTGCGTCGCCCCCATCCATGCTTTTAACGTGCCAAAGGGATGCTCAACCGTTTGACGTCGGATGCGCATTATATCCGGCGTCTGATCCAAACGTGAGGTTACCGCCTCCAGTACCTCTTCGTGTTCCCAGCGTTTGATGCGCCGATTGATACCCGTGGTGCACTGCGACTTCATTAAGCAACTCGGACAGGCCGAACTCCAATAGCAATGTAGCGTCTGGCCTTTTTCGACGTTCTTGAAGCGCCAAACCAGTCGCTCTCTCGCGGGACAGCGATATTCATTACGTTCGGGCACGTAACGGAACGCCTCTCTGGGAAACATGCCTTTGGCCTGGCTCGGCGAGGTTTTGGGCTTGGGAAGATATGTCGTGATACCGGCCTCGTGACACGCAAGAATCTCCTCCCCTGTAAAGTAACCGCGATCAGCCACGACGTGGAGATCACTGACGCCGCTAGCATTGCGGGCTTGCTTGGCCATCCGGGAAAGCTGACGCCGGTCACTGCCGACATTGGTAACCTCATGGGCGACGATTAAGTGATGCCGACTATCGACAGCCGTCTGGACGTTGTAGCCCACGATTCCCGTCCCTCGTGTTGTCATGGAGCGAGCATCTGGGTCTGTCAAAGAAACTTGCTGTTCAGGTGCCTCGGTTCTTTGAATTTCAATAGATTGCAGTTGTTGAACTTCTTCTGTGAGGGAGGCGATCTTTTCCTTCAAGCGTGTCGTCTGTGCTTCTGTGACCACAGCGGAGCCTTGATCCATTGCGTCGAGCTGGCGTAAATAACGCTCAATACTTTTGTCGATTTCCTCTGCGCGTCGCTTCATCTTGGCCAAGGTAAAGTTGCGGTCTCGATTGTTGACTGCCTTAAATTTGCTGCCATCAATAGCCATCACTGATTGTGAAAAGAGTCCCAGACGTCGACATATCAAGACGAAGTCTCGGCAGGTGGCTTGGATCGCCTTGCCATTATGCTGGCGGAAATCGGCAATCGTTTTGAAGTCTGGTGCGAGACGTTCCGTTAGCCACATGAGTTCAACATTCCGCTGCGTTTCACGTTCAAGTCGGCGGCTGGATTGCACGCGGTTGAGGTAACCGTAAAGATAGATTTTTAGAAGTACAGCGGGGTGATAGGCGGGCCGACCCGTGGCATGGGGATCAACACCTTTGAAACCCAGCTGTTTGAGGTCGAGGGCGTCCACGAAAGCCTCAATGGCCCGAACCGGATTGTCTTCAGAGACGAAATCATCCAGGAGTTCAGGAAACAACGTAGCTTGGGACCGGGATTCACCTGCGACGAAACGTTTCATCGGTACCTCCCACGATCTGTCATGGGGAAAGTATAGCGACAGCTACGTTTTCACACAGCCTCGGCCAGCGTCGACGTGAGATGCCGACAGCCATTCCTCTACCAGAGGCTCACAAACCATATAGATGGGGCCGGTAAGCGTAAGCACGCTGGCGACCATGGTCAGCATTCGCCGCGCCAGCTGGCGCTGATACCAGAGCCACAATGCAACGACTTCTAGGAGAACAGCCCAGGCCCAGCCCATTGGACCTACAAACTCCGTCCAAAACTGAATCGCATGCACCTGCAGCAGCGCGATCGCGCCGGCAAGCACCAGCAAATGTGGCACCATCTCAATGAAGTGTGTTGTCGGTGACTGATTGCTCATTACGTTGACTCTCCACAAAGCACACACTGCCGACTCTCCCTAGCCCCCTCACCAAGAGGGCAGGGGTAAACAGCTTTTCTAGTCCGTCTCCGGTTCGGATTCACCGCCTTCCGAGGTGACCACGGTCATCGGCGTTCCCAACTGCGGCGCAGAGGGAGGCGGCTGGTCAGGCTCCGCCGCAGCCATTCGTATACCGATCGTCAGCGCCAGCAGCGCCGACCAAGCGACCATCCAGTGAATTAGAAAGCGACGATCTTTGAGATTGCCCCGGCCGAGAATGAGCAATACAGCGAGGAAGACGGCATACGCGAGAGCGCCGACCCAGAGAATGGCGATGAAGCTGCTCATGCCACACCTCCGGTTAAAGTCGCCTCTGCGTTCCCGGGTTGGGAGTTGCGGTTTAGCCAGCCTTGAATGCAGGCGGTATTTGGCTCGCCGCGATCCTGGGGGACACGTCTATTCTGCTGTGCGACTTCAAGCGCTCGTTTGGCCATAGCTCTCTCCTTTATGGGTTGGTGATACTGATAGGGCTGGCTGGCGCAACCAAATCGGTAGTGAGGTGAGCCGGCGCTGGCCGGTGACATGGTTGACGGCTCGCTTGATAGCAGAAGGGTGGCCAACCAGTACGACACGGCGCTTTCCACGAGTGAGGCTTGTATAAAGCCACTGTCGCTCAAGCATGTGCCAGTGCGATCGCACTAGAGGAATGACCACGGCCGGGAATTCGGACCCTTGCGCCTTGTGGCCGGTCATTGCATAGGCCAGTTGCAGCTTGCCGAGCGCGTCACTGGTGAACAGCACTTCTCTATCCTCAAACCGCGCCAGCACGGTTTTGTCTTCAGCGTCTGCCGACACTACATAGCCGAGATCACCATTAAAGACATCACGGTTGTAGTCATTCTCGGTCTGCACGATCTTGTCTCCTGGCGCCCATTGGCGCCCATTGGCGCCCATGGATCGTCACCGAGCCCCGATCGCCCGGGACGTGATAGCTTCGAAACGCTTCATTGAGAGCACGGGTTCCGACCGGACCACCGTGCATGGGTGTCAACACCTGCACCTCATAAAGAGGATCGAAGCCACGCGCCAGCATGTCTTCAGTGGCCACCCGCAATGCCACACGACACATCAGCTCGGGGTCACCGCCTTCCGGCACTTCGACAATCTCAAAGTCGCTATCTGGCACCGATTGAGGAGTATTGCCCTGGTTGACGGCGTGCGCCTGGACAGTAATTTGCGAGCCTGGCCCCTGTCGCCGGATCTGTTGAAGACGTGCCACTGGGATAGCACCCGAAGCGATCACATCGCGAAGAATGTTTCCCGGCCCAACCGAGGCCAATTGATCCTGATCACCGATGATGAACAGTCGTCAGTGGTCAGGCAGCGCCACCACCAGAGCCAGAAACAACGGCACATCGACCATCGATGCTTCATCAATGATCACTACATCCGCTTCGATCGGGTTGCTAGCATTAAACTCAAAGCCGCTGGCGCCAGCGCCCAGGAGACGATGAATAGTAGACGCCGGCCTCCCGGTTGCCTCCGACATTCGCCGAGAGGCACGGCCAGTTGGCGCACACAGCGCCAGCTCAAGGCCAGCATCATCCAGTGTCTGCGCCAGCACCTCAGTCACCGTGGTTTTCCCCACCCCCGGCCCACCCGTAAGCACAGCCACCCCATACGCAAGGCAGGTCTCCAATGCTTGGCGCTGCTCATCACTGAGCACCCGGCCATCCGACAGCTCGCCATCAACACGCACTTGGTTGCAGCCATTCCAATGCACCGCACGCGTTAGCAACGCGGTGGCGATGGTTCTCTCGGCTTCCACCAGCGAAGGCAGGCCAACTAGCCCGCCCTCAACACTTATAAGTTTTTCATGCGCCAGCAGCAGTTCAACAACCGAGGCCATGCGTGCCACGTCGACCCCGAGGAGCTGCGCGCCTTCCGAGGCCAATTCATCCGAGGTTGCCAGGGTATGCCCCGAGGCTGATCGTGCATCAACGACATGGCGAAGCCCCGCAATGAGTCGATCGCGGTGGGTCAACTCGCAGCCAAGAGATTGAGCCATAGTATCGGCTATACGAAACCCTATACCTCGAGTCTTCAATAAGGTGCGGTAGGGGTTGGCGGATACTTTCGCAATGGTCTCCTGGCCCAACTGGCGAAAGACCGACATTGCACGTGAAGCGCCCAGACCATGCCCCTGCAGGAAGATCAATGCATCACGCGCTTCTTGGTACTCATTCCAGCTCGCCGCTATCCCCACTGCCTTCTTCTTACCGATGCCTGACACAGCCCGTAAGGCCTTTTCGTCACCGAGTACGTCGCGCAGCCCATCACCGAAATGGGCGACCAACCGCGCAGCGAACTTGGGGCCAATGCCGGCCACCTTGCCACTCGCAAGGTATGCACCCAGCGCTTTGGACTCCTGAGGTATTTGCGTGATGAGCCGATCGGCTTTGAACTGCTTGCCGAACTTAGGATGCGTGCCCCAAGTGCCGCGGGCCTGCACAGACTCCCCCTCGTTGAGCGGCTGACATACAGCCACCAGCGTTACCTCCTGTTCCTGAGCATCGCGCACAGTCAGGATCTGAAATCTCTCATCACCTACGAAACGAACGGCACTGATCACGCCGATCAATTCCTCAAGGTTGTCCATGGATCGCCCTCGCAAATAAAAAAAACCCGGCTGGGGAGGCCGGGTGAGGTACAGGGAAACAGGCTCTTACTGGGGAGCGTGGATTGTCAGCACGCCCGGGCCGCGCCCGACTTCAAACTCTGGATCTGCTACTGGGGAGCCCTCTGAGTTGAGAGTGAGAGAGAAGCCGGATCAGGGCTAACTCAGAGGGCTCTCCGGTAGCCCCGTTACCGAGACGACCAGACGGCTAATGCGCATCCCCGAAGCCGTGTCAGGGGAGAGAGGAGATAGCGGACGCAATCCGCTTAATTCGTTCGGCGATGGGTTGTTAAGCTGTTTCTGCTTACTATGTGTTACTATACTAGACGACATTTTTTAAGAATACAACACACTTTAGAGATGAAAGACATCGTATTGTCGGTTGCTTCTGAGCGGTGCTTATTCCGCTTACTTTCCTCTACCGAAGGACGACCTTCAGGATGACATCACGAGCACTCATTCTGTGTGAGAAACACTCCGACCAGGCCGACAAAATAGCCCCTGCTTTAGGTCTTACGCGCAGCGGCAACGCCTACACCGGCACCTGGAATGGCATCACACTTACCTTAGTTTGGGCCGCTGGGCATTTGCTGGCGCCTGTTGAGCCTTCCGAGGTGAGCCCAGAGGCCAATTGGCGCGATCCCCGCAGTCTTCTGCCCCTACCTACCGCCTTTCCTCAGACGCCTACCGACCGCGGTAAGAAATACCTGGGAAACCTTAAAAAAGAACTCTCTCAAGCAACAGAAGTATGGTTGGCCACCGATCCAGACCGCGAAGGCGAAGCCATCGGGTACGAGATCCTGCAATACGCTAAGTACCGCGGTTCGGTGAAGCGGATGTGGCTGACCGGCTCTATGGAAGCGGCCGATGTTCAGGCCGCGGCCAAGCGCCTCAGGAACGCCGGAGAAACCATATCTTTCTGGCGGGCTCAGCAGGCCCGCGCCAACGCGGATGGCTTCTGGCAGTACCTTGTCCGTGCATACACGGCAACCGCACGCATGGGCCTTATGGGTAGCGATTTAGCCAAAGGCAAGGGCAAGGCAGGGCTCGTGTCGGCCGGCCGCGTACAGTCCGCCACCCTTGGGCTTGTTGTTACCCGCGATCGCGCAATCGAAGCCTTTATTCCCGTCGATCACTACCAGGCAAAGATTACCCTGGGCGGGGGCGAGCTGACCTATTCTCCAGCCACCCCAATAGCTGGCGCCAGCAGCATCCAACTGCAGGATGACGGCAAGCCAATGTTCCTGGACAGGGCTGCCATGTTGGCCTTCACCAAGCGCTTAGAGACCGTCGATAACGCCGCCATTCTGGAGGCCGAGACAAAGCAAACAGCCAAACATCCACCGCTGCCATACAGCCTCACAGCGCTTCAGCGAGACATGTCAAAAAAGTACGGCCTCACGGCCACACAGACGCTGAAAGCAGCCGATTCAATGCGAAGCG
>TARA_R110002167_G_scaffold73942_28_pt1 | contig 15196 bp, 14 predicted proteins | sample TARA_R110002167 | Tara Oceans TARA_R110002167 (sample SAMEA4398238) | marine metagenome | biome: Polar Biome; feature: [MES] marine water layer (ENVO:01000295) within the mesopelagic zone...; material: water (ENVO:00002006), including particulate matter (ENVO:01000060) such... | reverse complement strand
CCTCCAAGAGGAACACTCTTTGAAGCATTGGCATTCATATAGTCGAAACTACAATGCTTTAATATATTTTCCCACTTCGATTCTTCGATGGGGGTGCCAATGAATTTTGCAATACGGCGAATTTCGCCAGGCATATCTGTCTTTAAATTTGCAAAATGCACCATGTGCACGTTTGGTAAATTCCGAACGGCCCACCATGTGCGGGCATTGTCCCAGAGCGACCAAAATGGAAAGCCGTCTTTTTCCAACCAACTGTCAAAATATTGAGAGATCGACGAGCATGGTGGTTCGATTCCTGAACCAATTCTGCCTGGCGTATTATTAAGGGCGTCATACCATGCTCCGTTAGCATTAAGATGATGGTTATGAAGGCTCCAAATAACATCACGCCCGTCTCGACCGATGTAGATATACTTCGCCTTTGGTGAAAATACCAGGGCATCCACAGGCAAATGGGTTTTTACGAATCGACGATGGGTCTGTGCTTCGACCTCAGGCAACTTGACATCTTTCGGAGGTACTCGCAAGTCCATCCAGGGCGACATCTGAGCAACTTCTAAGCCCTTCTCTCCTGAGAACAGTAGCTGAGACACAATTTGCTGCATCCAAGTCGTCCCTGATTTGGCATAGGTTGAAATGACAATGTCGTCGTCACGAAATACAAAGTCATTCCAGATTGTCGAATCAAAATGATGGTTGTGAAACTCTCTTGTCTTCACTGGAAAAATAACTTTATTCATTAGCTTAAAACCTTGTTTAAAGATTGCGGGCCAAGCCTAGCACAAGGGAGTTGTGATGCTGGCGAATTTTGTGTATTTTTTGCGCAATAGGTGCCATTGCTAGAAAATCCTTTGGTGGTTTTAGTACGCCCTACTTATTCTTCGATGATATGCATAAATGCATTTCATAAATCTGCGTAGTGAAGAAGACTCGGAGTATCCTCAAGACAACTTATGAAGCGCAAGCTTTAATGAGTTGGCAGAGTTAACCTAGTACGACACCTTGTGTCCAAGATATAGAAATCAGGTGTTCGACCACCGCAAATGATGTAGCTAGGCGAATATGCGTTATTCGGATTTCTATTGTTCTGTAAAATGAAACCCGACGGCCTGTAATTGATGCTTGCCGAATTAGTAGTCTAACTCCTGAACAGAGGTTTTGGTTAAAAAATCAAACATTAGCTTAACGTTGCGCATGCCTTTTTGTTTAATCAACTGAGCTATTAATTGATGCAAATGCTACTTAGCTGCCCATAACGACTGCCTTGGCCCCCTCAACCAGCTTAAAAACGAAATTCAAAGATTCTTGTAAACGATGAAACTATTTGGTCAGATGTGACACTTTGTTGTCAGCGAATACTAAGTTAAGCGCAGTCCCCCTGAGAGGCTTTTTCTATAACTACTTAAAGCAGGTACCAAGGCCAGTAAACACGCAAAACCTAAGGCTAAGCCCATATAAGTCATGCTTGACATGGGATCAGGTACGGCACTAATAACAAAAGCATAGTGCTGTATTAAATAAGGTTGCAGAAAAACCAAAGCGATGATTAACATAATATAACCGGTGATACAGCCAAATAAAGTGATCAAAAAGGCTTCGCTTTCAACTAATAAAACGATGACCCACGGCCTTGCACCCAGAGCTCTGAGGATAGCGAGCTCTCTTTGACGCTCACGCATGGATGCTAACAACATCGTCATCATCCCGATTAACGATGCAACCAACACCAGAATTGCGATGACTTTCAAACTCATTTCTACCGCAGACATGATTTGCCATAGTTCACGTAGGGCTACGCCTGGCAATATAGCGCTTAATGGCTCCATTTGGCTTTGACTTATGCTGCGTTGCAAACTTAAAAGGCTAATCTTATTGCTTACCCCTAATAAAGCGGCACTAATAACACTGGGTGGCTCAGCAGCGGCATCAGCCTCATGTTCTTCTGCTTCATGAGAATGATGAGCTCCCACCTCATGCAGCTTATCCACTGATTCAAGCGGTATATATATCGCCCGATCGATTGGCGTGCCTGTGGTGTTGAGAATGCCTACTACTTTAAAAGGGTGATCTTTATGCTGAGTGAAACTAACCTTGCCTGCCCCATGAGAAAGAATAATTTTTTCATTGAGTTGATAGCCGAACTCTTTGGCAACGGATGAACCTAAAACCAACTCATTGCTGTGCTGAAACAACTGGCCTTTATGCAGGCTTAATGCTTTTTTTTCTGCAAACTTAACGTGTTGAAAATAGTCTGAAGTAGTGCCAATTACGGCATAACCTCGATGTGAATCGCCTAATACAATCGGCACAGCCCATGATACTTGGGGATCTGACGCCAACGTTGTAAAGCTTTGCCACGAGACATTATTGCTGGGGTATCCTATTCTAAATATTGAAAAAAGTAATAAATTTAACTGACTGGTACGACTACCCACAATGAGATCAACGCCTGACACTGAGCGCTCGAAGCTCTGCCTGACCTGCAATTCGATGTGACTCACACTAACGAGTACCAACATACTAATCGCGATAGAAAAACAAGTAAGAAGCACCATCCATTTACGTGAAAATAAACTGGCTAATATCAATTTAAATAACATCATATTAATCAATTTTCCTGTTAGACAATAAGACTAGATAAATCAACCTGCTGCGAAAAATGATGTGCAAGACCTCGATCATGACTAACAAACACCACCGTACTGTCTTGTGCGCAATCTAATAATAACTGGATAAATTGGTCACGTAATTCACTATCTAAGGCCGATGTCGGTTCATCGGCAATTATAAGCTTGGGTTGGTTAACTAAGGCTCTAACCAGTGCAATTCGTTGTTGTTGTCCGACACTCATTTGACTGGCTGATTGACCAAGTAGCTCTGCACTTAGCTGCAATTTTTCACATAACTGAGTGAGTAAATCTGCCTGTTTGGCTTTATCTTTTGAACAAAAATAACTACCTAACTGAATATTTTGTATTCCACTGAGGTAGGGCAATAAATTGAACTGTTGGAATATCATGCCGATGTTGTTTGCTCTAAATTGATCTCTCTTCGAAGCAGACAACAAATTTAATTCATGGCCTAGCACCTTTAATTGGCCTGAATACCCGCTTATAACACCACTTAAAATATTTAATAAGGTGGATTTTCCACTGCCAGATTGCCCATACAAAAATAGTTTTTGTCCCGTTTTAACTTGCCAAGTAGGTATATTCAAGGCAAAGGAACTGTGTTTATCCCAATTAAATTTTAATTCTGTGATGTCTATCGCTAGTTCCATGGCAGGCCGCTACAACGTTGATGTGTTTGTGGATTAATCAAATTTAAACAATAACTATTAAAAAGGAAGTCTAAATCACTGATTTTTATTAACGTATTTTCCGTTATAATTGCACATCGCTAGATGCAATAACAGTATTTTTAAGACGAGCAAATGAGTCAGATTTCAGCCCTAGACAGCAAAAAGAAATATAGTTTCAACAAATTAGAAAAAAGACTACGTCGTTCTACCGGTCAAGCAATCTCCGACTTTAATATGATTGAAGACGGTGACAAAGTGATGGTATGTTTATCTGGCGGCAAAGACAGTTACACCATGTTAGATGTGTTGCTGTATATGCAAAGAGTCGCGCCGATTAAATTTAGTATCATTGCCGTAAACCTTGATCAAAAACAACCTGGCTTTCCTGAACATATATTGCCAAATTATCTTACTCAATTGGGGGTCGACTTTAAAATAGTAGAAGAAGACACCTACTCTATTGTGTTAGATAAAATTCCAGCAGGTAAAACCACTTGCTCATTATGTTCGCGGCTCAGAAGAGGTATTTTGTATCGAACAGCAACTGAGTTAGGCGCGACCAAAATTGCCTTAGGCCACCATCGTGATGACCTACTAGAAACTCTATTTTTAAATATGTTCTACGGTGGTCAATTAAAATCAATGCCGCCTAAACTGGTTAGTGATGACGGCAAACAAATAGTGATCCGTCCCCTAGCCTACTGTAGTGAAAAAGATATAGCCCGTTATTCAACTGTCATGGAATTTCCAATCATTCCGTGCAACTTATGTGGCTCGCAAGACAATCTGCAACGCGTTGCCATAAAAGCGATGTTAAATGATTGGGATAAGCGATTTCCAGGCCGAATTGAGTCAATGTTCAGGTCACTGCAAAATATTACACCTTCACATTTAGCGGATAATAAGCTGTTTAATTTCAGTGGGCTTAAAACCCAATTAACACCATTTAAAGATGGTGATATTGGCTTTGATCCCCCATTAATTTCTCCCATGGAACATCTCGAGGATAATTTGGACACAACAAGCGTGCAAATCATTAATCTATAAAATGCACAAGTTGCGAAGGCAAGGAATATTCAAATGAAAATAGGGTTAGCATTAGGCAGCGGAGCATCGAGAGGTTGGGCACACATTGGGGTGATTCAAGCACTTGAAGAGTTGGGCATTAAAATTGATATTGTTGCAGGGTGCTCCATCGGCGCCTACGTCGGGGCGGCGTATGCTTCAGGTAAATTAGAACCCTTATCAGATTGGGTAAAAAGTTTAACAGAATGGCAAGTATTTGCACTGATGGGTGTGGGCTTTTATCGAGGCGGTTTAGTCAGTGGTTTAAAAGTATTCAAAGCCTTAGAAGATAATTTTGCCTTTGATGATTTTAATAAACTACACAAACCATTTGCGGCAGTTGCCACAGATTTATACAGTGGGCGTGAAGTTAACTTCACTCAAGGTTCGGTTATTGAGGCGGTGAGAGCGTCATGCGCTATCCCTGGTTTATTTCCGCCAGTTTGCATAAACAAGCGCTGGTTAGTTGACGGTGGTGTTGTTAATCCAGTACCCGTCAACTTATGCCGTTTACTGGGTGCAGATATTGTATTCGCGATTAACTTAAGTGCTGATTTTCGTCCCCAGTCTTTGTTGCAAGACCAGTTGGAGCACGAGAGAAATCAACAAAAAACCTCTGACTTTTTTAAACGTAGTCAAAATCAAATTCAAAATTGGTTTAAAAAAGGCAGCAAGTCAAATGACGAAAACTTGGATTATGCGCCGGATGCTGAACCGCAAGATTTAACAGCAGAAAGTGAAATAAACATGTTAGATCAGGCCAATGCTGAAGAACCTGTCTCTGAAGATAATCCTACTACAGTTGCCTTACCTACCCCCTCAATACTCAATGCCATGTCCGGTTCCTTAGACATATTGCAAGGTCGAGTAACACGGTCGAGGCTAGCCGGCGATCCTCCCGATATACTGATAGAGCCGCAATTGCGTGATTTTGGCATGATGGAATTTTACCGAGCAAACGAACTGATAGAAGAAGGACGCAATAGCGTTACGCGTATCGCCGATCAGATCAAGTATCAACTTAGATTAAGCACTTAACCCCAATATGAGTAAGCATAAAGCCTTGGTCTTCATCCAAGGCTTTAAATACATAGATACTGAGCAAATCACTTACAAATCTCGAGCTAAAACGAGCCGATTACTGCCTAACGAGTCCATTGATTCTGATAGGTGTTTGGCTAAAGTTCAGCCCTTGTTTTGCTTGTTCAATCGCTTCATCTGAGACATCAACTTCCTGCTTTTTTATGACCACATCTTTATTGTGTTCAAGTAAGGTTGGTGTTTCAGCAAAGGTAAATTTAAGCCCGTCACTACTTGGCATCATAAAAGACAAAAAACTGCCCATATCACTAAAAAATTGCTTATATTGAGCCGACAATAAAACGAGTTCTTGCTGCTCATAGCTAGATTTCAAATATTCAGCTTTGGTTTCAAGCTGCACCGACATATCGCATTGGTTTGCTGGCTGTTGTAAATCTATCGTGACAAATGCATTAGCTAGTTTTAAGGCTTTTTCAGTAGGTAAGGTAAAACGATGATATTGATCAATGGTCAGCGGAATAGTCATTTTTTGGGTCACAATCGTTGCTTGATTAATATCACACAAGTAACTTTCCCCCGCTTTTTTAAAACCAAAAGAAAACTGCAAGGCGTTTAGTTCTTCCTTATCAATTTTTTTTAAGTGGGTATAAAAACGCGAATACTCCACGTCAATCTGCTCTGCGACAGTCGTTTGCGCCAGTAAAATAAGGGTTAGCAGTAACTTTTTCATGCGGATAAATTCATATATTTACGATTCACTCTTATCATGCTTAATATTTCGTCAATGTAGTCTTGACCTCTAATAGAATAACTATGGAGCCCTTGGGCCAGTGCTTCAGCAGTTATAGGACGATTTCTAGCTCTCAACTTCGCTCTTACATCGCGCAGCTCAGCGTAGGCATAATGCCTATTCAAATTTCTAATATATGTCATCACAGCATGAGACATATTGCGAAACTTTGCCACTTCGTGAGCCTCATCATCTCCCCTTAGAGTTGGCACAAATCCACAGCCTTTTTTAAAACACCACAAGCCAAAAAAATTGTAGCCATTTTGTGCAAACCGCGAAGTTCCCCAAGCAGATTCGTTTGCTGCTTGAACCAAAATTAATGCTGGAGGAATAATATCAACGCGCTTGACTAGCTCTTTTAATAAAGCCGGTGTCGATTCTTCGTCTTCTAACTGATATTTAATCGCCAATTTATCTAAAACTTGGCGATGTCGAACACTCAGGGTTGGCGATTGGGCAAATTGATTAGACAGAGACAATACAATCTCACGTTCTCGAAGTACGATAGTATTCTGGCGTCTAATTTCAGGTAATAAATAGCTAAAAAATTGTTTCTTTTTCTCTGTTATATCTTCAATTTCTGCAAAATTGGGTACTTTTTTATAGATAATCTCCAAAGGTGGCACTTCCATATGTTCCATACTGACTATGTCATTTGAAACATCTTCGGGTTCAACCTTGGTTTTAAAAAAAATAGCCGCGAGACCAATGATTAAGAAACTAATTAAAATAATCAGTCGATAATTTACTTTCGCTTTGTGTTTGCTTTTATGTTTAGGCATCAAAGACTGAGTCACTTTCTTTTTCATTAATTACCTCTGTATCTTGCCGCTTTACTTGAATGCCAAACAACTCACGGTATAGAACCCCTTTCAAATTAAAATAAAATGGAATAATCCAAATATAAGCTAATCCAAAAGTAAACATCCCTGCGATAAACATCATAAAAGCAGCCATATAAAATATACTGAGATGCAACCAATATCGATTAAATACTCGAATAGATTGCAATATAGCTTGGCTCGGTGGCAACTGTTTTTCTACATATAACATCATCGAAAAACCTGTGGCTAGTCCAAGATAAAGGCCTGGCAAAAGAAATAATGCAAAACCCAAGTAAACTATGACTAATATCAATACCGCTATAAAAATAACCAGTGCTGAATTTATAATCCGGCGTAATACCTTAGAAAATGCCGGGCGCTCACCTACACTGTGGGATATACCAGTCATAAACATAGCAGCCACTAATGGTGCTGTTATAACGGTCACCACAATCTGTAAAGCAAGCTGAACATTGGGTGGTGCGACTGCCCAATCTTGAACATCAAAAATCTGTTCCAAAATTGCTATGCATAATAGTACTACGCCGAAAATAAGTAGGGACCCTTGCAGCAAGCTGCCCTTGCGTGTTTGACTGATGTTCCAAGCTTCTTTTGCAAGCGCCGTCATATCAAGATTAGCCTTGCCCTGTAGGCTGTTTTCAATACTACCACCTACATTGTCATATTTATTATGTTCCACGCTGTCGCCTTTATAAAAATTTAAATCATTGAAAATATTGACAATTAGGCTGTCATTGCCAATTTAACTGCTAATAGTATTAGTACAGTACCCATTACTCTATCAAACCAGTAACCTTTGGCCGACAAAAAGCTGCGCACTTTTTTAGAGCTTAAAAAATAGGATAAACAACAAAACCACAAGCCTGTTGCAACGCAGAGATACAAGCCATAAATCATTTTGACCTGGTTAGGCGTGTCTGGAGAAACCGCAACGGCAAATACCGATAAGAAAAATAAAGTCGCCTTGGGATTTAAGCCATTGGTTAGTAGACCAACCCAAAATGCTTTTTTATCTGAAATAATCAACTGATTAGCTTGCTGGGGGTCGTGTTTTAAATTCGTCTGTGGGCCACTTTTTAGTGCCCCCCAACCGATATATAACAAGTAAGCTGCCGCGGCATAACTCAATAAGGTAAATACGCCTGGCGTGTTTTTTATTAATAAACCTATGCCTAACAATGAATATGCAACATGCACTAAGATACCAAGGCCAATACCAACACTGGTATACATTGCGGCTCTGCGCCCGTAGCTAATGCTATGCTTTAATACCACTGCAAAATCAGGACCTGGACTTGCTACAGCCAAAAGATGCACGCTGGCAATGGTTAAAAATTCTAGCCAATATTGAGAAAAAAGATCCGACATTAATGCTGCTCTAATTAGTAATTGTGTTAAAGAAACGCGGCACTATAACACTTGCTAGACCATAATGGTGCTGGGCAAACTGATTTGTACCTGAGCTAGGTTCTAAATTTAGTTCTACGCTATGTGCGCCAGCTCGATTGGCAAGTGCCACAAAACCCGCTGCAGGATAAACATTACCCGAAGTACCGATGGAAACAAATAGATCACAGTTGCTTATCGCCTCTGCAATTTCATCCATATAATGCGGAATTTCACCAAACCAAACTATATCGGGCCGCATTCTATTGCTGGGATAACAGCACGTACAATCCAATTTTTGATCAAAATCTTCCGTTATATTTATGGCTTTACCACTCACAATACAACGAGCTCGCTGCAAAACACCGTGCATATGTCGCACATTTTTACTGCCTGCTCGCTCATGCAAATTATCCACATTTTGCGTCACAAGTAGTAAACCATTTCCGATCATTTTCTCAATATTGGCCAGTGCGAAATGAGCTAAATTAGGACTGACATCAGCAGACAACAGTTGTTTGCGCCGGGCATTATAAAAGTCATAAACGAGCTGCGGACAACGCTCGAAACCTTGTGGCGTGGCAACATCCTCAATCGTATGATCATTCCACAAACCATTACTGTCACGAAAGGTTTTTATACCAGATTCCGCTGAAATACCTGCCCCAGTTAACACCACTATGCGTTGATAATTCATCAATTAATTACGCTTTATTTTTTGAATAATGTTAACACTTGGAGTTTATAAAAAATAGCCAAGCCCCCTTAAGCATTGTAGTCCTGTTAAAAGCATTTTATGCTGCCTTTATTCTTCGTTATGGTTATCAACATTTTGTCTACATCAACTCTGCCCTTTACTCAAAGAATCGAGCGACTTTATGGGGAATTATCGCCTAATGGTCGAAAGTTAGCCGATCATTTGTTACATAATTCACAAGATATTATTACCTGTACGGTAGCTGAACTAGCAACAATCACGCAAACATCAAAAGCCACTGTAAGTCGTTTTTTTAGGCAACTTGGTTACGATTCTCATTTTGATGTAAAACGTGAAATGAATGAATTAAGAGCGTCCGGTTACCCTATCAGTACTTACAGTTCAGATATCACAGGGTATAAAGCAGAACTTAATAGGCTAAAACAGACTTTTGATAATATTGATAATCAGCAATTGTTACAATTTATCGACGACATTGTGCAGGCCAAGCGCATTACCTTAGTTGGTTTTCGCAATAGCTATCCTGTGGCTTTGCATTTTCGCCAACAGCTGCTGCAAATCAAAACTGGTGTAAGGGTACTTCCCTATCCTGGTCAAAGTATCAGTGAAGACCTAGAAGATATCGCTGCTGATGAACTGATTATTTTTATAGGTTTTAGGCGTCGTCCAAGAATTTTTGCCAGTTTGTTGAAACAATTTAGCCAACACAAAGTCGCTCTTTTTGCTGATCCTTCGGGTCAGGTCTATAAAGACAACACCCATTACTTATTTATTTGTCAATTAGGCCAAGAACAGGCCTTAGATAGCTATGCGGCGCCGATGAGTTTAATTTCAGTCATCTGTAATAAGGTGTTAAGTACTCAAACCAGCCAGGGCCAAAAAAGAATTGCAAATATTTCTGCACGCTTTAGTTTGCTTGATGAACTCGAATAAGGCGCTTGATGTTATATTTATTGCCTGAAACCACTTGTTTCACTTGACTATGACATGAAACAATTGTTTCATGAGACTATATTTTAATAATCACTAACTTCATAATGCAGCATAAAAGCGTCAGCAGTCCTTATATACTGAAGTTTACTCCCCCCTTACGCGGAGAAGGACAACCTTTAGCTCAACTTAGTGTTGCAGTCAAAGATCTATTTCACATAGCAGGTTATCCAACCACAGCAGGTAATCCCGATTGGTGTAGTACTCATGCTATACCAAAAACAACATCGCCTATCGTGACTGCTTTACAAAATAGTGGCGCTAGCATAGTGGGTAAAACCATTACAGATGAATTAGCCTATAGCTTGAATGGTCAAAATATTCACTATGGCACCCCTATTAATCCCCGCAACTCAGCACTTTTACCCGGGGGCTCGAGTAGTGGATCAGCAGTTGCAGTGGCGCAAGGCAGCGCTGACATAGGTCTTGGCACAGATACCGGTGGCTCAATTCGGGTTCCAGCTAGTTATAACGGCTTATTTGGCTTGCGTCCAAGTCATGGTGTTTTGTCTACTGAAGATATGGTTGGTTTAGCGCCTAGTTTTGATACGGTAGGTTGGATGACCCGGGATCTTGTGACATTAAGCAAGGTCGCTGAAGTACTTTTAACTACGCTAGAGCCGAAGCCCATCGGTCAGGTTATACGCTTGGGCTGCAGTCATGAGATTAATTCGGCTTGTGCTCAGCAATCAAGCATCAATAAGATACTTGATACCACTAAAACCAACGCGAGTTTGACGTGGGTAGAATTGTCATCCGTGTTAAATTTCAGTAACTTAGAACAAGTTGCTGGAGCATTTAGAACTTTACAAGGAACTGAGATTTGGGCGACTCACGGTCAATGGATTGAAAAGCACCAACCTACCTTTGCTGCGGATATTGCCGCGCGATTTGAGTGGTGTCGCGGCATTACCCCCAAACAGCAGCAGCACGCACTGACAATACAACATCGATTTAAGCAACAAATTGATAAGGTATTTGCATTAGTAGACTTTGTTGTGATCCCTACTACACCGGGCAGAGCGCCAGCCTTAAACCTTGATGATGCTGATTTAGCTCGCTACAGAAATACCTTGTTGTCTATGACTTGTATCGCAGGAATGGCTGGATTGCCTCAGTTACACTTACCGTTGCAAAAAGAAATAAATGAGCCAATGGGTATTTCAATTATTGGCGCTAAATATCATGATCATCAACTACTTTCATTTGCAAAAACTTTTTTGGACCTAATGTAATGAATAATAAAAATAAATCAGTTGCCTTTACAGCTCCTCACTATGCTGCAAGTCAAGTCGGTCACAAAATCTTAGAGCAAGGCGGCACAGCCGTTGAAGCCATGGTAGCCGCAGCTGCCTCTATTGCCGTGGTTTATCCACATATGAACAGCATGGGCGGCGATGGATTTTGGCTTATTAGCGAACCCAATAAGCAACCTATTGCAATTGATGCCAGTGGCAGCGCGGCTAAAGGAGCGACCTTGGATTTTTACCAGCACCATGACAGCATTCCTGCTCGTGGAGGTTTGGCGGCTTTAACGATGGCTGGCGCGGTTGCTGGCTGGCACAAAGCACTTGAACTTAGCCAACACTGGCAAAGCCCAATTCCCTTGGCTGAATTACTGTCACCGGCTATTGGTCAAGCAGAATGGGGTATTGAAGTTACGCAAAGTTTACAAGATGCCAGTGAAAAAACCTTTGAGGACCTCTCTCCTTTGGCTAATTTTGAGCAATTTTTAATCAAAGGTCACGCGCTTAAAAAAGGCAAAATTCTTAAGTTACCGAAAATCGCACAGACTCTCAGTCGTTTAGCTGAAAGTGGTTTAATGGATTTCTATCATGGCGAAATTGCAAAAGACTTAGCCGCAGATTTAGCTGAGGCTGGGTCCCCCATCACCCTGAGCGATTTAAATGCCTTTGTTGCCAAGCAAGTTGAGCCGCTGAGTGTAACAACCTCAGTGGCGACCTTATATAATCTACCTGCGCCTACTCAAGGTATAGCCTCTTTATTAATTTTAGCTTTATTCGACAAAGTTAAACATCAAGCTAAAAGTGATGCTGACTTCATTCACTTATTGATTGAATGTACTAAACAAGCCTTTATTGTCAGAAACCAATATTTAACTGATCCCTCACGTTTATCTCGTCCGCTTGAGACATTTTTGACTGCAGATGAACTGACTAAGTTACTTGAGGCCATTTCTCTAGATACCGCTTTAGTTTGGCCGCACGAAGCAAAATTAGGCGACACGGTCTGGATGGGCGCATGCGATCAAGAGGGCCGCATGGTCAGTTACATACAAAGCGTTTATTGGGAATTTGGCAGTGGTGTGGTGTTGCCTAAAACCGGCATAGTCTGGAACAACCGTGGCACTTCTTTTAGCCTGAAAGCAGAAAACATTAATAGTTTAGTTCCAGGATTAAAACCCTTCCATACCCTTAATCCTGCTTTTGCTGATTGTCATGATGGGCGACGCATGGTTTACGGCACTATGGGGGGCGAAGGTCAACCACAAACACAAGCGGCGTTATTTTCTCGTTATATGTATCAACAAAAACCGCTGAATCAATCCATTGCAGAAGCTCGATGGCTATTGGGCCGGACATGGGGCGACACCAGTAATAATCTGAAAGTAGAAGAAGACATGCACACTGACGTTATAGGGCAGCTTATTGCTAGAGGCCACGACGTAGCAGTGGTTGCTGCTTGCAATGAACTCATGGGGCATGCTGGCGCCATTGTACTCGATAAGAATAACGACCTTAGTGCAGCAAGTGATCCACGTAGTGACGGCAAAGCATTAGCGACTCTTTTATAAAAATTAACCAGGAAGTAATATGAACGTTTTGTTGGAAAATCTCCCCACTATTTTGGCCTTAGCCACTACTGGGGTTTTTGCTGGAATACTAGCAGGTCTTTTAGGCGTGGGCGGTGGTATCGTCATCGTGCCGGTACTATATTTTTTGTTTCAACGCTTTGGCGTTTCTCCCCAAAGCGCCATGATGATCGCAACTGCCACCTCTTTAGCAACGATTATTCCCACCTCAATTAGTTCGATTCGAGCTCATATGAACAAGGACAATGTTGATCTTAGTTTACTTAAAGCATGGGGCTTTTTCATACTCATCGGTGTATTAATTGGTAGTAGTGTTGTTACCTTTATTGGCGGACAGTGGTTAAGTGCATTGTTTGGCATTGTAGCCAGTTTATCTGCCTTAAATATGCTATTACGCACTGGGAAATCGGCTATTGTTGAACAACTACCAGGACGTGTTGGGCAAAGTATTATGGCCAGTTGTATTGGTTTTTTTAGTTCAATGGTAGGTATTGGTGGCGGCACATTGTCAGTACCCATTTTGACTGCCTGCAACTACCCTGCCCATAAAGCAGTGGGAACCGCGGCCGCCATAGGCTTAATTATTTCATTTCCAGCAGCTCTTACCATGTTAATGCTGGGCCAAACGCCCGCTGACGCCCCCTTAGGCACTTATGGTTTAGTCAATTTTGTTGGTTTTATCTGTATCGTTCCTCTCACCGTTTTGTTTGCTCCTGTAGGTGCCAAACTGGCTTCAGTAATGGATGCCAACTTACTCAAAAAAGTTTTTGCAGTGGTATTACTTATCACCGGCGTACGCATGTTAATCCAGTCTTTTATTTAGGAATATTGTTATGAATCGACTTAATCCCCCTCCCCGTTTACTTATGGGCCCCGGCCCGATTAACTGTTACCCGCGGGTACTAAGCGCTATGTCGACTCAGCTTATTGGCCAATATGATCCGGTGATGACGGGCTATATGAACGAAGTTATGAGTTTATATCGTCAAGTGTTTAAAACTGAAAATAAAGCCACTTTATTAATCGATGGCACGTCTAGAGCAGGTATTGAAGCGGTACTGGTATCGTGTATTGAACCAGGCGACAAAGTCTTAGTCCCTATTTTTGGTCGTTTTGGTCACTTACTAAAAGAAATCGCAGAACGGGCTGGGGCTGATGTGCACTGCATTGAAGTCGATTGGGGTCAGGTTTTTTTGCCAGAGCAAATAGAGGATGCTATTCAGAAAATAAAACCTAAGGTTTTAGCAATAGTTCAAGGGGACACATCCACCACTATGCTGCAGCCTTTAGATCATCTCGGTGAGATCTGCCGGCGACATGATGTATTGTTTTATTCTGATGCAACGGCATCCATCGGCGGTAATCCTTTTGAAACCGATAAATGGCAATTAGATGCGGTTTCGGTTGGTTTGCAAAAGTGTCTGGGGGGACCAAGTGGCAGTGCGCCGATTACATTGAGTGAACGTTTTGTCGACTTGGTGCGCCAACGCAAACATATCGAAGCTGGAATTAAAGCTGCGCATCACTCCGAAGGGCAAGGACGTCGAATTGCGTCAAATTATTTTGATTTGTCGATGATCCTCGATTATTGGGGTCCTGAGCGCCTTAATCATCATACCGAAGCCACTTCCATGCTCTATTGTGCTAGAGAGTGCGCCTTTACCTTGCTTGAAGAAGGCATCGATAAGTCAATCATCAGACATAAATTACACGGTGATGCGATGCTAGCTGGAGTAAAAGGCTTAAATTTACAGCCCTTTGGCGATCTCAAACACAAAATGAATAATGTGGTGGGTGTGTATATCCCTTCAGGGATCAATGGTGATGCGCTGAGAATGCAACTTTTAAACGATTTTAATATTGAAATCGGCACCAGCTTCGGTCCATTACATGGCAAAATTTGGCGTATAGGCACCATGGGCTACAACGCTAGAAAAGATACCGTATTACATACACTGCAGTCTTTGGAAACCCTATTACGACGTGCGGGCCACATTATGGCTCCAGGCCAGTGTGTTGATAATGCTTTAGCGGTATATGCCGCGAGTAATCTATGAGCAAGTTACAAGCCTATGCGTCATTAACCTATCAACGCTGCGATCAACTGGCGCAATTGAGTCAAAATCCAAGTTGCATGGACAGACGGTATTTAACCAAAGAGCATAAGAGTGCCAATCTTCAAGTTGCTCAATGGATGCAACAGGCTGGTATGAGTGTCTGGCAAGAT
>TARA_R110002167_G_scaffold45164_4_pt1 | contig 15208 bp, 19 predicted proteins | sample TARA_R110002167 | Tara Oceans TARA_R110002167 (sample SAMEA4398238) | marine metagenome | biome: Polar Biome; feature: [MES] marine water layer (ENVO:01000295) within the mesopelagic zone...; material: water (ENVO:00002006), including particulate matter (ENVO:01000060) such as...... | reverse complement strand
GGGTTTACCTAAAGCTTATTACTGACTTGACTTTGTAAGAAAAAAGTTGTAACTTCGCCAAAGCTCTTCAGCGATAAAGCTTCATAGATGTTTTAAACCTACGAGGCTGTCTTTAGGATTACTTAAGTAAGTAATAAAACAGTAACTACGAAGCGTCACTCAAACTAATCAAGTTGTAAAGGCGCAAAAACTGTATTATCGTATATTTGATCATATGAAAGCCAAGAAGCGCAATTATAAAAAAGAGTACAAGAAGTTTCAGAAGTCTAGTACTCAAAAGAAGCGACGTGCTTTAAGAAATAAGCTACGTAGGCTGTTCGCCAAGAAGGGTAAGGTTAAAAAAGGCGATGGTAAAGACGTGCACCATAAGAATGGAAAGGCGAGAGTAATGACAGCCTCCCAGAACAGGGGTATTAGAGAAGCATCACGACTAAAAGGATCTAAAAGAAATGTCTAGATTAAAATATAGAGTGGGAAACGAGAGGGATCGCGAAGCAGCCGCTGAGTTAGCTGGTGGGGATCTTGAAGGAAAGGACTTTCGACAGTATAAAAGAGCTCAGAACAAGCAGGATCGTATCAATAGACGTGCTAAGCGTAAAGCTGGCCGCCGTGGAGATCAGATTAGAGACGGATACGAGGGGTACAAGCAATATAGCGCCCAAGAACAGAATGCTGACCGCTATTTTGACGAGTTAGGCAAGAAAAGAACCCGAAACATAGCTATTGGAGCTGCTGTAGCGGCAGGAACAGTAGCTACGGCAGGCGCATTGGGTGCGTTTGCTGGTGCTGGTGCAGCAGGAACTGGAGGGGCCACCACTGTAAGTGGGTTACTATCTGGTTTAAGCGCAGCACCTGGAGCTACTACGGCTGCAACCACGGTAGGGAAGACAGCATTAACCACAGGTGCAAAGATTCTACAGGGGGCTCAGAAGGTAAAGAAGGTGGTAGACACGGTTAAGCCTGTAGTAGACGTGGGTATGGATATATACAAAACCCTAAAACCAGAACCAATAGCGCCAGAACCAATAGCGCTACCTGAAGTACCTATGCAGGACAACTCTCAGCTCGGCTATGGGTTTGATCCAAATGTTGGGGGTGTGGTGAATTCTGGAGGCCCTCAGTACCAACAGCCTCAGGGTATGTACTACTCCAATAGCTATTATCCTTGATAAAAAAAATATAGTTATATTTGCCTTATGCATGCACGTAAATCAAACTCAATGCCTTGTAGTTGTGGTAAAGCCACTAGCTGCTCAGGAGGCTGTAGCAAAAAAACATATAGAGCTGGCGGTATGCTGACTGGAGGTCAAAAACGTCTCGACAAGAACGAAAACGGTAAGCTTGACGCTAATGATTTCGAGATGCTTCGCAAGTATATGTCTGGTGGTATGCTAAAGGAGTATATGGCTGGGGGGATGATAAAGAAGTACGCTGCGGGAGGGCCAGTTGAAGGAGGTCCAAAAGAAGAAGCTTTGGCGACTATCGCTAGCATGATTGCCGCAGATAACGCATCTCAAGAGTCAGGATCAATGCCTTCTCAAGGAAGTGAAAAATCTACAGATGTGGTTATGCCAGGACTGGCTGCTGCACTGAGAGCTATTGGAAATTACGAGGGAGAAAGACCTGGAGGCGGTCAGAAAGATATTGAGCCGATCCAACCCCCTCCTCCTATCGAACCCCCTCCTACAGTCGTTAAAAAGGAAATACCTCGCCCTACTTTAGGAGGAGGAGAGGAGGAATCGGAGGAAAGAAAGGTTGACTTTGGAGGGTCAAGAGGGAAAATCGAATTCAGCCCTATGTTCGGAGGAAATATTTCACAAACAGGCTTTAGAGGCCCAGGAACTACTGGAGCTCTAACTGGCGCATGGGCTGATATCAAAAACCCTGACGGGACTATGGATAGGGTCAAGACCCGATTGAGTGATTTGCCTGATTCTATTACTAAGGACCCTTACTTTTCTCGACTTGTTGACACCGCAAACAAACGTTACTTTAACATGGAGCGGGCAAGAGGATCAATTGGGTCCTCCGAGGCCACTAAAACTCCAGAAGCGAAGTTAATTGCAAGAATCCTTAACGGTGATATTACTTTAGAGCAAGCAAAGAGAGAAGCCAACTTTCAGCAAGCCCCTGCTTTCTAAGCCCTTTATTACTGCTTGATCTTAGCCAGCTTCTTCTGCTGCTGTACAATCATATTGTGTACGATAGCATTTTCAATTAGCTGTGCTCGGCTCTTAACGACATCGCCAGTTGGACGGGGTGCTGTATCGAGGATGCAGATTGCAGACACAGCGAAAAAGATTGCTACCAGTGTAGCGGGGATAAAGAATGAATTGTTCATAGCAAATAACTGTTTTAAATTGTTTCGTAAATTCGGTTTGCTGATCTCAAGGTAAGACAAACTTTTCGATCTCACAAATTTTTTTTTAACTTTGCTATATTCAATCATAGATTGAAGAAATATTATCACAACCCTCGAATTAAAAGAATCAACCCGTCTTGGGTGGCTCAGAAAAATGAAATTAAGCAAAAATCTTACGTTAAAGGAAGTAACAAAGTCCAATACGGCAAATCGTCTGTGCATAGACAACATCCCTGAAGAGTTCGATATCAAGAACCTTAGGGCAATCGCAGAAGAGGTCTTCCAACCTTTAAGAGATCACTTCGGAGTTCCTTTATATATATCTTCTGGGTTTAGATCTAAAGAATTGAATAAGGCTGTTGGAGGAAGCAAGTACTCTCAGCACAAATCAGGACAAGCCTTGGACATCGACGCCGATGTGTACGGCAGGGTAACCAATAGAGAGTTGTTTCGTTTTATTAAAGATAACCTTGTGTTCGATCAGCTTATCTGGGAGTTTGGGGACGACGACTCTCCAGACTGGGTTCATGTATCATATAAAAACGAAGGTTATTATTCTCCGAGCCAGCCAGCTAATAGAAAACAAGTAAAACGAGCCTACAGGAATGAAAAGGGAGTGTATTACGAGATCATGAAATGAAAAAGTCGGTAACCTTTTTTATGCTTTACCATAAGCGTCCTGAATTAACCCGCATGTCTCTTTGGCATATGGCTAAGGTTGTGGGTAGGTTTAAGGATGCTGGACACGAGGTTCACACCGTCGTGATAGGCGATGAGGAAAATCAAAGATCTTATTGTGATTCTATAGGGCTAGATCACTACAGCTTTAAAAACGATCCTCTTCACAAAAAATTTAAATTTGCTTGGACCACTTCAATCCAAAAGAAAACAGACTACGTGTGCTGGTTGGGTAGCAACAATTTAAATTCTAGCCTTTATTGGACGAAAGCTTTAAATAAACTAAAAGAAGGCTCAGCTGTTTCTTTTGGGTCTCCCTGTTTTACCGTAACTCACAAAAACCCTAAAAAAAATAAGACCGTACTGTGGACTAGACAAAAGCATCACATATGTTCTTGCGGTCAGTTCTTTTCAAGAAAGAGTATTGAAGAGGCTGTTGATTTTGATAATGTTTTTACCTCCGAAAGAAACAAGGAAAACCACGACTTTGACGGAAGTATAAATAATTACCTATGCCTTAAAAATGGAATGTCCTGCATTGAGTCTGTAACGCCTAATGAATTAGACTGTATCGATATAAAATCAAAAGACGATATAAACACCTACTCTAGTTATCTCTCTTCCTCTTACGATGCTGGAGCCCCTAGAGTCATTATATCTAAGCTTTTCGAAGAGATTAGAATGCTAGATTCTGGTTACTTTAGAGATGCGTAAAAACGCTGCACCGCTAGCCTTCCTTTCTGCGACATCGCATAACGAACTCTGTAGTTATATTTTGTCTCATCACGAAACAAATGATCGTCAGCAGTTGACGAAGGGGTAAGTCTGTCGAAGTGCTTGTATATATATCCCATAGACACTAGAGGGTATATCATCCTGTCAGCTAAATTCTTCTTGTTCATTTCATACTCGCTAGCCGCCCATGATATTGTAAAGAACTCAAGATCATATATGAACAGCATAAAATACAAGTAACTTTTAGTTAGATCGCTCTCATCTAAAAATCCGTCTGTTGCGCTCCTTATGTTCTTTAGGTGGTTTTGCTTTACATACTTTTCGGGAAGCATGGAAACCTCTCTAAATAATCTTGTTTTTTTAACTGTAGACTTAGGCATGTAAAATGTGTCGTATATTTGACTCAAACAAATTTACATCATGAACCCTAAAGACACCCTCTTCTTTGCCGAAATGTATTCTCTCGTCAAAAAGATGGAAGAAACGATTGATGAGTTCGAAATGAAAGACCGCACCCTAGCTTCTATAGTTGTTGGAATTATAGACTTTGACTCCGTTGAGGAAGATGAAGACATTGCAGAAATGAAGACAATGTATAGTTTTAACCTTGAGAACAGGGACGAGCTAGAAACATTAAAGCAGGTTATGGATACCGCTTATGCGGATGACGAATCATTAGACGATCTTCTTGGTGGGTTGGATATATCCCTGAACTAATGGAAGGACTTATTAGAAAGATTGTTATCGGGCCAAACCCGAAAGAAGGCATGGCTTATTATGTAGGTATGAGGGCTGGCAACGGCACTGTGTCTGCTATTTTGTTAGACGACGAATTGTTGTTTAAGAAGTCAATAAAGAGATACCTTGTATATATAGAGCGCGACGGATCAACAATGCTGTGGAAAAGCGTGGAAGATATGCCGTGTATAATTGAATTTGATTTAAATTTTTAACATGAAGAGCTTAAATAACTTTATTGTTTATCTAGAGAAAAAGTTTGAAGACGAAATAGAAACAGAAGGTGGATTAAAGTTGTACGTAGACACCAAGTTTGAACCATTTAAAAACAGAGTAAATGAAGGCGAAGTTGTTGCTGTTCCTGCGAAACACGAAACGGGCGTTGAAGAAGGGGACACCCTTTACTTTCATCACCTCGTTGTTATGGCTGATGCTCAGCCTCTCCCTGTTGACGATAATCATTTTGTTGTTCATTATCATCCTGACCACGCCGTTAGTTCTCAAGCTTTTGCTTACAAGTCTAAAAGAACTGGTAAAATCTCTGCTCTCTCTTCCTGGTCAATTCTCAGTCATGTTGATCAAAAAGCCGAAGCTTCTTCGAGCAGCATACAAATTGTCAAACTCAAGGAACCTCAAGTTAAAACAGCTAAAGTTGCTTTTGAGAATAAAAACATAAAAGACTTAGGGGTTAAGAAAGGAGATATAGTGGGGGTTAAAAAAGACTCTGACTACTCTTTTAAGATTGACGGAGAGACTTTCTACAGAACAAGAATAGACGATATATATTATGTCGAAGTTTGAGTTCACCACTATGTCCGCAGCCCAGAGGCTAATGAACAGCATGGAGATCGCTATCGACAACATGATTGAAGAAATAAAGAAACCTGTTGATCCTGAAGCGGGAGGGTCTGCGCGGAAGGCCGAGCTCCAATCCATAAAGCAAACTGCTATTGACTGTAAAGAGCTTTTGGTGGAGCGGCAGAAATTAGAACAAATGGTTAAAGAACTAAGCGATAATGGAAAAATCGAACAAACAAAAGACTATTCAGGAGGATTCGCGGAAAGATTCTCAAAGTAAAGCTAGCGGGCTTTTATACTGGGACGACTATGATTTCTCTGTGGCATATCTAGAGAACAGAAACGCAACCATTTCACAAGATTTAAAATTAAGATACAATCATGATAACGATGGCTCTTCCGACCTTTAGGTCAAACAAAATACTATGGTTACAATTAGAGTCTTTGTGTCGTCAGGTTACTAATCACCCTTGGGAATTGATACTTTGCGAAGAGATTTCTGCGTATTACAGCGGCGTGAATTACCTTGAAAAATACAGGGACAGGCTAAAAAAAGCTGGATGTATAAACATTAAGCTTATTCCATTAGTGGAACACGTTCCCCTGTCAAAGAAGTGGTCTATCATAGCTAATGAAGCTCAGTTTGATTATTTTGCTTTAGTGGCTTCTGATAACTATTCTCATCCAGAAAGAATACAAGACAGTGTAGACAAACTAAACGAAGGATATGAATGGGTAGACTGGTCTTATGGAATGTTCCTTAATGTTAACGACTTTTCTTCTGCCGTGTTTGAAAATCCAAATCCAGATAAGACGTCTTTGTTTATGGCTACAAAGACAGAGTTTATTAAGAAGCTTAAAGGTCCTTGGCCTAGCTCTGGAATAGATGGGTGGATTAGAAACGGGAATAATATAACTAAACATTTTAAGTATGATTATTTTCCTGACGGTCTTCATACAGACGGGTGCAATCAGATAAGTCATAAAAGAAGAACTTTTTATTCCAAAGGCAAATTTCAAGCTCCTTATTTCCCCCCCATTGCCTCTAACGAATGGACCAGCTTAATTCCAGAATCAGTTGCCAGGGAGTTAAAGGAGAGGTTTATTAAAACTAAATCGTTGTTTGAAAGCATACCGTTAAAGGGAAAGAACCTAGATCACACAAAGCGCCCAGCCCATTTACCAAGACTTAAAAAAAGCTTAAAATAAAAAGCCCTTATAGCTCAACTGGATAGAGCAACAGCCTTCTAAGCTGTAGGTTCTAGGTTCGATTCCTAGTGGGGGTACAATAAAATTCAATAATATGCCAGACTTAATTTGCAAAAAATGTAAAGCAGAGAGATCTGTAAGAAGCCTCACGATGAAGCTTAAAGAAGGTAGTGTTTACTACCCTGAAGGCCAGTGCGAATGCGGCGAACAAATGAAGATCAAAAACCCTAAAAAAGGCATACCTTCGCTGGGCAGAATGAACTCACATGGACAGAGCTATTAATGTCTGTTTTAATCGACATAAAAGGGTATGAAACTAAAGGGATTAAGATCGACCCTAACGGTACAGAAGGAGAAGCTATCGAGCTCCACGGGTTATTCGTGGTCCTCCCAAAGAAACCACCCAAATCGAAAATTCTCTTCCATGACCAGCCAAAGAAGCTGCAAATGTGGAAGCGCGGACCTATGCCAGAAGAAATGCAAAGGATACGCAGTATGGATGAGTGGTTCGAGAAACCTTCCGAGTTTCGCAACAAGTTTCGTTCTTACATCGAACAGGAGTTTCAGCGTAGGCGCGACGGTGTTTGGTTTTACAATAATGGGAAACCTACGTATATTACAGGGAGACACTATATGTTTCTACAATGGTCTAAAATTGATGTCGGATATCCATCATACCTCTCTTTCCAAAAAGACATCTTTACGCATCTGGCTGCTTGTGAGGCTGACCCTCGTTGTTTCGGTCAGCTTTATACTAAGTGTCGTCGTTCTGGCTACACTAATATATGCTCTGCTGTCCTGGTGGATGAAGCTAGTCAAGTTAAAGAGAAGCTTCTTGGCATACAGTCGAAAACTGGTAAAGACTCGCAGGAGAACATTTTCATGAAGAAGGTGGTTGCGATTTTTCGCAGCTACCCGTTCTTCTTTAAACCTATTCAGGACGGTACTACAAACCCGCGTATGGAGCTGGCATTCCGTGAGCCGTCCAAACGGATTACCAAGAATAATAAAACATCCTATAAGGGCGACGCCTTAAACACTGTAGTTAACTGGAAAAACACTACTAATAACGCATATGACGGAGAGAAGTTACACATGTTGTATCTTGATGAGGCAGGTAAGTGGGAAAAACCCACGGATATTAGAGAGGCTTGGAGGATTGAAAGGACATGCTTGATTGTAGGTAAAAAAATTATCGGCAAGGCTCTTGTGGGATCTACTGTAAATCCGATGGGCAAAGGCGGTAGTGAGTACAGGGATTTATGGAAAGACTCAAAGCCACAAGAAAGGAACAACAACGGAAGAACTAGGTCTGGGCTTTATAGAATATTTATACCAGCCTACGATGCCTTAGAGGGCTTCTTTGACGTTTACGGTAATGCTGTTGTAGATGACCCACCTCAAAGTGCACAGACGCAGGGTATAGACGGGGAAATTATCGAAGAGGGTAGTAAGAGATACCTTAAGAATGATCGTCAGTCCTTTAAGGACGACCCATCCGAGCTAAACGAAATAGTTCGTCAGTTTCCTTTTACCGAAGACGAGGCGTTTAGAGATAGCATCCAGGGGAGCCTATTTAACCTAGGTAAGATTTATCAGCAGATAGAATTTAACGACGATCTCTTTCCCAACCCTGTCGTTAAGGGAAACTTTGTATGGATTAAAAAAGATGAAGAAGTCGCCTTCTCTCCCGATCCAAATGGTCGTTTTAGAGTTTCTTGGATGCCTAAAAGCAAGAATATAAAAAAAGAGGAAGGAGGCAAGAGGGTTGCCCCTAACGGACATATCGGTTGCGGTGGCGTTGACTCATATGATTTGGATTCTACAGTTGACGGAAGAGGATCGAAAGGTGCCTTGCACATGTATAATAAGTTCAATATGGAAGGCCCTGCTAATATGTTTGTAGCAGAGTATGCGTCTCGACCTGACCTAGCTAGCATCTTCTATGAAGATGTATTGATGTGCGCTTTCTTTTACGGGTATCCTTTACTTGTAGAGAACAACAAGTACGGTATCGTAAGGTACTTTGAATCAAGAGGTTACGACGGTTACTTAATGGATCGCCCTGAATTTTTAAAGGTTCCTGGAGCTTCTAAAAACGTAAGAACTAAGGGCATACCCTCTAACTCTCAAGACGTTATACAGTCTCACGCCCAAGCCATTGAAGCTTACATACATAACCATGTGGGTATAAAGCCAGAGTCTAATGAGTTTGGAAATATGTACTTCAACAAAACCCTTGAGGATTGGATAGGGTACAAGATAGACAATAGAACTAAGTTTGACCTTACGATAAGTTCTGGTCTGGCTCTTCTAGCAGCTCAAAAAGTAAAGCAAGAAAAGAAGCAGTCTGACTTCACAAAGAAGCAGTTTATAAGGACTTTTAAGCCTAAAGTGTGGCACTCCTAGTTTTACTATATTTGCATTGAGTTATAAGAACTCGACTCATTGCAAATGAACATCAACAACAAAAAATCAGGCTTTCCTAACCCCCTTAGCCCTCCAGAAGAAAAAGGAGGGAAGAAGTATGGATTAGGATATGCTAAGGCTATATACCAGCAGTGGGGTAAAATGGACCAGGATGGGTCTACCTACAAGAACAGAAACCGAACTTTCGACAAAAACAGAAAGTACGCAAACGGTACTCAGGATACAGCTATATATAGGTCTCTACTTACATCTCTTGACCCTAATAACGGTGACGGAAGCATGATTAATCTGGATTTCACTCCAGTGCCAATTCTGCCTAAGTTCGTTCGTATCGTAGTCAATAAGATTCTCTCCCTATCTCCTTATCCGAACTTAGAGGCTATTGACCCTCTTTCCACTTCAGAAAAAGATCTAGAGAAGAAGAAGATTGAATTTGCGGTAAAATCTAAGGCCGCCCTTCAAGGCATTAAAAGCAAGCTGGGAGTTGAGGTTGCTGGAGACCCTGAAGCTATCCCAGAGACCCTTGAAGAGGCTGAAATATTCATGGGGACTAACGTCAAAGCTTCTTCTGAGATTGCCGCTCAGATAGCCACCAACCTGACCCTGGAGTGGAACGACTTTAATGATTCTATCTTTAGGAGATGCGTGAATGACATGACCATACTCGGTATGGCTGTTGTCAAAAGAACCAACGACCCCAGCTACGGAATCAAAACTGAATACGTTGATCCAGCTAACTTTATTCATAGCTACACAGAAGACCCTTCTTTCGGTGACATGACATATGCTGGTCATGTAAAAACAATGCCTATTGCTGAGCTTAAAAGAATAGCAGGAGGCGAACTTACCGAAGAGGACTACAAAAAAGTTGCTAGCTCTGGTCAGAAGAACAATACATCTGGGATGTATAATAAGAATTCAAACGGACCTGGGATGGATATGGATGAGCACACCGTAAAGGTGCTTGAGTTTGAGTTTCTCTCGGTAGACTCCACCTATTACGAGTCAAAAGAAAACCAGTACGGAAATGTAGGGTTTTACGACAAGGGAAGTAACTATAGTCAACCACAAAGCTCTGTGTTTAACAGAGACGCTGTGAGGTTAGATAATACATGTGTATACGGTGGATACTACATCCTTGGTTGTGATATGATCTTTGGGTATGGTAAGAAAACCAACATACCAAAAAACATTCACGATATAACAAAGGCTTCTCTCTCTTATTCTGTTTGCGCCACAAACATGATGGACATGATGCCTAAATCTATGGTAGATAGCTGCATTGGGTTTGCGGATCAGCTTCAGCTCACTCACCTCAAAATCCAACAGGCTGTTGCGAAAGCAAAGCCAGACGGAATTATCATTGATATTGAAGGGTTAGAAAACGTTCAATTAGGAAAAGGTGGAGAGCTTCAGCCGCTTGAGCTACACGACATTTACGAGCAGACGGGTGTTTTCTACTATAGAAGCAAAAACCCAGAAGGCGGCTTTCAGAACCCTCCTATTCGAGAGATTGGTAATAGCATCCGTAATATCAATGAGCTTACTGGGTTGTACAATCACTACCTAAGAATGATCCGAGATTCTACGGGCATCAATGAGGTGATGGATGCCTCCTCGCCTAAGGGTGATGCTTTGGTAGGTGTCAGACAACAGGCTCTTGCTGCTGCAAACAACGCTATATACGACATCACTAACTCTTCTATGGTGTTATACAAGAAAGTTTGTAGCGATGTAGTAAAGTGCTTGCAGGTCATCCATCCAGACTCTATTCTCTACTCTATGTATGAGAACGCTGTTGGTAAGGAAAACATGAAGGTGTTATCTTCTTTCAGAAACCTGTCGATGTTTAACTTCGGTGTCAAGGTTGTAAAGGAGATGGAGGAAAACGAGAGGCAGTTCTTGGAGCAGAACATACAGATAGCCTTATCTCAAAAAGAGATAGATCTTGAGGATGCTCTTGCTGTACGACAGCTTAGAGACGTAAATCAAGCTGAAAGGCTTTTAATTGTCAGAAGAAAGAAAAGGATGGCTAGCAACCAACAGATGGCGCAGCAAAACTCTCAGCAGCAAGCTCAGGTTCAGCAGCAGTCAGCACAGTCTGCGTCTCAGTCCAGACAGCAAGAGATGCAAATGGAAGCTCAGTTAAAATCTCAAGAGCTGCAACTTAAGGCTCAGTTAGAGGCTCAGCTGGAAGAAGTCAAGCACGGCTTTAGAAAGGAGATCGAAATTATTAAAGCTAAGGCAACCCTTGGGTTTAAAGAAACTGACGACAACTTTAAACAAAAGCTTGAAGTTCTTAAAGAAGACAGAAAAGATGATAGAGTTAAAAAGCAGTCTGCTGAGCAGAGTAAGCTTATAGCTCAGCGTCAGGGAGAGGAAACACCACAAATAATCAACGAATAAGATGGCTACAAAAATAAACTTAGATACATCTGAAAGGGTTGACATCACTTGCAGGAAAGGTGATACCTTTTCCTTGAGGCTTAATATAACCAATGATGACACTACTGTTGGTTTTGCCTCTGGAGATGTTTTTTTGATGGAGGTAAGAAATTCCGACACAGGCAACCCAGTGGCGAACACCTCGGATCCTGTTGTGAATTTTGTAATTACAGTAACAGCAGATTCTGACGACGTTACAGCAAAGTATATTGATCTTACTCTAGCTGCCACGACAATGAAGACGATGCCCTCTGGACTCTATGCCTATGATGTCGAGCAAAAATCAGGAGCTGTTGTAACTACTTTAATCTACGGAACGGTAAGAGTTATTGAAGACGTGTCAGAAACAGCTTAAGATATTATTATGCCGATAAGTGTAGAACAACCAAAAAGCATAAAGATATCTAGCGAGAACTCAGATATCATTAAAGTATCTGTCGTAAAGGGAGGCACTGACACTAAGGTCGTAGTTTTAAATCAGGCTGCAAATAATAACATTTCTGTAGCTGGAGCTATTGGCGCTGGACCTGCTGGAGCAACTGGCGCTCAAGGGCCTACTGGCGCTCAAGGGCCTGCTGGTGCTCAGGGTGATACGGGGCCTGCTGGCGCTCAAGGACCTGCTGGCTCTGATGGGGCTGACGGTTCGGATGGCTCGGCTGGAGCTACTGGTCCCACGGGTCCCACGGGTCCCACGGGGCCTACTGGTCCTGCTGGTTCGGATGGTTCGGACGGAGGCCAGATAACTTTCACTCAGAACTACGTGGCTAACATGCCCACGGTAAACGGATTGGTAAAAACCTTCGGTAAGTACAAGAACGGAGATGCTATTCCCGCAAGCGGAAAAACTGCTTCAGAGCTTTTGATTGATGCATTCACGGATGCTGTTAACCCTAGCCCTAGTTTTATTCTTACTGGACCTGATTGGCAACACCCTTCAATCGCGTCTTCTGTAGGTATATCTTCTATAAACTTTGGTATCGCCAACCAAGGCGCCACGGGAACAGCCGTACTTGAGTATCAGTTATCCAACGCTCAATCAACACCTACTGGATCCTGGACTACAGTTCAGTCTTACACTAGTTCTGAAGTTACTTTTGGCGCTTCTAACCTTCAAACTTCATACAATACTGGAGAGGCTTGGGCTAGCAACAATGTGTTTCACTTCCGACTCAGGGTAACAGACAGCACTAGCGGAACAACCGAACAGACTGCCAACGTCTTTACAACAGCTAATAGCTTTGACGCTCCATACATTAGCGACAAACAAATAACTAGGAGCAACTCTTCTATTTCTGCTGCAACGGGTACAACTTCTACAATTAGAGAGTATGGTGATGTTCAGTCTACTCTTCGTTATGACGTAAGAAGGGATGAGCTTTATGATCCGTTGATTGATTCTGTTGTACAGGTTAAAATAGGTAGCAATTACAGGGAGATAACAACCCCTAACTCTACCACGTCTTTAGCGGCCCTTGGAAATGGCTCCATCCAACAGGACATTTCTTTTGCTGTAAACGCAAACTCAGTTACGGTTGCTACAGATGGGGTTGTTGATTTAAGGTCAGAGGCTACACCTCATGAATATAGGATTGTTGTTGATAGCACTTATGGAACCGACACCTCTGGTGACTTCTCTAACATAAACTATTACTACTCTTATCAGGTGTGTTTCGACACAACAGCCTTGACTTCTAGCTCTATTACAAGCGCCGTTCAAACTGTTTATGCAGCGTTTGGTGGTGACGACAATAACAGTAATGAAAGAAAGATTAAGACAGGCTCTTATCCTTTAAGTATAGGAAATACGAATACATACACCGTTCAAACGAGCGATAAGTTTATGTATATATTCTACCCAGGTGAGACTCACATCAATACCTTGGACTTGGACGGGGCATCTCCACAACTTGGGGCTTTCAACGATCTTGGTACCCATACACTTGAAAACAGGTATGGAGTCTCCAGCACTTACACCGTTTACAGAAGTGATTCTACAAACGCATTTAATAACCAATTCCTAACTATTTCATAAAATCATGCCAGTACAAGTAGGAAGAGCAGGCGAATACGGCCATAACAACTCAGCAAAAGCTTTTGTTGATTCTAACTTCGTAAGAGGTGGAGGTAGAGTGGTTGCTAACGACGCTGGACTAACGGGGCTTACCTCTGTTAGCGATCAACTTAAGGAGTACGTTAGTATAGTCTATCATGAGGCTGATTCTAAATTCTATCTTTTAATAGACTCGGCTAATATCGCAACGAAGGCTACTGGATGGACGGACTTAGCTACCATTATTGGCGGGGGTTTACAAAACGTTGTAGAAGACCTTACTCCAGCGCTTGGAGGTAATTTAGATGTTCTGGCTCGATCTATTGTCTCCAGTGTTAATAGAGACATCACGTTTACTCCGAATGGTACGGGTCATGTAAACTTAGACGGGGTTGTAGAGTTTAAGCAATTTGATCACACAGCCACTCCTCCGCAAGCTTTTGCTGGGGGTATGTATGCTGATGACGCTGACGATTTGTACTTTGGAGTAAGCACGGCGTAAGTATTTGATTTTGCGTATATTTGCGCTATAAACACGAAAACCTGAATTATGGCTACCTGGAAAAAAATACTAACGGAAGCTGACAAAGCTCCAAACACAGGCACCGATGGTGCATCTGTTGCAGATGGGCAACAGGGCTTAGTCACGGGAAATTCAGTATTTGATTATATTGAGACTCAAAACTTCGGAACCAGTAGCGCTACTGGCACTGTAGAGAGTGTAGCGGGTACGGGCAATGTAAATGGAATTACATTAGCGTCAGACGGAGATAGTACTGACCCGACCCTCACGTTAGCTGGCACGTTAGGGAGCATTGCAAATAGTCAATTGTCAAACAGCGCTGTAACCATCGGTTCTACGGCTGTTGCTTTGGGAGCTACTGTAACAACGTTTGCAGGCTTAGCGAGCGTAACATCTACGGCCTTGGTTGGTGAATTGACGGGCAATGCTTCAACATCGACTAAGATCGCCTCTATCACAAATAGTGATATCGTTCAACTAGATGCGACACAAACGTTAACAAACAAAACAATTGCAGCTTCTCAAGTAACAGAGATTTCTGCTTTAACAGCGGCTGAAGGTGCGCAGTTAGAAAATATTGGGTCAACTACAATAACTGCTGCTCAGTGGGGGTATTTAGGAGCTGCAACGGGAGCTATTACAAACACCGATATTAATGTCGATATAGCCAATCTTACCGCTCGTCTCCCTGAAATTTCTTCGAGTTTCACTATTGGTAACGGAACAGGCGTAAAGGTAACCATTGCTGGGGACCTTGAGGTAAGCGGTACAACGACCACAGTCAATTCAGCCACGCTTACTGTAGATGATCACATTATCACCGCTGCCTTTGGGAGTACTTCCGCAAGCGCAGCTGGTACTGCTGGTCTTGAGATTGCTACAGGAGATACTACTCAACTCCCTTTTGTGGGTTTTGTAGACGGAGCTGGCCTTACGGAGATGGTCGTCAAGGCCGAGGGAAACACAACAGCTCGTCCGATTGCAATTATGGACTTTGTGCTTGATAGCGCTAGCGCTCCAGCAGGCAGCGTTAACTCTGCGGGAGTAGGTTCTTTCTTCTTCGCTCAGGCAAACTCAACCACCGACGGCGATCTCTACTTAAGAGTTCAGTAATGAGCATTCTTAGTAGGGGCAAGGATGTCGGCGGAATTACCACTGACACCTTGACCCAGCAAGAGCTCACGTTTATTTTAAAGATGCTACATGATTGTAGTTTCGACGGAAAAGATGTACTTTTGCT
>TARA_R110002167_G_scaffold70379_1_pt1 | contig 15220 bp, 19 predicted proteins | sample TARA_R110002167 | Tara Oceans TARA_R110002167 (sample SAMEA4398238) | marine metagenome | biome: Polar Biome; feature: [MES] marine water layer (ENVO:01000295) within the mesopelagic zone...; material: water (ENVO:00002006), including particulate matter (ENVO:01000060) such as...... | reverse complement strand
GATGACATCCTCGAAACGTTCTTTTTGAATATGTTCTATGGCGGTAAGCTCAAGACCATGCCGCCAAAATTACGCAGCGATGACGGCAAGAATACCGTTATCCGGCCGATGGCTTATTGCCGAGAGAAGGATCTGGTTGAATACGCGGATATTCGTAATTTTCCGATTATTCCCTGTAACCTTTGTGGTTCACAGGAGAATCTGCAGCGACAGGTACTCAAAGAGATGCTGCAGAGTTGGGATAAGCAGTTTCCGGGGCGGATTGAGGTGATGTTCGCCAGTTTGCGTAACGTGGTGCCTTCGCATCTGGTCGATAATCAGCTGTTCGATTTTAATCGCTTTGTCCTCAACCCAGAGCGTTCCACCGAAGAAACCACCGAGCCTCTAGATATTCTGGCGCTCTAGAACGAGTAGGCAGGGCTGATAAACGGGCCCTAGGTGCTAAACTTTCGAACCTGTTTGCCATTGCTACCACGGTCAATATTGAGACTTTATGAAGCGAATCCTTATCCTTATCTCGACCCTGTTGTTGGCTGCTTGTCAGCAATCCCCGGTTCAGCCCTCTGCCGCGGATCTGGATGCTGCCGCGGCCACCCGTTCGACGGATCTGGCCGAGCAGCTCACCGATGCCAGCGCTAAGCGTTTCGACACGATGGAACAACGGATGACGTTGATTCAGGAAAAACTGATCGAACAGGGGCAGCTGATTCAACGCATCACCCTGCAGGGGCAGCAGCAATTGACGCTGTTGCAATGGTTGCAACAGTCACAGCAGATTCAGGCGAAGCAGCTAGCGGATCAGAGATCGGAACCCTCAGCGCTCGATCAGCTTACCGAACTGGTTTTCCGGCTCGAGCAGATGTCCGCAGAGTCACAACTGAAAGCCGAGCCTGAATCGCCTGCATCCACCTCAATCACCGAGCCTGGTTTCGAACTTGTTTCTGTTTACGGGCCTAAAGGTTGGGTGGTGTTGAAATATGACAGCCGGACCGGTAGTACCTGGAAGGCAGAAGCGGGGGACTGGATTGCGGTTACGGAGGTCGGAGTGCTACCGGAGTCAAATTATCAGGTGGTTATGCAGCCGGCTGATAAGGATGTGAAGGGCCATGTTGCGGCACGTATCGACCGCAACACGGGTGTTGCTTGGTGGCTTAAAAATAATCAGTGGGAACCCTTCTAGCGTTTAGGATACCGACCCGTTTCTTCGAGAAGATCTAGCGCTTTTTGTTCATCGACTAGCGATGCTATGGGTTTGGTATCGACATGCGTTGAGGATCGTGATCGTTCATCCATGGCCTTTTCCAATTCTCGTCTTTTCAGATCCCTTGTTCTCAGATCCCTTGTTCTTAGATTCTTGGTTTCCAGGTCCTTGGTTTCTAGTTACGGGGTTCTAATGGGTACTGTGTTTCATCATTTTTGGCGAGTTGTGACCTTGGATTTTCTTGATCGGTAACAGCAGTTTTATGCTTTGGCCATCGGAAAACTCCAGTCTCAGCATCATCTCGCTACCCGCTTTAAGCGGTGCTTTAAGTCCCATCAGCATGATGTGGTAGCCACCCGGTTCCAAGTTGACGCTACCCTGGGGCGGGATTGAGATGGCCTCTACCCGGCGCATCTGCATCATCCCCTGATGTTCGATATGGTTGTGGAGTTCGGCGCTATCCGCAGCGGGTGTCTGGACGCCGGTGAGCAGTACCTGAGCCTTGTCGGAGTTGTGCAACGAAAGAAAAGCGGCACCGCTGCTAACCCCGGGAGGTGAGGCACGAAAGTAGCCCTGTTCGACGCTGATTTCGGCCTTGGCGATGCTGCTCAGGCCGAAGCTCAAACTTAGGCCAATAGCCAGCTTTAAGACAAGGAGGCGGGAGTTTTTCACAGTTAGTTTCCTTTTAGCAGTTGTTGAATAGCGCTAGTGAGTTCTGTAACCGGTGTATTGTGACTTAAAAATCGAATCAGCCGGCCGCTGCTATCGATCAGGTAGATACGTGCGCTGTGGTCAACGCTGTAGGCCAGTGCCGAGTCGGGCATCTCAACTTTACGGTAGAAGGCACCGTAAGCCCTGACGATGGGGTCTAGTTCGGCTTTATCGGCAGTTAGCCCCAGCATCTGTGGGTGAAAATAGCGGCTGTATAGATCGAGTTTTTCCAGCGTATCGCGTTCGGGATCGACGCTGATAAATAGCGGCTGAAGTTGCTGCAGTTGTGATTCGCTCAGCCGTTCCAGAGCGGCTGCAAGGTTGGCTAAACTACTGGGGCAGACATCGGGGCACGAGGTGTAACCAAACATCAAGACCACTCCTTTGCCGCTGAAGTCTGAAAGCGACACGGGGCCATCCAGGTGCTGCAGGCTAAAGTCGCCTCCGAGACTAGGATTGGCTTCAAATGCGGGTTGCGGGTAGAGCTTGGTGTAGAGATAGAACCCTGCAGTTAGCATGAGTAAAAGCACACAGAGTGCTAACGCGAGGCGTTCTATAGGGTTGCGTTTGTTGAGCATGACTCGGTCTCAGGATTATTGCGTCTTAACATTTCGTCTTAATACCGCGTCTTCATATCGAGGGTTAACTAGCGCGCGAGGAAATCGAACCAACTACCGCGGGTCGCTGCTGCTTCGGTAATCCAGACCCGAGCGCGCCAGGTCATCATCCCCGTAGTGCAGACCGGTAGTTGCCCGTGGCCACGGTATTGCCCATCTTCGCCGCGAACCAAGGTAAAGCGGGTTTCGCCCATATACATGTCCCGGCCCTGCAGCTCGATTTCAACCCGCTGCGGCTCAAAGCCTTGGAGTTTGACCCGGAACGGGATCGGGGCCTGGCTGCTGATCTCAGCGGAGTCGATGAAAAAGTGAACTTGCTGTTTCTCGCGTTGAGCGTTACAGCCCTGTTGTTCAAGTCTTCGTTGTGAGTGCGGCTGGGATTGAAGTTGGGGTTGTAGTTGGGGTTGTAGTTGCGATGGGTCACAGGGCTGGGGGGCGAACAGGCGAGTATCGTTATCCTGTCGTTTGAGCAAGTCTTGCCCTAGCCATAGACTGGCAGCGAGTAGCAAGCTGCAGCCGACTAGCAGTATCAACATCCGACGATTGCTGGTTGCAGCCTGCCGCACTATTCAATCAACTCATGGTCGTTACGAAACGGGTGTTGCTCGTAAGTACCCAGATTACGGATATCCAGAGCAAAAAAATCCAGCTCTTGCAGCGCCAGTTGCATCGAGCGCTGGTCCGGGTGGGCGGCGACATCGAGGTGGAAACTGCAATCTTTCAGGGTTCCGCCTGCCATGTAGCTTTCAAGCTTGAGCAGGTTGACACTGTTGGTGGCAAATCCACCCATGCATTTATACAGTGCGGCTGGAATATTGCGAACTTTGAACATCAGCGAGGTGATATAGCGCTTGTCTGGCTGAAACTGCGGCACTTTACGGGTATTAGAGAGAATCAGGAATCTTGTTGTGTTGCCGTCGATATCCTGCATATCGGTTTGCAATATTTCCAGGTCGTACAGTTCGGCAGCCAGCGATGAGGCGATCGCAGCGCAGCTAGGATCTTTGTTCTCCTTAAGCGCCATCGCAGCGCCTGCGGTATCGAACATGGCCACAGGATTGAGTCCCAGCGCCCGGATATGCTCAGCGCATTGAGCCAGCGCCTGAGGGTGTGAGCCGACACTGCTGAGCTGCTCGATAGTGCTGCCTTTAAGGCCCAGGAGGCAGTGGTTAACGGGCTCAAAATGTTCGCCGATAATGTGTAGTCGGGTCTTGGGCATTTGTCGATAGATCTCTTCGACCCGGCCGGCGGTTGAGTTGTCCAGCGGGATCATAGCGAGAAAGGCTTGGCCTTTTTCAACCAGATCCATCGCCTCGACGAAGGTGCTGCAGGGAAGCGCTGTCATCTCTACATAAACATGGCGGCAAGCCAGGTGAGAGTAGGCACCGGGGCGGCCCTGGTAGGCGATAATATTCTCGTACATAAGAGGCGGTCATCTTTAAGCCGAGCCAGTCCAGGCAGGGGTGATCGAAAAATGAGTAATGTTAACAGGCGCGTTAAGACTCTGCACTCATCAAAGCGGCAGTGTGCTAGTACCACCAGGGGTATTTGGACGCTCTTGTAGACAGTCATCAGACGTACTCAATGACCCTTTGTCAGCCGTTTTGTTAAATCACCAATATAAGTTATTGTCAAATATGCTGTGCAAGTTACAATACCCCTCATAAATTACAGAGATCTCGATATGCCGGTCCGCGGAGTCGAAGTTATTTCAGTAAACCTTATGCCCGCACTCTGGTTGCTGCTCACCGCAAGTCTGTTCTCTTTGCATGCTCAAGCGACAGCTAGTCATGAGATAAAGTCTGGTACCAAGTGGCATCAGTATGAAGTGGTACAGCTGCTGCTAGAAGACCATGTGTTCACTCCAGACGACGTGGTGTTTAAGTTATATCAGCCCTACAAACTGGTACTGACCAATGTCAGCGACGAAGCCAAGCATGATCTTGTAGACGAGAATTTTTTTCACGCCATTGTGCTCAAAGAGATCATTGTCGGTGGGGTCTCTATTAATACTCACCACATTAACAGCTTGCTACTTAAACCCAATACAACGGCAAGCTTGCTGTTTGTACCCGTATTAGCGAACGAATTTGAAGTCTACTGCACCCTGCCGAACCATCGCGAGGAGGGTATGGAAGGCTATTTCACCATTGAACCTTAACGGCTAGGAACAATCGACCATGGATGGAAAGGCTATGTCTCACTTATCTGTCAAGCAGGCAGCAATTGCTGCAGGCATTTCCCGGTCACTCGCGACGATCATCGTCTCAACCGCAGCACTGATGTCAGGTTGTGTACCGATGCCTCAGGAGGCAGATGCCGCGTTTAAAGCCGCAGCTTCTCAGGCTGGGCGCGAAAGAACGATGCGTGAACACTGGGTCGATAAGCCTTATCGAGAACTGGTTCAGTATATGGGACGCGAAGGGTTAGTGATGGATATCCCTCGCTATGGCTGGCCGCCCAGTTCTGCGGTGGTATTTGGGGTAGACGATGTTTCTGGATGTGTTGATGCTTTTTTGGTTATACATGGTAAAGAGCCGTTGATTAAGGATTATTTTTGTCGCTGAGGTGTTGTTGAATGAGGTCTTGTAAGCCAAGGATGGTAAGGTTGGTTAGGGTCCAGATAGGCATACTTTTGGGCGTATTCGCTGCAGGCTGTACCCCTGTGACCACACCTGACGCGGCCCACTATTTTGCTAGTTTTCGCCAAGAACGCGAGTTGTTGATGCGTGAACGTTGGACCGGCCGGCTCTATGCGGACCTGGTTGCCGAGATGGGATGGGGAGGTAACTCGATGACGACGCCGAGTGCACCAGGCGAGACCCGTTCGGCGGTGACTTTCGGAGTTAATGATCCTATCAGTGGCTGTGTCGATAGTTTTGTTGTGATCAATGGCGATGAGCCTATTATCAACACCTACTACTGCCGTTAGCCTAGACTGGCTGTATTCGGTGCCGTCATTGATCTGATGACCTTGGACCTTGCTACTCGGCGTTATCCCTCTAGCTCTTTATATAGCTAGCTATAAAGGCGCTACAGTGCTTTACCTCGCTTGCTTGTATTTGTCGTCAAATCTGATCGCCACCCTATATATAGCCAACACCGCATCATCTACCCGCTTTTTCGCTTCAAAGATACGTCCCTGGAAGTAGTGATGGCGTACGCTGTTGTGCTGTTCTAGCGCAAGTCCTATCTGGGTCATCGCTTCGTTCATAGCGCTTTGGCTGTAGGCCGCTCTAGCCGCTTGTCGATGACGCTCGATAGCCATCGATTTGTACGTAAAGTAACAGCATATGGTTATTAGAAACCTATCAGTATCAAGTCGTTAGCAAGGCCGCGCGATTATTTCATAGGGGCTCTTTGTTAGGGTTTAAATCATCTGACATATATTGTTTTATGAGGGGGCGTCGAAATTAGTTGGTTGGGTCGTTGGGTTTCGCGGTTAAGCCGGCAAGCAAGCTACTGCGGTTCAATACACCCAGGTGACTATCGATTCATGTGGATGGTTGCTGAATCCAAGGCTTATCAGCGCGGTTGCTGAGACCTGGTAAGTCGCATCGCTTTGTCTTGATAAGGGCAAAGCGATGCGCTGGTTTGTAGTCGCTTAGAGGTTGCATACCTGGGTTTCGATATGGTTGCGGAGGTCTTCGTATTCGCCAGGGCATTCTGGCAGGAAGAACAGCTTGTAATAAGCACGTTGGTTGATCTGACGATTACGGAAGCCCGAACGGTTTTCTTCATGGCTGGAGTAGCGGTAGTCCATGGTCATATGGATGACACGGGTATTGGTAGGGATGGTTAGAGGTCCGTGTTCAAGGGTTTGACGCTGCTTGTTCTCTTTTAGGGTGTAAAAGGAGATCTCGGCAACCTGGTTCAGGTTGAGGAGGAAATTGCTGGAGACAGGGATCAGAATGCCAGACTCCACCGCATTGTTTTCCATTAAAATTCCGCAGTCTTTTTTGATCTTTATAAACATGGTTAATTCCTTAGGGGTTGCGCCCGTGGCTGGTAACAAAAGTGACGATATGCAGATATTGGCCGATCTTGTCAGGGGTTGCCAGTCTCTAAGCGGTTAATCATTGGATTAATTGCCAGTTGCTTAAACTCATCCATAGCAGCGGGGACTAGACCACATCTGTCCCAGCCTGTTTTTTTCGACTACTAGGGTTGGGTTGGTAATTCAGCCCAGAGGTCGTAGGCGTCAGCGTCGATCACTCGGGCACGAATAACATCGCCCGGCTGAAGTTCGATAGCACCTTCAAGATAGACGTTGCCATCGATATCAGGAGAATCAGCGTGGCTACGCCCGGCAGCACCGTCGTCGCCGACATCATCGATAATGACCTCAATGATGCGACCTATTTTAGCCTGTTGACGTGCTTCACTGATCCGTTGCTGGGTCTCCATAAATCGCTCCCAGCGTACTTGTTTGATCTCATCGGGGATCGGCTCTAGCCCCAAATCGTTAGCCGGAGCACCTTCAACGGGCGAGTATTGGAAGCAGCCAACTCGGTCGAGTTGCGCCTGTTCCAAGAAATCTAGCAACTGCTGGAAATCCGCTTCGGTTTCACCGGGGAAGCCGACGATAAAGGTGCTGCGGATCGTCAGTTCAGGACACTGTGCCCGCCACTTGGCGATGCGCTCAAGAATATTGTCGGAGCTGGCTGGTCGCTTCATCAGTTTTAGAATACGCGGGCTGGCGTGCTGAAACGGGATGTCGAGGTAGGGCAGAATCAACCCCTCGCGCATCAGTGGGATCAGATCGTCAATGTGTGGGTAGGGGTAGAGGTAATGCAAGCGTACCCAGATTCCAAAGCGTCCCATCGCTTCGGCCAGTTCTTTGAGGCGGGTCTTGAGGGGGCGGCCCTCCCACATATCCAGCTTGTAGCGGGTATCGACACCGTAGGCACCGGTATCCTGAGAGACGACTAAAAGCTCTTTAACCCCGGCGCGCGCCAGTCCTTCGGCTTCTTTGAGTACCTCTGCAATCGGCCGGCTCACCAGCTTGCCGCGCATCGACGGGATAATGCAGAAGCTGCAGCTGTGATTGCAGCCTTCGGATATCTTCAGGTAAGCGTAGTGGCGAGGTGTTAGCTTAACTCCCTGGGGCGGTACCAGATCGATAAAAGGATCGTGATTGGCAACCGGTGGCAGCCATTCGTGTACGGCCTCAACGACCTGCTCGTACTGTTGCGGGCCACTGACGCTGAGTACGCCGGGATGGATTTGACGAATCGCCTCTGCATCGGCGCCCATACAGCCGGTGACAATCACCTTACCGTTCTCTTTTAATGCTTCGCCGATAGCATCCAGGGATTCCTGCTTCGCCGCATCGATAAAACCACAGGTGTTGACGACGACCACATCAGCATCGTCGTAGCTGGGCACCAGCGCATAACCCTCTAGCTTCAGCTGGGTCAGGATCCGTTCTGAGTCCACCAAGGCTTTGGGGCAGCCTAAGCTCACCAGACCTACCCGCGGTGTGGTAGTCTTTGTTTTTGTCTTTGAGTCAGTCATATCAAGAATTCTACGGAAGGTTTTTAATGGACAGCATCATACCAGAGACGGCTCACTTGTTCCCTTTATCAAGGGTGAGTACCGATGAACAGGTTGCCAAAAGCGGGCATGAAAGGCAGCAGAAAGGCCTTAAGCAGCTTAGTAAGCGTTTCGGATTGCCCCTTGCTCCTGTCATGCAGTTGGATGGTGTAAGTGGCTTCAAGGGAGATCATATTAAAGATAAAACCCCTTTAGGCCTGTTTATAAGGGCTGTGAGTGAGGGGTTGGTGGCAGAGGGGTCGATATTAGTCGCCGATGATCATTCTCGCTTAAGTCGTATGGAGCCAACAGAAAGCTCGCACTTGTTGACGGGAATACTGATTAAGGGGGTGGGGGTGTATTTCGCTAACGATGATACGCTGATCCTTAAGGGTGAGAAAAATATACAGTTGGCGCTAATGATGGCCCTTTGGAAGTTTTCAGAGGCACATGAAGCCAGTAAACAGAAGCAGCGATTTACTTATTCACATGCAAGAGGGATGGCCCAGAAATTTATAGACAATGACGGGAGTGCTTTCGTTAGCGGGAAACCGTTAGCAATAAAGTCTATGGGGACGCACCCTTGGTGGATTGATACTAGCGATGGAACGGTCAGGGCGCACAAGTTGTACTTTGCGGTGGCCAGAGAGATTACAGATAAATTATTGGCTGGCTGGGGCAGTTATAGAGTCGTGGGCTGGCTTAATGAAAATCATCCACCCCCAACTTCAAATATGACAAAGGCTAGAGCTACCAAGAGAGATTTGAAAAGGTGGGGCCAGTCGATGATAACAAGGTGGGTTAGTGGCGGTAGGGATGCGCTGACTGGAACCAGAAGGCTTACATTCAAAGACACTGGTGAAGAATTCGTATTGGACGGGTATTACCCTGTAGTTGCTACCTTGGCTGAAGTGAGGCGCATACAAGAGCAGAAGGATGCAAGGAAAGGCAGTCAGAGCAATAAGCACAGTTCGATGTTGACGGGCATTAATATACTTAAATGTGGTTATTGTGGATTCGCTATGACCAGCTTTATGCACCGTGGAAAGCTGCGTTGTAAATGCAATGGGGGTGCTGTGAGTGCATCTTCTTGTAAAAGTTGGGGGTTTAATTTATCTAGACTTGAGGACATATGCTGTCGGCTTTTAGTTAATCATGTTTGGAATGGTGATGCCGAGAGAATGGATGCTGAAATACCTGTAATTAATGGGTTGAGAAATGAGCTCGATATAGTTAAGGCTAGGATTGTCGAGGCTGAGACAGCTATCGTTGATGGTAGCTTAGCGATTAGCATTCTAGGGCCTGCACTGGAGAGGTTGAAGGATAAGCAACAGGGTTTCGAGGCTGAGCTAAAAGAGTTGAATGCACAATCAGGAGCGGCTAGGTTAGCCGTTGATGACTGGGAAAGGTGGGAGGAGGTCAGTCCTAAAATACTAGACTTGAATGAGCATGATCTGAGGGCTGAGGTTAAGGAGTTGATGCGGGTTAGTCTGGCGGAGATCAGATGTTATAGAGGTGTAAAGGAGAGGCAGCAGCGAATTGAAATAAAGATGAGGGATGGTACTAGTTACCAGGTCTGGAATTACGCGAATAAAGTGGTACTGAGTGATAATGCACTAGATGGTGCTATTGATTTCCAAGCCAAGGCCTATCATTTGTTCCATTGGACAGAGCTTGATTACGTTCTGGAGATTAAAGACAAAGATATTGATTGGGATAGCATAGTCAGTGACTATTAGGGAGGTTGTACCGAGCTTCAACTGTCAAAAATATCACTATCCGTGAGACTGGAGTGCCTCTCTGTGATAATAACCTCAATAGTCCTAGACCAAGTTGATTAAGTTGTTGGAATGTTTGACAGATAAAAATACTCACCCTAAATAGGTCTATGTTTTTATGTGATTATTTCTATGGTAGTCAGTTGACGACTATATCTGAACAAAAGAGAGGAGAAATAGATATTTATGAGTATTTTTTATTAATATAAGTGTATAAAGACAACCTAGAAAGACCTACTCAGAGGTGTCATATAGGTGTCAGGCTGTAGTCAATAGAACGTTATTAAAAATAAAACGTGCAGAATTAGCGGGCTTTTTGTACACAACTTCAGCTGGATATGTTTGGCTAATGGGTACATGGATTACTACTCAATAAATATCTCACAAATGCGCCGACTGGCTTCCCTAAGTGAGATATGGGTATGGCGATCCAATAATAGTAAGACTATCGGAGATGATGCAGTCATAAAGACCAAACAGAAAATTAAATATTTAGAAACGGACATTTCTATTCAAAACAAAATAGTTAAATCAAAAAAAATAATTTAAATTGTATCTGTTCTGAGCGTTAAGGAGGCTCCTTGTGTGTAGGAATTACTTTCATTAAGTACCGGACTTACAAAAACTAAACTTTGAAACAAAGTAATTCAAGATCTCAATAAATCTTAAGAGCAAGCAAGTCATTTATACAAGCTCAGATATTGCATAACACTGGACATCACAGTAGCAACTTTTCTGATTAATTCAATCCAATATGAAAAGACTTATGTAAATGGAAGCAGGCATAAATAAGACGTGCGCCCAATGCTATAAATCGCTTATTGGAAAAAGAAGTGATGCCAAGTATTGCAGCCCGGCATGTAAGAAGGCCGCTCACAGGGCTGGCGCCACCCCCAAGACAAAGAGAGCCGCCTCACGCCCCAAAGTGGTCTGCATCGGTAGTCATTCTAGTCCTTGCGATAAGGTCAGGCAGTCGAATAAAAACAGCAAAAAACCTTACCAGTGCCGAGCCTGCACAGCTCTGAATCGACCATACAAGTACCTCGATAACTACTTTAACTCCCTTCACTATATAAATTCGATGACTGCTATCAATAGTGCTGGCACGTTCCAAACATTCCAAGGATTGAATGATCTCAACCATTACACATACCTTGGAAGGTTACAGAATAAGTTTGAAGGCTACAGCCGAGCGGGTAGAGTTGTTAAATATAATCGCTGTCACTTGGTAGCCACAAAGGATCAAGATCGGGTTGGGCTTTCAAATAAATGGAACGTGTTTATTGGGGAGGCCACCGAAAATAAACAACTTGGTAATCAGGCGGTGTTCACCAGAGCCGAAGAGGGGACACACTTTCTATACCGTGATGAACTCAAGCGAGAATGGATGACAGCTGGGAAAGATAGCAAACAACTCAAGCAGATGTTTGTTGACTACTTCGGTGAGGAGCTGTTGGCAAATTGGGCCGCCTACTGTGAGTTTAAGCCTCAACGTAAACTTACCAAAGAGCAAAGAATCAAAAAGTTGATGAGCGATCAGGAAAGGCCAAACGTAGCCAAAGCGATGCTGTTTCCTGTTGTGCTATTCCAGATGATTGCACGTTATGAATTCAAGCCAGTTGGTGTTGAAGAGCAGGCTATCAATCGATTCATGGATAGCTGGCTCGACAAGGTTGAGATAGCGTCTAAAAGAGAAAGCTGGAAGTTCCACAGCGACCGACCCCAGATAAAAGCTATGAGGCATTATGAAAGCGTGCCGCAACTCGAAGACACCGCCAAGAAGCTACAGGAGTTTATGCTAACTGGTGATATTGATGCACTCTATCTTGCCCAGAATATGTTAAATAGAACTGAAATTACTGGCTCTGATGTCTGGTTATAACATTTCACAACCACTAATTGATTAAGCGGATAAGGATGTTTCGAGAGTTAAATGCCAGAAGTCTGGCACGTCCCGCAACTATTAAATTGGCCATGTAAACAGGCCAACAAAGACACAAAGTTTGGCATTTCCCAGCCAACAAATTTGCCGCTGGCATACATAATGCTTCCTGCGCTGGCTGTAACGGCGCTAGAGAGTGTGCCAAAAACTGATCAGAGCGGAAGCGCCATTACAGCCAACGCAGGCCCAGCTGATCCTGAGAGCTGATGAAGTCTGTGGGATTATCCGGGACATTGTTTTTATCTTCCTACCTAGACTCCACACGCCGCGCCTCTATTGGGCTTAAGAGGTGGAAAAACCGTTCAATCAGGACACCAGATACTGCTGCCAGGATTGCCTTTGCGTTGCCAAAAACTTTAATCGAACATGAAGAGCCAAGGAATAACTATGAATCCATACGATATTGATTTTAGCTTTTATTCATGCGGATTTTTCTATGTTCAGGACAGTTGACCGGCTTATCTTGAATCGTTTAGCTAATGAACTTTTAGATTCGCCTGATGCAAGAGCCTTTGATACCTCGCTTACCTGTTCAGGTGAAAGCTTAGGCTTGCGGCCTCCGAGCTTACCGGTACGTTTACGACCACTTTGCAGTCGATCCACAATGATCGAGTGTTCCAGCTCAGCAAACACCCCCAAAAGCTGTGTCATAGCCTTTTGCATTGGGCTATCGCTGGCCGTATCTACCTGGCCATCAAGAGTGGCTACGTTAATCCCCTTATTTTGAAGCTCTTGAATAGTCATCAAAATCTGGTTCAGGCTGCGGCCCATACGGTCCAGCTTAGTGAGGTAGATGGTATCACCCTCTCGAGCGTAATCTATCAGCTCTTGGAGTTTTGCAGCGTTATCATCTGACTTGCCTGATTGCTTACCAGCAAAAACTCTAGAACAGCCTTCGGCCTCTAGCGCCTCCAACTGAGCGGTTAAGTCTTGATCCTTGGTTGATACCCTTGCATAACCCAGCTTGGCCATTACCTTATCCCATGTTAGAAACTTTGTAGTTGGTAACAGGTATTGTACTGGTGTTATAAACTATTACAATGCAATTGTTAACAGTGTTAGCTGTTAAGGCAAAGTTTCTAACAGCGTTGGATTGGCAGGTGTTGCTGTATTTTCAGGAGTTGAGTCCAAAGCTGCTTACTGCGGCTAAGCTAATTGTTTTTCAAACAAGTTACTTAATACACTCATGTACATACCCGCCTAATAAGTTTGTTTCTGTTTCAGATGTGCGGATAAGTATACCCATATTGATAATGTAGGTCCCATATCTACTTTCTATAGAACTAACATTTAAGCCCATATATGGGGTTGTTAAATTGTCTTTGGATAAGGCTTGATATACTAGATTTGATTCATTGAGGTATTTTGTTAAGCAACCATCAACACTAGATAGTTTGATTGGATTTAAAACAATCTGCTCGTAGCTTATAGATTTGTTTAATGTTAAATGAGTTATAATAGTGTATATAAAAAATAATATAGTAACCCACAATATTAGCTTTTGGTACAATGGCATCTTGGTTTTAGCATCGTGGCTAAATCCAGCTGTTACATTTCCTAGGTTTTCGTCAGTGCTCATATATTAAATTAATCCTTTTTTGTACTGCTGCAAATAGCTAGGCTAATTATTTGGACCGATTTAAGCCACGTATAATAACGTGAAACTAGTATCGAAGCACAGAGGATTTTTAGATGTTGCCCCCTGGCGATGCTGACCGCACAGCAAGTATGAACGTTAATGGTTTTTATAGGCCTACATAAATTTAAGTGTTTACTAACTTAGCGGGGTGAAACAGGAAGTAGGGCGACTACAATCCAGACTTTAAGCAACTCGTTCTAGTCCTATCCCTACCTGTGTATACCCCATTTTCCCACAAATCATAACTGTATGTAACTTTAATATGAGTCTCAGTTTTAGACCAGGTTTCAATACGTTTTGGGACTGCTTTATGGATAACCCCCCTGCGGTGAATCTCCGGTATTTCTCGCTCAACAACAATAACTGAATCTTGCTTAACACATTTAGCAAGAAGTGCAGAAAAAAGTTCTTGGTCAACTATTTGCTTAGCAGCTAACTCTTCTCTCTCTTTCTTTTCAGCTGCCTTACGTTTAGCTTCGGCCTTAGCTTTGGTCATCTCACGCTCTCTCTTCTTCCTCGCTATTTCAGCATCCTTTTTAGCTTTGATCTCAGCTTGTACTTTCCTCTCTTCTGCTCTCTTTCTCTCTGCAGCATCATCAGCTGCTATCTGTTCTGGACTTCGCAGGTCACACTGCAAAGGAGTGAACTCAAGCCATTCCCCATATTTATTTGTATACAGCAATATAATATAGCCATGTTTTTTAGCAAACATCCCATGAAGCAAGATATCCGCATTACTTGTGAGGCTAGCAACCTGAGCAGGAAAGGTAGTATCTACATCGTAACACTTCTCGACATTTTCCCGTTGAGACTTGGTGAAACCTTTTGAGTAGTACATATCTCCAGCAATAGAACTTGCAGGTAATAAAAGTAATGTAATCACAAGTGCAGCGGTAATATTAATTAATAAACCATTATATCTGCTTATTCTCAAGTTAAATATAATCATGAAATTTTATTGCACTCACCAACAACTAATGACTCATTGATAGACACCTGATATTTACCTGTCAACCACTGTTCGTGCTTCCTAATTCGATCACCATTTTTATAGTGAATTTATGTAACAAGTGTTTGGTTATAAACAACGACAAGGCTATCATCCTGTTTGATAGCTAGATTTGTTCAAATTTGATGACATTGCCCCAGCCTAATTCTTCTTCTGCTTTTTGCCTTGCTTCAGATTCAGTGTAAGCAGACACAATAACTGTTTCGCCATTCTGACCAACAGCCTTGTACGTTTTCATCTCATCAAACATATGAGTTACTCAATAGAAATTTAACCCTGCGTTAGCCGCGGCATGGGCAGCGAGCACCATAATAGTCACCACCGCATTGTTTACACCTCTTAGGGGTGTCGTGCCACTCGTTTACAAGTACGGGTTTCAATGTGGCTTTAATGATCTTATTGATTTTCATAATTTCAGCCTTTTCTGAGTTTTTTAATTAAGAATTTGTAATTAATTCCAGTTGTTTAAACATCTAGAATCTTTCCCAAAAAGGAGAGCGAATGGTGTAAGGACAATTGAATATCAGGTTTAAATTAGCTGGCTGGGTGATACGATAGAAGGAAAATCGCTGAAGAGAGCTATCCATGCTAATTACCCCGCCTTCCTTGGCCATTGATGTGTGACAGGGAAACGACTTCGATAGAGGTTTGCCTGCTATCCTCAGGCTAGCATAAAGGGGGGGTGAAGAGTAGTAGTTTTATAGGCTGGAGCAATGGTCCCATATTGGTTATGTCAAATCACTTTGGGGCAGCCGAGACTAACGAAGCCAACGCGTGGAGTTTCTTTA
>TARA_R110002167_G_scaffold9390_3_pt1 | contig 15223 bp, 11 predicted proteins | sample TARA_R110002167 | Tara Oceans TARA_R110002167 (sample SAMEA4398238) | marine metagenome | biome: Polar Biome; feature: [MES] marine water layer (ENVO:01000295) within the mesopelagic zone...; material: water (ENVO:00002006), including particulate matter (ENVO:01000060) such as...... | reverse complement strand
TGATTCTGGCCAGCCCGGCGTTAAGCCCGTTTCGGAATCAACTGCTGCTGGATATCACTACGGACGGTTTACGGCTACAAATAGTTGATCGTCAGCAGCGGCCGCTGTTTGAGTCTGGCCAGGCGGTGCTGACCTATTACGCCGAAGATATGCTTTGGGAACTGGCACCGGTGTTGGCCGCTTCCGGTTTGCGGCTATCGATAACCGGGCATACCGATGCTTACCCGGCCAGTCCGAGCGGGCAAGCGGCAGAAGACAGTAACTGGCTGCTGTCCGCGCAGCGGGCGGATGCGGCCCGCCGGGCCTTGATGGAAGCGGGTGTTAGCAAGCCACAAATCGCTCAGGTGATCGGTATGGGCGACACGGCCCCGTACGATCGCAGCAATCCCCAGGCTCCGGTGAACCGGCGTATTGCGCTGCTGCTGTTGAATCGACAGCGCAGTGAGAGCTTGTCGGGCAGCGAGGTGTTGCAAGATAGCGAGATCTCATCGCGTTCAGATGGCGGTACGGCGGCGGATAGCACCCTCCAGCGGGTGCAGCAGCAACGTAACCGGCCCGATAACAGCTACGATAATCCGCCCAATCAGATGGAATAGTCAGTCAGCCGTGCTGTTTTATCGGGAAGGCTTCAGAGTTCCGACAGGGTCTCGACGATCCGTTTGTAGCTGATAAACCGCTCCGGGCTGATCAGCTCTTCATCCACGGCTTGCAACAGTGCACAGCCGGGTTCGGTTTCATGATGGCAGTCACGGAAGCGGCAATGGCCAGCCAGCGCCCGTAACTCACGGAAGCCGTACAACACCTCATCTTCGCTCATGTGCCAGAGGCCAAACTCGCGGATTCCCGGCGAGTCAATCAGATCGCCACCCGCCGGAAAGTGGTACAGCCGGGCAGTGGTGGTGGTGTGTTTCCCCTTGCGGGTGTTTTCCGATAGCGGGCCAACCTTGAGTTCTTCATCGGGCAGCAGGGTGCCGATCAGCGACGACTTGCCGACCCCGGACTGGCCAACAAATACGCTGACACGGTCGTTGAGGAATTCTTTTAGCTCTCCCAGGCTGTCGGGGTCGTTGGCGCACACTTGCAGAATGCGGTAACCGAGATAGGCATAACGCTGCAGTAGCGGCTCCAGGTGAAACAGGCTCAGCTCGTCGAGCAAGTCGATCTTGTTCAGCAGGATAATTGGCTCGATCCGGCAGTTTTCTGCCGCCACCAGGTAACGGTCAATCAGGTTGGCGTGGGCGTGTGGTTCGGGGGCAATCACCAGCACAATAAAATCGATATTGGCGGCGACCGGTTTGATCTCATTGTAGGGGTTGGGGCGCGACAGCTCTGATTCTCGCTCCTGCACCATCTCCACCACCCCCTGATTGACACCCTGGGCATTGGCCGGTGCCGGGCGAAAGACAATGCGGTCGCCGGTGACCAGCGAGCCAAGATTGGCGCGTAAAAAACAACGGTAGGTGTTGCGTTCGTTATCTTCCACTTCGACCTGGGCACCAAAATGGGCGATCACCTGGCCGTGCATTTCATCGCCTAATTCACCGGCGTTAAGCTGATCGGAAATCACCGCCTCTTTTTGCTGGGCGCGCTGGGCTTTTTCTTCCTGGATTTTGGTGATGCGCCAGGACTGTTTTTTGGTGAGCTTTCGTTTGGCCATGCGTTACTCGGAGTGTCGATTCGGTCGCCATTCTCCGCGCTGGCTGCGCTAAGCGCAAGCTGTAGCCGGGGTGATTGACGCCTGCCGAGTGCGGTTTTCAGCCCCGAGTCATGCCGCGTTCAGCACCACACGCATGACAGCAAAGAGTGAGCTGCCAGTGTGGCGTCTGAAATACCGGTATGCGTCCCTGCAGCAAGGTTTATTCTGCCGGTTTGGGCGTTTGCCAGCACTATGGTCATGGTGTGTTGTTGATGTGCGTGTTGTTCAGTCGCGTGTATTTAATGGCTAATCATCCATGGCCGCATGCCAGGAAACATCTTGTCGCCATTGGCGGTGTACATCAGGTTGCTCTTGCGTTTGCTGCCACAGCCGCAGTCCTTGCCATGCTGGTGGCGATGATCAAACCGCTGGCGTTCTTTTTTCTCGTTCTCCCTTTCCTGATATTGGCTGGTGCTCATCACTTCGGGTGCTTCGCGGGCTTTGTCGTTGCGCTCCATGGCTTCACGGGTTTCTTTTAATACCTTGGCAATGGCTGGAGGCAAGACAATCACCCGTGCCGAACGGGTGTTGCATTGGGGACAGGGCTGGGGCTGGTCGTGCTGCTGCATCGGGGCCAGTTCCTGAAAAACGCCGTGGCTGGGACATTTGTAGTCGTACATGGGCATGGCGGGTATCTCCGGCAGTTTTTATCATCAATTGTTGATAGAGTGACCGCTGCCGGAGCAACCCCGGCAGCGGTGTCTGGGTTGTTGTGGTCAGTCGAGATCCGCTGCTTTCGGAATATTCACCGAGCCATCCAGATGTTTGACCGGGCCATCCGCTGACGGCTTGATATCGAACTCGAAGATGTCGGTAGGTAACCACAGGGTGGCACAGGAGTTGGGGATATCGACCACGCCACTGATATGTCCCTGAATCGGTGCACAACCAATGATGGCGTAACCCTGGGCTTCGCTGTAGCCGAACTTGGTCAGGTAGTTGATGGCATTCATACAGGCTTGTTGGTAAGCCAGGCTGGTATCCAGATAGTGCTGCTTGCCTGTGTCATCAACGGAAATACCTTCAAAGATCAGGTAGTCATCGTATTTGGGTACCAGCGGGCTGGGCTTGAAGATCGGGTTTTTCACCTGGTATTTGCTCATGCCATCCTTGATCAGGTTGACGCGCAGATGAATCCAGCCAGCCATTTCGATGGCACCACAGAAGGTGATTTCGCCGTCACCCTGACTGAAGTGCAGGTCGCCTACGGACAGACCTGCACCGTCGACGTAGACCGGGAAATAAATCTTTGCCCCTCGAGTCAGATCCTTGATGTCGCAGTTACCACCATGCTCTCGCGGTGGCACTGTACGGGCACCTTCTGCGGCGGCAGCGGCTTTGGCATCGCCTTGCATCCGCCCCATATGGGCGGTGTCGGCGTAAGGCAAACAGGCCAGGGCCGGTTCGCGATCCGGGTTGGTATCAAACAATTCTTTTTCGCGCTGATTCCAGGTGTCCAGCATATCGCGGGATGGCAAGCAGCCGATCAGACCGGGATGCAGGATGCCAGCAAATTCAACGCCCGGTACATGACGGGATTTGGTGTAGATACCGTTGAAGTCCCAGATGGATTTTTGTGCTTCGGGGAAACGGTCGGTCAGGAAACCGCCGCCGTTCTTTTTGGAAAAGAAGCCGTTGAAGCCCCACTGTTGTTCGGCAAAAGTGCCGATGTCGAGAATATCGACTTCCAGCAGGTCACCTGGCTGGGCACCTTCGATCGCCACCGGGCCAGACAGAAAATGCACCTGGGTCAGGTCGACATCACGAATATCCTCGGCGTTATCGTTGTTTTTGATCTGGCCGCCGGTCCAGTCGTAGCACTCGATAATAAAATCATCACCGGGCTTTACCGTGGACACCATGGGAATATCCGGGTGCCAGCGGTTGTGGACGCTGTCGTTGTCGTAGGCAGACTGGTTAAGGTCAATTTTGATGATGGTATCAGTCATGGTTTGCTCCTTGATTGGCAAGTACAGCCTTGGAAAAAACGTGTGGATCGACGGCAGTAGCACCGTCTTGTCGGGTTGTGTTGGTGCGGGGTAATGCTGAATCCGTCGGGTCGGTTGCGGGTTTGGTCACAGCAGCGGCGCTGAAACTCAGTTCGCCATCGCATAGCAGCGCTCGCAGCTGACGCGGTTGCTGGGACTGGGGCAGGGTGAGCAGGTAACTGGCCAAGGGCGCGACGACCTGGCGCTGGAACAGCCGCTGGATCGCACGGGCACCATACTGCTGGTCAAAGCCGCTGCGGCTGAGCCAGAACAGGCAGGCATCGTCGAGCAGCAAGGTCAGTTGGTGTTTGTTCAGGCGCTGGTTGAGTTCGTCCAGCAGGGTGATCACCACCCGTGGCAGGTGTTCGTTACTCAGGTTGGCAAAGCGTTCGATGCAATGAATACGGTTGAGGAATTCCGCATCAAAGTGGCTTTCCAGTGCCTGTTGTTGTACCCGCTGTTGCAGTCTGGTCTGCCAGGCTTGCGGCAGCCACGGGCGTAATCTGTGTTGTTGCCATTGGCGTGAACCAATGTTGCTGGTCATGAATACCAGGGTGTTGCGGAAGTTCAGCGCTTTCTGGCCGGATGCCAGTGTCAGTTCGCCGTTATCCAGAATGTTCATCAAGCTGCGCACTACTTCTGGACTGGCCTTTTCAATTTCATCAAACAGCACGATGCCGGGGCGGGTGCTGCTGCCATTGATCAGTTCTTCGTTGAGCAGGGTCAGGTTGTCCTTGCTGCCAACGTAGCCCGGCGGTGCACCAGTGATGGCGGCGCTGTAATGGCTTTGCGACAGGGTGTTCATGTCGATGCGACAGAAGCGGTTGGCGTCACCATGAATGGCTTCGGCAATACGCCGCACCATTTCGGTTTTACCTACCCCGGTATCTCCCAGAAACAGTGCCGTCAGCAAGGGGCGGCGACCGTCACTGAGGCCCGCCTTGAGCACATCCAACTGGCGGCGCAAACTGCGAATGACCTGACTCTGCCCCACCAGTTGGCTTTCCAGTTGCTGCTGTAGCTGGGCCGGATCAAAAGCAAAGCGGGAGTAAAGCGCCGGACTGGCCGACTCCGGTTGGCCTGCTGATGGCGGCTGACGCTGCTGCAGACGATCGTTAATGAACACCATGGTCGTCAGCGCCTCAGGAACCGGATTCCATGGTTTTTTCCGGTGCTGGCAGATCCCCCACAGGGCACTCTTCGGTGCCGATGGTGCTGCGGGTCATGGCTTCAACGTCGTCGCGGGCTTTTTCAGCATCGGTGACCCAGGTGCGATAGAACTCGAACGGGCAGTCGGCAATACCCCGGTCGCCATCGCCGGAGGCATGCACGCCGGTGTAGCCACGGTGCAGCAGTTTGAACAGGTGGTTCTGTGACTGATCGTTTTTGCGGGCGTCACGAATCTGCGACAGCGACAGCTGGGCATACTGCACGCCCATGTCTTCTTCGCCGCATTCCCCCAGGGTGCGGCCGTCGAAGCCAATCACGGCGGAGTGACCGAAGTAGGAGTAAACACCGTCGAAGCCGGTGGCGTTGGCGACGGCGACGTAGCAGTTGTTGGCCCAGGCCATGGATTTGGCCATCATCACCTGTTGTTCCTTGGCCGGGTACATATAGCCCTGGCAACGCACAATCAGCTCGGCGCCTTTCATGGCGCAGTCGCGCCAGATTTCCGGGTAATTGCCGTCGTCACAAATGATCAGGCTCAGCTTCATGCCTTTCGGACCGTCGCTGACGTAGGTACGATCGCCTGGGTACCAGCCTTCAATCGGACACCAGGGAATACACTTGCGGTATTTCTGGACGATGTCGCCGTTGTTATTGATCAGCACCAGGGTGTTGTAGGGGGCTTTGTTAGGGTGTTCTTCGTGCTGTTCACCAGTGAGGGAAAATACCCCCCAGGTGTTGGCGGCGCGGCAGGCGGCGGCAAAAATTTCGGTCTCGTCGCCAGGAATGGTGGCTGCCGTGGCCATCATTTCATCGTGGTCGTACATGATTCCCATGGTGCTGTATTCAGGGAAGACAATCAGATCCATGCCCGGCAGGCCCTGCTTGATGCCCTTGATCATGTCGGCAATGTTGCGGGCGTTGTCGAGCACCTCGGCTTTGCTGTGCAGGCGCGGCATTTTGTAGTTCACCACGGCAACGCCGACGGTATCGTTACTGCTTGAAATATCACCATGACGCATGAGGATTCTCCTTTGAATCAGATTTGGTTCAGACCGACAGGTAGCGGGTGATGGTGGCCTGGTCGGCCTCGGCAACGGGGACATCGAGTACGATGCTGCCTTTCTCGATCACCAGAATGCGGTCGGCGACATCCAGTGCGAAACTGAGCACCTGTTCGGAAACGATGATCGATAACTTGCGTTGGTCGCGGATCTTGCGCAGGGTACGGGCCATCTCCTTGATGATGCTGGGCTGGATACCTTCGGTCGGCTCGTCCAGCAGCAGTACACTGGGGTCGCTGGCTAACGCCCGTGCGATGGCGAGTTGCTGCTGCTGGCCTCCAGAGAGGTTGCCGCCACGCCGGTGCTGCATTTCTTTCAGCACCGGGAACATCTCGTAGAGGTCTTCCGGGATCTGGTTTTTGCCGGTTGAGGTGAGGCCGGTTTCAATATTTTCTCTCACCGTCATGGTGGAAAAAATCATCCGTCCCTGGGGCACAAAACCGATACCGGCACCGACCCGTTCATGACTTTTCAGGGGCACCAGGTCGGCACCGTTGAGTGCGGCGCGGCCTGATTTACTCGGGATCATGCCGATCAGCGACTTCATCAGCGTGGTCTTGCCCATGCCGTTGCGGCCCAGTACCGCGACGATTTCCTCGTCGCCGACACTCAGGTTCATATTGCGAATAACGTCGCTCTGACCGTAGGCCACGTTGTAATCGGTTAGCTCAAGCATTGTTTATCTCCTCGTTTACCGACTTGGCGATCAATGGCCCAGGTATACTTCAATGACTTTGGGGTCGTTCTGCACCCGTTCCATCGAGCCTTCCGACAGCACCTTGCCCTGGTGCAATACCGTGACGCGGTCGGCGATGTCGGCGACAAACTGCATGTCGTGTTCAATCACCAGTACCGAGCGGTCTTTGGTAATGCGTTGCAGCAATGCGGCTGTTTGCTGGCGTTCGGCAACCGACATGCCCGCGACCGGTTCATCAAGCATCAGCAGTTCCGGGTCCTGGATCAGCAACATGCCGATTTCCAGCCACTGTTTCTGACCGTGGCTGAGCAGGTCGGCAGGCATATCGAGCTTGTCGGGCAGGAAAATCATCTCGGCGATTTCGTGTACCTTGTCGATCACCGCAGCGTCACGCCGGAAGGTCAGCGCTCCCCATACCCCTCGGCCTTTGGGGTAGGAGAGTTCGAGGTTTTCGAACACCGTCAGGTCTTCGTAAATGGAGGGGTTCTGGAACTTGCGGCCAACTCCGGCATGAACAATCTGGTGTTCGTTCATACGGGTCAGCTCCTGGCCCTTGAACTTGATCGAGCCTTCGGTGGCTTTGGTGCGGCCGCAGATCAGATCCAGCACCGTGGTTTTACCTGCGCCGTTGGGGCCGATGATCACCCGGATTTCCTGTTCTTCGACGTACAGCGACAGATCACTCACGGCCTTGAAGCCATCAAAGGAAACCGTCAACCCTTCGACGCTCAGAACAAAGTCCTTCTGCTCTATGTGCTTGTTAACTGCCAGCATGGCTGTGCTCCTTGGTATTGAAGGTGTCGGCATTGTCGGTATTGTCGGTAGCTGAGGTCGTTGCGTTGTTAGTGGTGGTATCTGGCAGGGCAGCGGGCGTTTTGGTTTTGCAGAACCGTGCCTTGATTCGCGGCTCGATATGCGTGCTCCAGACCCCGGCCAGGCCGTTCGGGAATGCCATTACCACGCCGATGAACAAGGCACCCATGGCGAACAGCCACAGCTCGGGAAAGGATTCGGAGAAGCTGGTCTTGGCAGCGTTGACCAGTAAGGTGCCGTACACCGCGCCGAGAATAGAAAGACGCCCACCAACGGCGCAGAAGATCACCATCTCGATCGACGGCACGATGCCGACGAAGGTCGGTGACATAAAGCCCACTTGCAGCGCGAACATGGCACCACCAATAGCCGAGAACACTGCGGCCAGGCAGAAGATGAAAATCTTGAAGGCGGACACGTCGTAGCCGGAAAAGCGCACTCGGTCTTCCCGTTCCCGCATCGCTACCAGCAGCCGACCGAGTTTGCTGTTAATCACGTATTTGGCGATAAACAGACAGCCGAACAGGCAGGCAACACAGACAAAATAGAGAACGTATTTGGCGCTGTCGGTACGGATATCCCAGCCATGCAGGGTGCGCAGGTCGGTAATACCGTTAACGCCACCGGTGTAGCCTTGCTGGCCAATGATCAGGATGGTCAGGATGGCGGCGACGGCCTGGGTAATGATGGCGAAATACACGCCACCGACGCGGCGTTTGAACATGGCCACCGCGACGACAAAGGCAAAGATCGCTGGTACCGCAATAATGGCAATCAGGGTAAAGCCGAAGCTGTGGAAGGGTTCCCAGAACCAGGGCAGTGCGGTGATTTGGTTCCAGTCCATAAAGTCGGGAATTCCCGGCGTTGACTGAATGGTGGTGTTTTCCGGGCTGGAGGCTTCCAGCTTGAGGAACATCGCCATGCAATAGCCGCCAAGGCCAAAGAAAACCCCCTGGCCCAGGCTCAGAATGCCGCCGTAGCCCCAGCACAACACCAGGCCAATAGCGACGAAGGAGTAGGTCAGGTATTTACCCACCAGATTGAGGCGGAAAATATCCATCGACAACGGCAGTATCACCACCAGTAACAGCGCCAGGATCAACATGTGCGTCATTTGGTAACGCGCGAAGAATTGGGTAATCGGATTCATGGGCAACCTCTTATTTCCGTATCTTCAGAGAGAACAGCCCTTGTGGACGCAGCATCAGGATGCCAACCACGACGAGCAGGGTAAGAACTTTGGCCATCGAACCACTGAGGAAAAATTCCATGGTCGATTGCGCCTGGGAGATGGTAAAAGCCGAGGCGACCGTGCCCAGCAAGCTGGAGGCTCCACCAAACACCACCACCAAAAAGGTATCGACGATATAAAGCTGGCCAGAGGTCGGGCCGGTAGAACCGATCATGGTGAAGGCGGATCCGGCGATACCGGCAATGCCGCAACCGAGGGCAAAGGTCAGGCGGTCTACCATGGCGGTATTGATGCCGACGGCGGAGGCCATCGGTCGGTTCTGCACCACGGCGCGGGTTTGTTTGCCGAGTCGGGATTTCTGCATCATCAGCCAGACGCCCACCGTTACTACCAGGGTGATGGCCATCACGAACAAACCATTGATCGGAATTTCCACCATGTCGGTCAGGGCGATGGAACCCATCAGCCAGTCGGGCAGGGTGACGCCGACTTCGCGGGTGCCAAAAATGGTGCGGTACAGCTGTTGCAAAATCAGGCTCAGGCCCCAGGTGGCCAACAGGGTGTCGAGCGGGCGTTTGTAGAGGTGCCGGATCATGGCCCATTCAACCAGCGCCCCGAGTGCCCCGGCGGCAAAGAAGGCCAGAATCAGGGCGACAAAAAAGTACGCGTCATAGAAGGATTCGGGCAGATACGACGAAAAAATATGGGATGTCAGGTAGGTCGTGTAGGCACCGAGAATCATGAATTCGCCGTGCGCCATATTGATGACGCCCATTTGGCCGAAAATAATCGCCAGCCCCAGCGCCATCAGAACAAAAACAGAAAACAGAATAAGACCGGCAAAACCTTGCATGGCAAAGATTGAGGTCAGTTCGGTCATGGTGTAATCGGCAAACATGGTGTGTCCTCCCAGTGGTTTGGAGCAGTACGAACAGCGCGATGAACGTGGTTGAAAGCGGCCCGCAGGGGCCGCTTGTTGCCGTTCTTACTGGTAACCTTTAGGGAAGGGGTTGGGTTCGATCAGCTCGGCACTCTCGTAAACCACCTTGTACTGGCCATCCAGCTGAGCGCGGCCGATGCGGGTCTTGGACCACAAGTGGTGGTTTGGATGCACGCGCACATAGCCTTCAGGTGCGGTGGTGAGTTCGATGCCAGGAGAGGCTTCACGGACTTTGTCGATGTCGAATGAACCGGCTTTTTCAACCGCTGCTTTCCACAACCATGGGCCGAGGTAGGCTGCCTGGGTGACGTCGCCGATAACAATGTCCTTGCCATATTTTGCCTTGAAGGCTTTGACGAAGGCGGCGTTGTTGGCGTTAGGCAGACTCTGGAAGTACTTCATGGAGGCGTAGATGCCGTCGATGTTCTCGCCACCGATACCGAGGATTTCGTCTTCAGTCACCGAAATGGTCAGGAACAACGGCTTCTCTTTGGTCATGTCGATACCTGCGGCTTTCAACTGCTTGTAGAACGCCACGTTGGAACCACCGACCACGGAGATAAACACTACGTCAGGCTTTTTCAGCTTGATCTTGTTGATAACGGAGTTGAACTGGGTGTGTCCAAGCGGGTAGTACTCTTCGCCAACCACTTGTTCGTGCAGCACGTTTTCGATGTGCTTGCGGGCAATCTTGTTGGAGGTACGTGGCCAGATGTAGTCCGAGCCGAGCAGGAAGTATTTTTTTGCGCCCTTGGTTTCTGACGCCCAGTTCAGACCTTCTAGAATCTGCTGGGTGGCTTCCTGGCCGGTATAAATCACGTTCGGAGACTGTTCCAGTCCTTCGTAGAAGGTAGGGTAATAGAGCATGCCGTTGTATTGTTCGAACACGGGCAAGACGGCTTTGCGGGAAGCCGAGGTCCAGCAGCCGAATACCGCTGCGACCTTGTCGCTGACCAGCAGTTTCTTGGCTTTTTCAGCGAAGGTTGGCCAGTCACTGGCACCATCTTCCTGGGTGTATTCGATCTTGCGGCCCAACACGCCACCCATGGCATTGATCTGGTCGATGGCCAGTTTTTCTGCCTGCACAGAACCGGTTTCGCTGATGGCCATGGTGCCCGTTACCGAGTGCAGGATACCAACAGTGACCGTGCTGTCGGTCACTGCCAGGCCGGTTGTGTTGGCACTGTCGGCCAGCACTGGCAAGCTGAAATGAGCCATCGCCAGTGTTGCGGGAATCGCCAGCATGTTACGTAGCAGAGTACGGCGTGTACCTCTGAGCGAGTCGTAATTCCTTGATTTTGAAATCATAATTGGGCCTCTTCATGGGTTCTGTTGTTAGCGTAAGGAACGTTATTCAGCATCCATCATCGGCCCGGGAAAAAATATTCGCGTCTTGTGACACCGGTGTACGTACATTGACGCATACCCGCCAGCAGGGCTTGTCGTTATGGTCTTGATTCATTAGGAAAGGCGATTTGGTCGCCGTGGGTAAATACAGGTTATGCCGCAACCGTCGCCGTACTCGAGTCGCCGAAGTTACAACCGTTGGGTAGCGAATCAGACGCTGGAAGACTTTGCGTTACGCTTCACCGCCAAAAATGCCCGGCGCTGGTCAGCGGCGCGGGTTTCCAACACCGCGTTGGGGGCCATTTCGTTTCTGGCGATGGAAGCGATTGGCGCTACGGTGACGCTGATGTACGGCTTTCACTCTGCGGTGGCGGCCATCATGATGGTGTCGGCGCTGATTTTTCTGACCTCCATTCCGATCAGTTATTACGCTGCCCGGTATGGGGTGGATATCGACCTGCTCAGCCGGGGTGCCGGGTTTGGCTATATTGGTTCGACCGTTACCTCGCTGATTTACGCCTCGTTCACGTTTATTTTTTTTGCGATCGAAGCGGCCATCATGGCGTCGGCGATGGACATGCTGTTTGGCATGCCACTGTGGGTTGGTTACCTGTTCAGCTCCTTGCTGGTGATCCCGTTGGTTACCCACGGCATCACCGTGATCAGCCGCTTTCAGTTGTGGAGTCAGCCGCTCTGGATCGTGCTGCAGGTACTGCCGTTTGTGTTTATTCTCTGGCAGGAATGGTCTGCGGCGACGGAGTGGGTGAACTATCCGGGCACGATGTCGGTGGCAGAGGATAGCCATCGCGATGGCAGCCATTTTAATCTGATGTTTTTTGGTGCGGCGTCGGCGGTGGTGTTTGCCTTGATCGCCCAGATTGGCGAGCAGGTCGACTTTCTGCGCTTTTTGCCCGAGCCAAAACCAAACCATCGACTGCGCTGGTGGCTGGCCTTGCTGGGCGGCGGGCCAGGCTGGATTGTGGTCGGTATGATGAAAATTCTGGCAGGCTCCTTTTTGGCGGTGCTGGCGGTGCGTTCCGGCATGTCGATTGCCGAGGCTTCTGATCCGACCCGTATTTATTACGTGGCTTTCGGTTACCTGACCCAATCACCGATGGCGAACCTGGCTCTGACCGGCCTGTTTGTGGTGCTGTGTCAGGTCAAGATCAATGTCACCAACGCGTATGCCGGTTCCATTGCCTGGTCGAATTTCTTTTCCCGCCTGACCCACAGCCACCCTGGCCGGGTGGTGTGGCTGGTCTTTAATGTGATCATCGCGCTGTTGCTGATGATGCTGGGGGTGTATGAATCGCTGGAGCGGATTCTGGGGATTTATGCCAACGTTGCAGTGGCCTGGGTCGGGGCGCTGGTTGCCGATCTGGTGATCAACAAGCCTTTGGGTTTGAGTCCCAAACACATTGAGTTCAAGCGGGCTTACCTGTACGACATCAATCCGGTGGGATTTGGTGCGATGGTGCTGGCATCGGTGATCGGGGTGATGAGTTTTATGGGGGTGTTTGGTGCTGTTGCCCAGGCGCTGTCGCCCTACATTGCGCTGGCAACGGCGCTGGTGGTGTCGCCGTTGATTGCAATGCTGACCCGTGGGCGTTTTTACCTGGCCCGTGAGGTGATTGTGCAGGACTCGGCGGTCTGTGAATGTGTGGTCTGCAACAACCATTTTGACTCGGAAGATATCGCCAGCTGTCCGTTGTATAAAGGCGCGATTTGCTCCTTGTGCTGCACGCTGGAATCCCGCTGCCACGACCTCTGCAAGGAAAACGCCCGCCTGAGTGACCAGATTCAGCAGTTGCTGGAAATTCTGCTGCCAACCTGGATGGTGGAGCGCATGAACCCGAGGTTGCTGCAGTTTTGCGGCTTGATGGCGATTATCGGCTTTATCGTGGGTGGGCTGTTCTGGATGGTGTATGCCCAGATTCCCGCCTATGCCGAAGGACACTCATTACTCGCCGGTACTCTGATACAGGTGTATCTGCTGTTACTGATTATTATTGGTGTACTGATCTGGTTGTTTGTGCTGGCGAATGAAAGCCGGATGTTTGCCCTTAATGAATCCCAGCGCCAGACCGGATTATTGCAACAGGAGATTGCTGCACACGAAGTGACCGATCGCGCCCTGCAGCAATCCAAGGAACTGGCCGAAGCCGCCAACCGCGCCAAAAGCCGCTATCTGGGCGGCATCAGTCACGAGTTACGCAGCCCGCTGAACTCCATTATTGGCTATGCCCAATTGCTGGAAAAAGACACTACGCTGTCTGTTCGGCAACGGGACAAGGTGAAACTGATTCACCGTAGCGGTGACCATCTGGCCGATCTGATTGAAGGGCTGCTGGATATTTCCCGGATTGAAGCCGGTCGGCTGGAAATTCACCGTGACGAGTTTGATCTGCATCGTTTATTGGATGAGCTGGTGGATATGTTCCGGCTCCAGGCCGAAGACAAAGGCATTCGATTTATCTATCAGCCCGGCCCGTACCTGCCACACATTGTCCGTTCGGACGAAAAACATCTGCGCCAGATTCTGATCAACCTGCTCTCCAATGCCGTCAAATTTACTACGGTTGGTCAGGTTTCGTTAGCCATCAGCTACCGTAGCCAGGTGGCCGAATTTATGGTGACGGATACCGGCCCCGGCATCAGTGATTACGATATGCAGCGCATATTCCTGCCGTTTGAACGGATTCGTAAACCCGGTTTGCCACAGACGCCAGGGACGGGTCTTGGCTTGACCATCTCCCGTTTGCTGGCCGACATCATGGGGGGTGACATTCATGTGGACAGCCAGTCGGGCCGAGGGAGTGTGTTCCGTTTGTCGATGATGTTAGCCAGTGTGGCAACACCAGGGCCGGGGGTTGCGCCGGAGCGCAAGATTGTTGGTTACCAGGGCAGTGGGAAAACCTTGCTGGTGGTCGACGATGACGCCACCCATCGGGGGTTGATCAGTGAGATCCTGACGCCGGTGGGATTTGAGGTGCTGGAAGCAGAAGATGGCTACGCTTGTCAGCGGGTTTTACACCAGACCCATGTGGATCTGTTGCTGATGGATATCTCCATGCCGGGCATGACCGGTTGGCAGCTGCTGCGGCAATTACGTGATGAGGGTGTGAAAAGCCCCGTTGTGATGGTGTCAGCGGATGCGGAAGACCGTCAGTCCGCGCTGGCCCAGGGAGATGCCAGTGAGCAGGGCAAACGCCTGAATGATGGTTACCTGATCAAGCCGATCCGTGATCGCAAGCTGCTTGATCTGGTGGCCAGAGTATTGGATTTGCAATGGCAATATGAAGACGATGAGATTGCAGTGAACAACAAGACCGCCATCGGTAGCGATTGCGATATGACACGATCAGAAGCACGGGAACTGCTGGCGGCGGCTGAACTGGGCCATCTTGCCGGTATGGAAGCCGTGCTCGCCGACATGGAACAGCGGCAAGCTGCTGCTGATGTACAGTGGCAGATACGTCACCATCTCTCGGCCTTCCGGTTCGATGAGCTCATCACACTGGCGAAAAAGGTGATCAACCATGAAACATAGTGCGACCCACACGTCTTCCGGAAACAGCACTCGTGGGGTGGTACTGATAGCAGACGATACCATCGAGTCGCTGGGTATGCTGAATGAAACACTCGTTCAGGCTGGCTACACCGTACTGGTCGCTATGGATGGTTTGCAGGCCTTGGCAGTGGCCGAAAGAATGATGCCGGATCTGATTCTGATGGATGCCATCATGCCCAACATGGATGGCTTCGAAGCCTGTGAGGCACTCAAAAAAGATCCGGATCTGGAAGGTATTCCGGTGATCTTCATGACCGGATTGAGTGACAGTATCGATGTCGTGCGCGGGCTGGAAGCCGGAGGCGTGGATTATGTCACCAAGCCGGTCAATCTGGATGTGTTGCTGGCCCGAGTTCAGGTGCATATCACCAATGCGCGCAAGACACGCCGGGCAATCGGTTCCTTGAATGAGATTGGTCAGCCCACGTTTGCCTGCGATGTGCATGGGCAACTGTTGTGGTGTTCCAGTCGTACTATTGAAGTGCTGGCCAAAGCCGGGTTATCGGAGCATGACTTTCAGGAAGCAACCAGCGCCTTTCTGGCCTCGTGGTTTGCCAGCGCACCAGAACGATTCCAGCAAGTCAGGATTGAACAGACCAGCAGCCCATTGCTGGTGAAATTTCTGGGTTTACCCGCTCCCGGTGAATATTTATTGCGGCTGGTGGATGATGACGAAGTATCACTGCGGCAAACGCTGCGCGACCATTTTCAGCTAACGGTACGGGAGGCCGAAGTCTTGCTGTGGTTA
>TARA_R110002167_G_scaffold308097_2_pt1 | contig 15232 bp, 13 predicted proteins | sample TARA_R110002167 | Tara Oceans TARA_R110002167 (sample SAMEA4398238) | marine metagenome | biome: Polar Biome; feature: [MES] marine water layer (ENVO:01000295) within the mesopelagic zone...; material: water (ENVO:00002006), including particulate matter (ENVO:01000060) such... | reverse complement strand
TCGGCTATATCATTAATTTCTTTTTTATTATATAACCATTTCATAAATTCTTATTTTAAGTGTCGTATCTAACTACAAAAGTAGTATCTGCTTCGTTAGTCATACGTATTGATTGTCCTAACTTACCAGTGACTAATAACTCACCATTATCATTATACAACCCTATTGTAGTTACGTAGGGCCTAAAATTAGACCCCGTAGCAAAATTAGCTAAATCTTCTGAGTCTTTAGATTTAATTTTACGAGCTGAGGGGTTTAATGTAACATCAAATTCATGTTGTTCAGCCATACATTGATATTCATTTTCATAAATTAAATGAGTACCTTTATATTGTAAGTTAAAATCTTGGTCACCTATTCCTGGATTTAATATGTTTTGGTAATTTGGTTTAGTAATAGCAGCTAGACCCTTACTATAAAATATATTACCTACATAAGGTTTATTATCTATGCTTTGGGATAAGTTAGTAATTTGGATTTGTGATAAACCATCATCAAAAATCATAATTTGGGATAAAGAGCCACTAAAATGATTACTACCCGTTATTGTTGAACCTTTACCTCCTATATATAAGTTAGCTTTATTTTGGGTTTGTGTAGTAATATCAGTAGCTGTTGCTTGTAATGTACTATTAACATATATTTCTAAATTAGATGATGTTTTTTGACATACAACATGTAACATATTAGCAACACTACTAGTAACTAGAGTCGAAACAGATGATAAATTAGTTCCGTCAAATCTGTTAAAATAAAGTGAACTAGACTGATAATAAATTTCAAAAGGATACTGTGGTGCTGCATTTACTTCTTTCCCTTGTGATGAACCTGATACTTTAGTTGAGTTAAGTAAATTGGGGGAGTGAATTACTGTTTTAGTAGTGCTTTTGCTAATTAAATACTTTTTTAAAGTATTATTAGGATTGTCGTCTGAACTTGAAATAAAAAAACTAATAGCAAAATCATCATCACTATTAAAATTATATCTAGAATTATGGGGGGAGGTAATTAAAGTATTATCAAAATTTATTGTGGGGAATTTTCCTTCATATATGGTTTTAGAAGAAAAAGAACTACTTACATATTTAATTTTATTAAATAAAAAACTATCATCTAATAATTCACTTTTAGTATATTTACTATTATAATTTACTAACTCTCTTCCATCTACTAAACTTAAATCATTTTTTTTATAACCTTTTTCGGGTCCTAAATAAAATATTCTAAATTTTTCATTTTTAAAATTAGTATCATTTAAAGTATATGAATTATCATATAAATGGCCCTTACCATCATCTTTAAGGGTTACTGAACCTGTAGTTAAATTAAAAGATAGGGGTTTTATTTTATATCCTATAGTTTTATAGGGTAAAGAAAGAATATTAACTTTATCATATAATACCCTATAATGATCAAAATACTTTATAGTATTAAATTTATTTATATAATCTAATTTAGAATTTTTATAAAATAAATGATCTAATTGATGGTATTTTTTATGATTATTAGGATCGTCAGAACTTCCTGTACCTGCCCATTCAAAATTAGAACCATTTTTATAAGCAACTGTAGGGAAAGAAGCTGAATAATAGCTTCCTCCTTTAGTTATTAAACTACTTGATCCAAAATTACTTTGTTTGTGGGCAGTAAATGGAGTAACTGATATATCTGATTTTGAAAATTTTTTAAATACTGTAGACATTTCATCTTAATAATCAAGTTTAATTCTTACTAAAGCTTCTTTAGTAAAATCTTTAGCTAAGGGTTGTGATAATTTAGCTACAGCTAATAATTCATTAGCATTATTATATAATCCTACTGTTGTAATATATACTTTAGGATTATTTGCCATTGAGTCAAATTTTAAAGTACCATCATTATCGGTAAATGAAGGGTTTGTAGAATAATTAAATTCTTGATTTGTTATTCTTGTAAAATAAAATTGTGATGATACCTTTTCTTCTGCATCTACTATAAATGATCCTGAAATTGCATTATATAATTTTCTAATATTATGTCCATCAGCATTATTACTAGCACTAGGTGTTATTTCAAATTCGTTATTAGTACCTGAACTTTTTATAAAAGTGCTGTTTGAAGCTGATCCTAATAATGTTCCTAATGCTAAAGGATTCATTATAATAATACCTGCATCTGGGTAAACAAACCCAAAAGAACCACTTACTGTTTGGGCTAATGTACTACCTATCATTGTACCACTTGAACCACTTACTAAATTAAATTGTCTTCCTAAATTTGTAAGTGTAGCAGAACCTGAAGTGGTTACACTATCATCTGTAAGTTTAACTGTTGCATCTCTACCGTCACCTGATGCATGACTCCCCGAATGGAGTTGAAAATTTAAAGAACCTAGTTTTAAACCTTGTTTAATTCTTGCTCTTTCAAGATTAATTATATAAATATCATCCGGTGTAACACCATTAAATGTAAATTCTTGTGATTCATCACCATAAACTAACTGACGATATTGATTATAAACTGCTTTAGTTGCACTAAATCCAGATCCACCTACTCCTGTAGAAAAATCTTTTGAACCTGATCCTTTTTTATGACCATAAGCTAAAGCAAATTCTACACTTCCTGTAGTACTTTCAGCAGCCTCTCTAGTTTTAAAAATATTAAAAAAGAATTGACCTGAACTTGAAGGTGAAGAAACTAATGATTCCCCATCCCCCCCACCTGATGAAGTAAATACTGTGATTAAATCATTTAATCCATCAGTCCAAGCATTACTGTGAATTTTATCAGTACTTAATACTACGTCTCCGCTATTATATCTTACAAATGTTGCCATTTAATTTATTTTTTTATTATTATTTTAGTAGAGTTACAGTGTCTGTACGAACTCTTTAGCGCCAGTAAATGATGTTGATGTTACTGTTTTAGAAATTGTAATAGGAATTGTTGTCTTAGCCCCTGAATCTAAACCTGTTAGAGTTATTGTTGTAGTTAATGTATCATTAGCCCCAAATAATGTTGTACTATTAATAGCTGTTAGGGTAAATGATTGACCTCTTACTGTTTGACTTAATCTTTCTCCGGTAAATGGGATTGTTCCTACACCTGTAGAGTTTGTTCCTGTTCCTACAAAGCTTGATAGTAATCTTCTATCAGCAATAACAGCTAGATAACCATTTGTTTCTACTACATTATTAACACCTGCAAAGTTGAATGTTTGTGGGGATACTGAGCTTTGTTGACCTAAACCAAGATTAATCTTAGAAGAACCTACTTGTAATATAGGTAATTTAGTTGTTCCTCTGGGTAATGTAGCTAGTTTATGAATCATAATATTATTTTCATCAGGAAAAGCTTCTACTAAAGGTAAATTTTCAATAGCTTCACCAAAATATTGTGAACCATCTGGATGATTTTCATTATATAATGTATAATCAATTTCATCATCCCCTAATGCAAATTGTGTAATTTGAAAAGACCCATCATTTCTTGATAAAAGTTCTCTTCCTCTTCGTGTTAAAATAGCATCAACTGTTATTGATGTGTTATCTAAGTACCCCATATTAATTGTATTTTGTTATAAATATATAATTTTTTTGTTTTATTTAATTTTATTTTCAACCACCTATTATCCATCTGTTATTATCGCTTCTCCAGGAGATTTATTTGGTGCGGCATCAATAGCTGATTGGTTTGCTATTGCCAAATTAGTATCGTATACTTGTCTGATATCAGATGTAGCTTCTTCAATACCTGATCCTTGAAAACCAATTGCACCCGTAGCTAATTGAGATGCATTTTGGGTATTAACTGATTGTACAGCACCACCTAAACCAAATTGTGCCGTGGCACCACCTTGGGCACCCAACCCTGCATTTCCTAAATAAACATTTAAGGATTCTTTTATTGCAGGATGAAGATTTTCGGGAATAATTACCCCCCCATTACCTATACCTGCAGGTGCTTCAGTAGCTAAGTTAAAATCTAAATGTACAACATTATTTCGTTTTTTTTCTTTAAATAAAATATATTCTTTTCCTATATAATTACCTATAAAAGGGAAATTGTTACGACCTGTGGTTTGAATATTAAATGTATTATCATCAGGATTTATGTTTTGATTATCACCACTACTACTATATGCTAATTTATGAAAATCAAAGGCTTTTAAAATATTTTTTTCGTTTAAAGATCCACTACCCCCACTACCCTTATTAAAATTAATATAATATGAATCATCATTTGGACTTAATAATTTACTTAAATTATGATAATATCCCTCAATTGAATTAATATCATCAGTACCCCCAATATGATCTAAAGCAATAGCTGTATTTCCTAAGCCTAAGGTTCCTTGGGAACCTGAGGCATTAGGTTTCGATATAAACCAACTTTCTATATTAGGGTTTATATATAGTAAAGATGATGATAATGTACCAACACCTGCATATTTAAAAGATGAATTACCTCCTGAAGCACTTACATGTGCATCAGTACTAGCAGATAAAAAATATGATGCTGCAGGATCAAATTCTCCTTTATTATAACCTACAATATATTGAGGTTTAACAAAACCATTATTTGCATTATCAAAAAATCTTACACTACATGAATTAAAGAGAGATAAATCATTTTTTACTAAAGTATCAAAATAAAAAAAACTAGGATCATCTTTATTGGCTCCCGGTTCTATTTGAGAAAAGTTACTAGGAGTTCCTATTGTAAAAGTTACAGCCCTATCAATTTTAAACATAGTAGCACCTACTATTCTTTTATCTGGTAAGCTTTGATTATGTATATCAGTAGTAGGATAATATATTCCTGATACAGATTCAAATGAATGGTCAGCTTGGTTAAATACATAAACTGTTTTACTATATTGTTCAATAACTGGTTTTTTACCAAAAGTAATATCACCTTTAGTAAATTTATTAAGTTTAGCTGATGTTAGTTTAGTACCTTTATAACGAGCATTTTGCCAACCAATCCTTTCAAATTCAGAATCATTAATTTCTACGTTATGTATTTTATCTCCTATAGCCATTGTTAAAATTCTTCAGTTTTAGATGTTATTGATCTAAAATATTTATTACTAATTCTTCCTTTAGTTGCATTATTTAATAATGGATTAGAACCCGTATCAAATATCATAAATCCTGATTCTGGAGTATAATTAAATACTCCTTCTATTAATAAATATTGACTAGTTAAATTAAAATCAGAATTTTCTGAATTATATTTTAAATCATAATCAGCGTTAAGATTATTATGTCTTTCTAAAGTAGGTAAAGTAGAAGGGTTCCCAATTTTTGACCTTTCCAAATAATGAGGTTCGATTAAAATACCAGTTTTTAAATTTGATTTAGCAGGTACCATACTTTCTATCATTTTAAATAAAGTAGAATCAAATTGTTTAGTAGTATTTATAAAATCAGTATAATTAAATTTATCTATATTTTTTTTATAATATTCATCACTTAAAACTTTTAAATCAGGATATGAATCCTTACTAATATGTGTAGGGTCACCGATATAATCATCTAATCTAAAAGAACCTAACTGATAAATTATATCTTTATTTATTTCAAATGAGGGGGAAAAATAAACCCCTAAATCTGCGTAATCTATTGGTTGTCTATCTAATGTTGATGTTTCTGTTTTTATATTACGAGATAATATATTATCTTCTACCTCACCACTATCAATTCTAACTTTTTCGCTTGTCATTGATTTTCCTACAGTATCAGGTGTAGTTAAATGATGAGTTTCTGTGAAACCCCTCCAATTTAAGTTAGTAATATCTCCTAAACTTGCAGAATATGAAGAAATGTTAGAATTAGGGTGGGAAGAGCTTAATATTAAATTTGTAGATAATGTAGGGATATTTAAATTACTACCTAACGCTATTTTAGCAATTAAACTATTATATGAAGATGAAATAGTATTTCCACTATACATAGATGGGGTTAATGCATGTTTTTTAAGAGTTTCATTAGTTAAAACTTCATTTTTAAACATTAATAAATGCTGAATAGAACCACTATAAGAACTATAAGCAAAAGATGGTGCGTTAGCTCCTCCTATAAATTGGGATCCGGATACTTTCCATACATCATGGGATAAATTAGCATTATTACTTGAACTATATACTGTAGTACTTGAATCTATAGTTTTGTAGGCAGCAAAATTAATTCCATTAGAGCCACTACTAATAGAAATGTCCCAAAAATCACTATCAAATATAGTAAATTTACTTGTAGAGGCACATAAAATATTAGATCCGGAGATTAATTTTAATTCTCCATAATCTTTCTTATCATTAAATGATAAGATATCATTACTACCCGTATATGGGTGTAATTCTAATCTTAAATCTTTATTAATACCATCTCCACTACCAGAAATAGACCATAATAATTGGGGGGATTCTAATCTATAAGGTTTTGCTCTAAATTTAATAGTAGTAGGGACTTCTTGTGACCCCGACCATCCTGTTTTTATAAAATAATTATTATAACTACTACTTCCCTCTAATGCATAACTGAACTTATCATGATTAAAGGTTTTATAACTTGTAGCATCAGTAGTAGAACCACCAAATTCTTTAATATTTAAAATAGTAGAGGGGATACCATAACTTGTAATTAGGGCTCTAATTCCCCTTTCTGTTCCCTTAGTTTTTAAAAGATATGGTAAATTATGATAAATCCTCTTCCATTTTTCTTTTGTAATGTCTGCTTTAGGTAAAGAACCTTCATTAGAGGAAGAAATTAAAGTTATACCTGAACCTGTAATAGGGAATAAAGAACCATCCTTATTAATACCTGTTAAATATTCAAATATGTCCGAATTTTCAAATTCATCAAATACTTTTATCCCTAACCCTTTTAATGCACTATAAACTAAATCTTTATCTATACCTCTATTTAATTTATTTTCAGCTCGTTTATTTTCAGTTAATGATTTAATATATAACCATGATTGATCAAAATGTTGCCCAACCATATCAATAAATAATTTATATTGATCATTATTAGAATCATTTTTAATATATTCAGGTATTAATTTATTTAGATTATATATATTTTGATTATCAAATTGGGATGAAGAATATATCTGCCCCCCATAATATGAAGTTGCACTATCATTACTACCAAACCAAGTTAATGTTTGGGATGATGTTAGAGGGTATTGGATATAGGGTTTAGTAGAATTTGATTTTGGCCAAGAATAAGTGCCTGACTCATAATATAGAAATCTTTCATAACCATCAAACCCTCCTATAAGTTTATTTTTTTTATTTTCAATTGTTTTTTTACTATCTAAAACTGTAATAGATGAAGATGCATCTCCTACTATTGTGTTAATATTAGAAGTTTGAGAATTGTATAATTCTAAAAGTTTTAATTTATATTTAAAATTATTTAATCTTTCTGTAGCTGAACTAAAGTGGGCAAAGTTTTCAAAATGATACCCTGAATCAGTAACTAAATTATTATATTCAATGTTAGGTTCAAAGCTACTACTTAAAGAATTAAGTACATTTTGAAAACTTGATGTAATCCCTCCACTTAATAGTTCATCATATGTTTTAAATTCTGAAGGAATAGAACTATTTAATCGAGTATCAATTTTAAAATTGGGGCCCGCTATATTAATAGTTCCATCTTCTATAGGTAACGCTTCTAAATTTAGGGTTATTATAGAGGGTTGGATTAGATCTTCAACTATTCTAAGTGTAAATGTGTTAGCTATAGTTAAGGGGAGGGGGTCTAATAATTTTATTAATAAAGAATAATTGTCCCCTAATTTATCTAATAATATATTTACTGCGGGGACATTAATTCCATTACCAAAATTTAAAGTAAAATCTTTAAAAAATGAAGATGAAGATAATTCATCATTAAAAATATTATAACGTTGTTCTAACTCAATATTACTAAATTCATTAGTATTGATTCTAATTTCACGTCTTGAATTTGAAATTTCTTTAATTGAAAAAATTCTAACAAAACTATTTGTAATTTTTTTTCTTTGAAATCTATATTCTAATTTATATTTACCCATATTAAGATTTAAGTTCCTTAAATCTTTAATTGGATTTACTACTACCTCAGTTGTAGTACCATCAGTTTGGGTCCCTTCTTCGGTAAAGGTGTATTGTTTAAAATCACGTGTATGAGATATTAAATTATCTAAAGTATCGTAAATATTAAGTTCAATACTATCTTCACTTTTACCAAAAATATTAAACGAATTCACCTGATCCTTTGGATTCATTTTAATGAATTTAGGTAAAGATTTAGATGTTACCTCCCCCACTAAGGGATTACCTTTAACTGAGGGATTATCTTTATATGATGTTTGGCCTTTTGTCATTTATTAACGTTCTAACTTTTCAGGATCAATTGTTATACTTTCAGATATTCTTTCAGGAGCATCATTATTGAGGGGTACTAAACCGCTGTTGTACATATGTACCCAATCCTTTTTACTTCCTCTTCTATCTACATAACCATATACATTTATTTGATAAAAGTCAGGTTTAGTTTTAAATTCAAAGTTTTCACTTCTAAATTTATTATAACTACCAGTTATTACTTCTTTTTCCCCTAAATGGTTCATAAATTCAACTTTATATTGATTTTTCTTTCTGCTTTTCTTTTTACCTAAATTACTACCACCTTTTAAGTTTAATTTAACTTTAATAGTTTTTTCTAATTTTTCTTCTAATTCTACTTCAGATAGTTCAGTATTTAATAATTGATTCTCTAATTCTAGGATTCTTTTTTCTAATTGTTGGATGATTATGTCTCGGTTATCTTTGTAATTTCCATAAAACTCAGTACTTTGGTCTATTAATTTTTTATGCGAATTACTCCCATTTCTAGGGATATCATAAAATAATTGATCGTAATAATCAAAAAACTGATTTATTGATACTAAATCTTGTTTAGGAATTAATTCAATAAAAGTCCTATCTATAGAATTATCAGCTGTTTGATTATTTATAGTAGTTTTATTTAATGTAATTATTTGTTTTGCCATTATCTGACTACTTTAAAGTGATAATCATTATCAAATATTTCTATGCCGTCATTATTTATATGTTTAAATAATAAACGATAATATCTTTCTGGTTGTAACCCATTCATAAATATTTTAAAATACATCCCCTTATCATCAGAACTTAATTTAGTAAATTCATTATCAAAGGGAATTATTGTTTCTTCTGTGTGGGCATCTTTTATACTATAATAAGATGCTGTAGTAAAGTATTCTACTTTTAAGTAATTTGAAGTAGTAGTAAATGTTCTATCTGGGTATTTATCTCTTACATTTAGTCTAAATAGGGCTTCTTCATTGATATTATATTCTTCTTTATTTCTATAAAGAGATACATTTAACTGTCCACTTTGTTTAGAGGATGATTGATTATTATGTTGACTATCATCCCACTTAAATGTTAATTTTGGGGGGAATATAGTATGAGTATCTACTGAAAAATAATTTAAAGTACCTCTACTACTTGAGGTGTTAGTTTCAACTGCGTCTATATTTTTAAGTAAAAATCCATAATTAGGGATACCATTAGGATAGGTCTGAGATGAAAAAATACTAGAGCTAAATTTTTGGACTATTGAAGTTACATCTAAGTTTAGATCTAAATTATCAGCATTAGAAAACTGTTGGGTATTTTTAAATTCACTTGTATTATACCATGACCCCCCACCCTGTTCAATTACAGTAGACCCAAAAACAGAGCCCGTAGTACCAGTAGTAAAGGAAGAAGTGGGCCATTTTTTTTTAGAAGTAGAATTATCTCTATATAACCAAGAACACCCATTAGATGATATGGGTAAATTTGAAAATCTACCAGTACCTTCATCCCATGATTGTGATATCGCTAAAACTTCTACAGCATGTTCAGAAGATAAATTTTTATGTTCAACAGAGAATAGCTGTAGATTAGATGAAAAACTATTTCCTGCTTTATTTATAGCTGATTGTATATCTGAATCTTTAAATTGAATTAAAATTCTTGAAGGATAATAATTATTATCTTGGGATCCTTTTTCTTTAACTAATTCTAAAATTTCATCATTACCTGTATTCATTGTAATTCTGTCAGGATGACTATATATAGTTGAATCTTTTTCTGGAAATATAGAGTAATATGCCATATTATGTTATAATTTGTCCTTTAATATCAGTGTTAGGGTACTTAACTTCAAAAATGCAAGGATCTAAAGAAGAATAAATCGTATCATTTATAGTTGCATTTTGAATATCATATTTATATTTTGAATAGCCTAAGGATTCACCTGATTTATTATTATATGCAATACTTTGTACTGATTGTACCCCTTTTATTCCAACTATAATATTAATTACTTCAGATTTTATAATAGGTTGTCCTATTTGCCATTTATCTATATTAAAGAAGGTTTGCACCCCTTGAATACAATTTAATAGTACTTCTTGATTATTAAAACCAGGAGATACTCTAATTTTAAAATTAATACTTATATTAATTGTAAAAGCATCTTTAATATTAATAGCATCCGTTAACATTCTATATTGTTCTAAATAGGTAGCTAAATTAGTTTTAGTAGCTGTAGTTAATTTAGATAAATTTTTATTAATATCATATCCTAAAGTATATAAATTTAAAGCCAAGGGATTTGGTATTCTAGTATTATTTTCAGTAATTAAGGGACTTATTTGATCATCCTGAGTTATATATGCTTTAGCTACACTTCCAAATCGTGAAGGCATAGATAATGTTCTTAAAAGATAATCGTCTTTAGTTACTGTTCTTTTTTGAGCAGAAAAATTAGCCATTGAATTTAATCTGATTTCTTCAATACTTTCTGCATCACCACCTCCTGTAGCTGCTTGGGGGTTATTTGAGGCTATACTTGATATAATAAAACTTCGTGTATTTGCGTTTAGATTAGGTTTTGTAGTAGTAAATATAGTTTCGGGTTTTGTAATAGTATTTGAAGATACATTAGAACTAATACCCCCTCCTATTAAATAAGTGACTGTTAGAGTAGTATTAGAGGGGGCTTTACCATATGTTCCTGTGAATAAAAAATTTGAAGGGTCATATGCTTTATCTAATTCACTTCGAGCGTCATTAATACCTAAACCTATATTGTTAGAATTAGGGATTATTGTTTCATCGTCATTACTTAAAGTTCCTGCTCCAAATTGGATTTCTAAATTAGTATTATTAATAAATCTAGAGATAAATCTTCTTGGAACCCTTTTAATTCTCATTAAATAAGGAGTAGATTGATTATCAGTATATAAATTGGGGTCATTAACTAAAGTATTAACCTTTTCATCAAATATAGTATCTTGAGCTAAATAATCTACTTCGGAATATATATTACCATTACTATCTTCTATCTTTTCTATTCCTACAATATTATTATCGTTTAAATTTAGTTTAAGAAATTTTTCGGGTTTTCCTATAGTAAAAGTAGTAGTTTTTCTAACTGCTGATATAACTTTAGTAGTTTTTTTAAGTAAATAATATTCAGGATTTCCACTTCCATCTATTTGGTAAACACTAATATTGGTAGGGCTTGCAGAACCTGAAATATTAAAATCTATCGTTTCTCCAGTAACAAAATTAATTCCCCCTTGAACCGAACTAAAAGAAGATCCTTCCCCCATAATTAAAGTATAATCATAATCAGGAATATAATTATCACCACTACCCTTAGCAGGTAATAATTGAAATATTTCTAAATTTGTACTAGAAGCCTTTGTTACTTTTGGGTTATAGCCTAAAGAATATGCTAAATTAAATAAATTTTTTCTTTCTTGAGATAATAATAAAAAAGTTTCCTGTAGTTGGGTATCTGTGTAGTAGGATAAAACATCACCAACATAAGCTGCCATTTCTAAAAACATCATACCAGGAGACCCATCCGAAAAATCATTAAAAGTTTCTGGATAATAGGTTTGAGAATACTCTATTAATTGTTGTTTTAAAGTATTAAAATCCTTATTAAGATATTTTACATCTCTTTGGGGTACATTACTTGTATTAGAGTAAGCCATTATTTAATTATTTTATTTAGTTTTATAAGGTGCTGGACCCCTTTGGTTAATTTCACCTATTCCAATTTGAATACTATCATTAGTACCATCTAAATTTGAAATATACTCTATTGTAACTTTAATAGTATTTGCATTAATATCTTGATCAATATTAATGTTAGATATAGTAATTCTACTTAATCTTTCATCTTGAGCCGTTGCTTCTTCAATTCGTTGTTGTAAGTCTTCTTTATTTATATTTTGTTCAAAAAGTAAACTATTTAACCCCACACCAAAAGATGGTTTATATATCCTCTCTCCAGGTTCTGTAAGTACTAAATTGATTAAATTTGATTTAGTTTGATCTTTAGTAGTATAATTAGTATTAAAAACACCGGGTCCATTAAAAGGTAATGATACTCCTACTCCTGTTGAAGGAGTTAAATCTAAGGGGTCCATTTGTTTTTGTATTTGTGCCATTAGGGTCTACTATTTTTTTTAACGTTTATAGCTTGCATTAATTCACGATAATCTCTATTTACAACATTTGCAATTTCAACAGGCATTGCATCTTCTATAGGGGCTAATGATGATTCTAAATTTGTATTACCTTGTGCTGTTTCATTTAATAAATCATTTAATGCTCCATTAGGTGTAAAGTTTTTTAAAATGGGCTTACCCATAATTTTTTCTTTTAAAGAAGGTTGTACGTTTTGGGGTACTGGTATATGTTGTACTGATTGTTCTACAATTGTAGGTTTAAAATCGTCACGTAAATCTTCTTTAAGTGTTTTAATTTCACGTCGAAGAGCGTAATCTATTTCTTCTCTTACAACTTTTCTAAATAGTTTTTCAAAAGCGCTTGCCTTCATAATAAATATATTTGTTAATAAATATCAGTATAGGGTCCTTTTCTATATCTTCTAAAGAATTTTGGTGGAATATTACTAATTCCATTAGTAACTCCATAAGGTAATTCATTATTAGGTAAAGTAATATCCCCTTCACTGGTTAAATAGGTTTCTAATTCGGGGTATTGGTTATATAAATCTTCCACAGATTCAATACCTCCATCAATTTCATCATAACCATCTAATAATGGTAATAACATATTAATATATAATTGTTCTAATAAATCTAATATTTTTTGTATAAATGCTTCAACTTCTTCAATTTTAGATATTGCTGAGGGTATTATTATTCTTACTCCTTTACTAGTTTTATTTATGGTTGCTACTATACCTATAGCATCTGCTATAATTGATATTATATATTTTCCAAATCCCTTAAGTTTAATTTTTAATTCTGATGTAGTAACTACTGTTCCAGCTGCTCCTGGTATAGCCGCGGGACCTACTGGGGCGGTAGCTATTTCAGCTACTGCTATAGCTGCTTGAATAGGTTTTACAAATTTATTAATAGTTTCAGCCACATCATTTATATTACTAATCTTATTATCTATATTTTCAAGTTTAAATTGAAGTGTTTCTATTTTTTTTCTTGAATTTTCTAATTTAAGTTTAACTGCTTCTAATTTATTTTTAGTTTTAGTATAATACTGTTCTGCTTTTTTAGGGTTTTCTTTAGCTAAAGCTTCAAACTCATTTATAATTTGTTCAGGAGTGGGGGCTCTTTTAAGAGCTTCTTCTTTTGCTTTTTTTGGTCCTTCTTCCTTAATACCTTTTTTGATATCTCTCAATAAATTACTACATTGATTTTTTAAATTTTTAAAAATATCTCCAGCTGCCATTATACTAAATTAATTCTTTTACTCATTATTTCTTTAATACTACTTTTTAATTCAATTAAATCAGTATATGTTCCCTCTAAATAAATATCATTTTGGGTATTGGGGCCTGTAATATTTCCGCTACAATTATAACTAATATCATGTCTAATATGATCTAAGATATTTGATATAACATCAATTAATTCATTTAACCATGCTTCTGTTTGATGACCTAATAATGCGGGTTCATTAGCATAAGTATTATCATATCTTAATCCTAAAATTATCTTAGGAGCATTAATTATAAATTTATTAGTACCATTATTTTTAGTATCAAAATGAAAATTACCATTAGTACTAAATCCTATAGCTTTATCTGAGTATAATAATATAGCATCATCTTTAGCATTAAATACTAAACGATCCGAATTAATTATTACTTGTTTTCCTATATAATTATTAACTGCTTCTGGTGTATAATTCATTTATTCTAAATCTTCTTCTATAGGGTTAATTAATTTATCTTCTGGTGACATATAAGGAACATCCATACCCTTACCATATGATTGCATATTTTTAGATGTGGGTGTAAAATTATTAATATTTTGGTTTGATGTTAAATATATGGATGAATCATCATTATTTATATCTTCTATATTAGGATTAAATGTTTCATCATTAATATTATTATATTGACCATTTCTTATAATAATAATAGGATCACTATTTTCTCCATTTTGTGACCATGGATTTAAAGGTTTAGATGTACTACCTAATCTAATAGAATTGCCTAATCTTCCTTCTAATATATTATCACCTTCAAATGGTCTTAAAGGTTTAATAAAATCTTTTTCTTGAAATGTTTTACCTAAAGGAATATTTAATAAATTATCTTGGGGGTTCTTTATTACCCCATCTTGAGTACTTGAATATCCTTTATTTCCATTTTTATAATATTCGGTGAGAGGCATTGCATTATGATGGGGACTATTCCAAATATTAATATTAGGTAAATATAATTTAATTTTCTCTTTAGATTTGTTATCTTTATTTATAGTAATTTCTGTTAAAAGTACTATTTCATTAATTAATGGAAGGTATTTTTGATAAGAAAATAAGGGTTTAGCTGTAGGTAGAGTTTCAGAATTATCTATTCCTTTTTCAGATGAAATATCTCCATAAAAAATAGTACCAATAGCATCTACACCCCCTAATGAAGTTGCTCTAGGGTGATCATTATTTAAAATAATATCTATTACCCTAACACTAATAAATTCTTTTTTTGAGGTATTTCCCCCACCTGATGTTGTGCTATATTTAAGTAGTTTTGGCATTTTTTTCTTGTTCTGAAATTTCTTCTACAATATTTTGTAATTGATCCATTTCTTCTGTAGTTAACATATCATTTCCTCCACTATTCGCATTACCTGTAGATAGACGTTGTACAATAGATGCCATTTTTAATAA
>TARA_R110002167_G_scaffold89907_2_pt1 | contig 15270 bp, 28 predicted proteins | sample TARA_R110002167 | Tara Oceans TARA_R110002167 (sample SAMEA4398238) | marine metagenome | biome: Polar Biome; feature: [MES] marine water layer (ENVO:01000295) within the mesopelagic zone...; material: water (ENVO:00002006), including particulate matter (ENVO:01000060) such as...... | reverse complement strand
TTCTCCACACTTACACCAACCTTAGCAGATTGTGATATCTCTTCAATGGTGTACACACTTCTTTTTGAGTTTGTGAATTTAGACCCCCTATTTAATGTATCTACGGGTTCATGTACCCCTCTAAACTTTGTTCCTTGTTCTATTGCCATTACTTAGTGTATTTTTTAGTTACTTTTTCTTTTTTACAGGCACGCAGTTAGGAACCTTTTTACCGTTCTTTTTCTTCATGCCTATTGGTTTGTATCCCTTCCAACAAGGGTTTTTCATCTTGTAAGCCATTACTATTTCTTTTTTCCACACTTAGCGTATACACTGTTCGCTATCTGCTTGTTAGATGGTAGTCCAAACTTTTCTGGTTGACCACCCATTGATTTACTTGCCTGTGTGAAATAAGGCTTCATTGTTTTTTTCATGCTCTTCTTGTTTTTTTAGGAGTTAACGGCTGTAGTCCCTGTAGACCCTGTAGCCCAGATATTTTTGTGTACTTGTCTGTAACCGCCTGCCTCCTGATTTTTTTCTTTTTGTCCCTGTTTGACGCAACGGTCTTCTTCTTGTTTGCAATAGACTGATCGGTAAGCTTCTTGTTCTCCCTCCTTAGGGCACTAATTGCAGCAGCGGTGCTGTTCCTAAAGTTAGAGGTCTCGTTATCCTTTTTAGTAGCGGCAGCAGCTTTTTTTTCTTCGTCAGTCATAATGAGTATATTTACAACAAAGTTACTAAATTTAATTTTATGCAATCAGACTACTTAAAATATTGGAGGGTGGTGCGCCAGTTTGTGAAGGTGAAGTACGGTCTCTCACAGGCGGACCTAGACATACTGCTGTTCCTAAAGTCAGAACAGTACTTCTCGAAGGATAAGTTTAAAGAGTTTGACCAGCTACTTAGCTGGAACGTGCACAGGTTTGATAACCTGCTTCGTGACGGTTGGATAGAGGTATTTAGAAAACGAGCAGGTAAGCACAAGGGGCTTTACTGCCTATCCCAGAAGTCAAAAAGGGTCACCACATCGATATACAAGAAACTAAATGGGCAAGAAATCCCTGTAAGCAATGACGGGAACCCTATGTTCCTGAGAAATGTGTCATACACCGACAAGGTGTATCGAAATTTTATAAAAGAAATGAACGCCTTTACAAGACAACAACGACATCAGACTCGGAAATAACCGTATGCTGCGTTCCGTTGATTACCATCTTGTATCCAGCCCTTGAGTCGTAGTATACCTCGTCCCCAGGCGCGACCACATTTACGCCAGTACCTGGCATTACAATCACACCCTTCTTATACCGCAGGTCCTTGGTGTCCTCTGTTGTTAGTAGTATACCAGACTGAGTGCTTATCTCCTCCATGACCTCATCGATCACTATATATTTTCCTATTGGTTTCATGCTAAAGGTTGTATTTTAAGTCGTCTATAAATATTGGCGTTTGGTTTCCTACATACGCGCTGAACGTGTTGTGCTCCGCGTATTCTACGGCATCCTCTTCTGTCATACCATCGTCCTGTATGAAAACCTCGATTACCTTTGTCCTGGAGTATACCAGCCTGAGTGAGTTTGGGCATATACCAACCAGCGCGTCATCTAACCCGTCTGCGAATAGTAGCCCATCCCCTGCGTGGTCTCCGTATAGTTCTATTAGCGCGTCCCTCATTCCGTCTCGTATGTTCTTGCCATGGTAATTATGGCATTGGTTGATAGGATTGTAACAGCCACTGAAACAGCGTTTTGTAACGCGCATCTTGTAACCTTTGTCGGGTCAACAACGCCCATCTCGATAAGGTCTCCGTACTCCCTTGTCTTTAGGTTGTACCCGAACTCAAAGCCACCAAGATAGTGGTCCTTTAGTATCTCATCGGGTTCTAAGCCTGCGTTTATAAGTATCTGCCTCCATGGGGCTTGCAGTGCGTTCTCTAGGATATCCCTAGCCACCTTAAGCTCGTTTGACTCATTAACATCCCTTGCCTGGTATGAAACCCTTCCGAGTGCCATTCCCGCGCCTGGTAGTATCCCCTCCTCTAGAGCCGAGCGTACCGCGCAAACCGCATCGTCTACCCTGTCATACAACTCCTTCTGCTCCAGGTCTGTGTTTCCACCAACATGGATCACACCAATACCCCCAGTTAGTGAGGCAATACGCTGCAGTATAAAGTCCTTGTCGTTTTTTTGCTTGGTAGCCTTGTGCGCGTCCCACAGCTCGACAACCCGCTTATCAACATCCTTATTGTCGTCAGCCTCACTTAAAATAACGGAAGAGTTACCCCCAACTATCACCCTGGAGGCGTGCCCTAAATCTGAAAATTCAATGAGGCTAAGATCGTCACCCGTCTTCTCCGAAAAGTATGTGGCACCAACAGACAACGCAATGTCCTGCATCAGCTCATGCTGACGGTATCCAAAGTTTGGTGGCTGTATGGTACACAACTGTAGCCCCCTCTTCTGCACATTGGCAGCCAGGGTTGCTATCACGTTCGTGGTACATGGCGATATGATCAATAGTTTCTTTTTGTCCTGGATGATTGGCTTTAACACGCCCTCTATCTGTAGTATGTTGCTTATCTCACCGTCACACACAAGTATGTGCACATCGTCCAGTATACACTCGTCCTTCTTCTGGTGGTTTATAAACAAAGGTGACGAGTACCCTTTGTCTATCTTAATACCCTTGGTGGTCTCATAAAAGGTCTCAGGTGTTGGCGAGTTCTCAACGGTAACTATCCCGTTGTCCCCAACCTCGTTGTAGCAGTCTGAGATTATCTTGCCGATTACCTTGTCGTTGTTAGCCGATATGGTAGCCACATCAAGCAGCCTCTTCTTGGTAACCTTCTGGCTCTCCCTTTTTAACTCGCTAACCAGCAACTCAGTCTCGCTAGACAGGTGGCGTAGCACATCCGTCTTGTTAACACCATCGGAAATCCTCTTTAGACCCTCCTTAACTAAAGCCTCTGTCAACACTATAGCCGTTGTCGTTCCATCACCCGCTGAGGTGGCGGTCCTTGCGGAAGCCTCTTTCATCATCCTAACCGCAAGGTTTCCCACAGGGTCAGCCATGTCGTACCCCTTAGCAACGGTTACCCCGTCCTTGGTTACGGTCATTCCATGAAGGTGTTGTGGAGACTCTATTATTACCGTCTGACCCATTGGACCTAACGTGCTCTTTACAGCGCTTGATATCATCTCGATACCATGAAGTAATTTCTTTTGGGACTCTTCTCCTATTGTAAGTTCTTTAGGCGAGTATCCCCCCATTTGGTTGTTCATTTAATTTGATTTAATTGTTTGATAAACAAATATACAAATTTTATTCCATTATTAGTTTTGTGACGTTGTGACGTTTTTTTTTCTCTATACTCTATATATATTTTTATATATTTTTCTTTTTTCTTCCCTACCGTAACTAAAAAATTTGTCACAATCTATCACCGCCTTGATAATCAATAAGTTAACCCTCTCAGAACGTCATAAATTCGTCACAAAACTGTCACAAGAACACAACAAACTGTCACAAACAGCTATTTTTAGGCATAAAAAAAAGGCTGACCACAAAGTCAACCCCTTCCAATCAAACAAAATATTAGCCTACTTGAATATTTTAGGCATTATTTTCTTAAATTCGTCACGCTTTTGAGCCAATTCTATGCCCATTGCGATGTCCTGTGACAAACTTCGCTGCATGTTTTGCTTCCTCATTTGAGCAGCCTGGGCAATTCCAGTTACCCCAACAGGTCGATCATTTACCAACCTACCCTCTATCATTTTTAATCCATCCATAGTGTGCTTTTTTAGTTATACGTATACACCAAAGGTACAAAATTTTGTAAGACATGTTCAGTGTTTGGGTTATGGTATGTTATGCGCAAGGTGCCCCCGATTGGAAAGTCGTTTTTTTTTGCTTTACGTTTTGAGTTTTGTTTTTGTTATCTCTGATTTTTTTGGCTTTTGTTTCTGTATGGATCTCTTCGGGCTGCTGCTCCTGTGTATCTGGCTTTATATCGCGCTTTTGCGGTTGTTATTGCTTGTTGTTGTTGGTTTTCTGGTGTTTGCATCTGGTAACACTTGCAGCTTTTAACTTTGATCTATTGGCAAACTTTACAGCTCCAGGGCAAACAGATCTAAAAGCTTTGATCCTGGACACATTAAACAGATCAACACAGAGTACTGTTCTTTTATTAAAGATATATTAAACAAATAAAGAGTAAACACGCGGATCTGATCCTTGTGTTATCCCTGCCCTGTTGTTATTCCTTCTTAATATCTTGTTGGGTACTCTCTTTGTTTTTCTGTTGTTCTGGTTACTTCTTCGCTATATACTAACCAGAGACAGAAGAAAACTAAAGAATAGTTATAGTTTTGTACTAATATTAGACATAAATTACTATATTTGTTTTTTATTAATCATTAAAACCTTTTTATCATGGTAAAATATTTAAACGTAAAAACAAAATTTGGTGTTGAGACTTGGGAGATCGTGAGGCGCGAAGACTTTAAAACCTATAAAGATTTTATAGGAGAGATAAAGAACATTAAAATTAATTATTCTTTGATGGGTTACAATTTGTATATATCACAAAGACAAGCTAAAAGATAAAACAAATATAAACAGGGGAGCAGTGCTCCCCACAAACATTACAATTATGACAACAGAATTTAACACACCATTTGTAGAGGCTGATTTGAGGAAGGCTGCCAATGATCTAGACAACAAAAATAACGAAATGCTAGACCTTATTAACGATGAGTACCTCCAAGATGAGGATGCATGGAGCGAGCTGCATGATGCTGTACTAGAGTTGCAGACTCAGATTACTAACATACAAGAACAAATGAAATGGATATAAAAATAAAACAATGATAAACACTATAAAAGAGTTTTTAAACATTACGCCAGCTGATCTAACCAGAACAAAAGCAGTAAAACTAAAAACAGGTTTAATTGTAGAGCATTTTTACAACTACGACACAGGAATAACTCAAATAATAGTTAAAAAGCTGCACCGCGTGCACCAGATATAACAATAATCAACTAAAAACAAAAAAGATGAAAAAAGTATTTACAAACTCAGAGATAGTACACGCATTTAATATGCAAGACCAACCAGAAGGAAGAACGGCAAACGGATCAATGTATTTTTATGATAAAAATATATATTCATACGGCAATCATTACCTTTTAGGGGAGTTTACAGACTCAAATACTATAATTATAAACGATAAGGGTTATAGCAATACAACTGCTAGGCATATAGGTTTATTAAGAGATGCAACCAGAGACAAAAGGCAATTTTTTAAAACCCAGATAGAAGCAGATTTAGTGCTAGACGAAATTAAAAATCTTCTGGGGTTATTGTCGCGTACTAGGTTAAAGGCTAGTTTTTATAACGCTTCTATTGATAGGCTTTTTAAAAGTTACTTTGAATATATAGACTTTAAGAAGATGCGAACAAAGGCAAAGAAAGACCCAGAGCATAGAGAGATTTTAAGACTTTTTAAAAGCTTTTATAGTAATAGTGCAAACCTTTTAGAGGATATAAAAGTACAAGACAAAAAAGAGAGAGAGAGAAAAACCAAAGAAACGCAAAAGAAATTAAAAGACTGGCGCACCTTCAAGACGTCATGGTTTAGAAACCAAACGCAGCAAGATTATTTAAGAGTTGATAAGGCAAATAATATTATTGAAACGTCCCAGAACGTAAAAATAACTATTGATGAAGGAAAACGGCTTTTAAAACTTATTAAGGCTAAAAATATCGTAGGGCAAAAAGTAGATAACCGATACATTGTAAGGGCTTTTGATAGCATGCTAAAAATTGGTTGCCATAACATAACAATAAAAGAAATTAACAGATTAAAACTATAAAGGTTAACTGATGATTGCTTAATGCATGAAAGCCCCTTACAGGGGCTATTAACCATAAAAGAACAGTACTATTAAATAACTTTTATTAATTAAACAATTAGAATTATGAGCAAAGAACAAACCGCGCAAGATGTACGCGCACAAATTTACAGATCATTTGATTTGCACGAACAAAAAGTAAAGGATTATATAATAAACAACTACCCAGATTGGGACATTGAAAGGTACCTTTCAACGGGTCACAATGTTGACATATGCGAAAACGGGGATGTGCACTATGATGGATATATTATTATCAAAACAAACATAAGGCTAGATAATTAAAGTTATAAGTAATGCGGCAAAACTTGTTGGTAGGATATGTGTAGTGACCCATCCATCTTGACGAAGTAACCATTGGAATAAAGAAAGACTACACACCGCATTACTTATATTTTTTTAAAAAAAACAGAAGATGAAAAAAACAGAAAAGAAGAGAAACGAAAAAAACCAGAGCGCAAAATATCTAAAAATGCAAAAACAACAGAGAAGGTTTATGCAATGGATGATAAGCGACAACGTAATAAGGATAAAAGACAACCAGAGCGCTTATTGGACATCTCAAGACGCGCAATATAGTAACAAGCTGCACACCATGTTGGATGCATGGAATTACTACCAGAGAGAATTTATTAATCAGTAAAACAAAAGAGATGAAAACAAAAATCAAACTTAAAGGCGGATACGGACAGGGATACCTTCCACAGGGGGTATCATACACAAACTACACAATGCTAGTGGCAATAGCCAACTACTCTAAAAACGGGGTATGTGTATCTAATGCCGAGGCAATGCTAGACGAAGACGTTAGCTTGGATCATAAAAAACGCCTCATGGATGGTATGGGTAGCTTCATGCATGCGGTATGCGTGTCAGACTTCGCCATGGCATGGAGAAGAGCAGACCAGAGTAACAAGGAAGCGCTTCTGGAAGGATTAACCAATAACGAGATAGAATTATGAGAGTTATAGAAACAAAAGTTTACACCATAGAAGAACATCCAAATAAAGACAAGTGTTTTTCATGGATAAGAGAAAACTGGCACGACCTTAATCAACACTCTGTTGACGAGGCTATAGAATGCATAAATGCACTACATAAAATAATTGGAGGAAATGTTGACTATAGTATTGGGCAGTTTTCTTCTAGAGGAGAATTTATATCTTTCAAAAATTATTGCAAAAAGTCACTGAATGAAATTCCACATAACTACTCACTAACTGGTGTGTGTTGGGACATGGATTTAATAGAAGGGTTAAAATCTAATAACCCAGAAGCTTTGCTACATGCGGTACATATGGATAGCGAATATATATACTCGGATGAAGGTTTAATAGACCTATGTATCTGTAATGAGTACGAATTTAACGAAGAAGGAGAGGTTAACTGACGATTGCTAATTGCATGAAAGCCTCCTCTGGGGGCTATTAACCAGATGCCTAGGCATCAAAAAACAAATAGAATGAACAATATAAAAAACCATCTCATCCTACCCTCTGGGTTGCACGTGCTCCAGATAGAACAGGAGAACACAAATGCGGTACGCATAGAGATACTGACAGAGCAAGAGTATGCACACTTTACGTGGTGGCATAGGGTACTAATCAAATATAACCTAAGGTAACTATGAAGACAGAAACAGAAAATATTATTCTAGACAGAAACAACACGATAGCGAAGAAAGGCGACAATTTTTGTTATGTGATGGAAGACATTGACGACCTAGTCGGTGCAATCATTGTAGAGATAGACGAAGTCTTTGAAGACAACATATTTACAACCATAGAGTACGGATCCAGAAACTTTTGTGGTAGAGAGGGATATGTGATGTGTAAAGCGCGCTACGTTTACAAGGAGAGCGATGACGATAGCGCAGAGTTTGAGTTTGCCTTTTTAGGTCAAGTAGCGGGCTTTATAGCAAGGCATAACGAGTACTTTGAAACCAACTACAAAAGCATAAGAGACTTCAACAAAGGCGAGGAGTATAGAAAGATATTAATCAAAAATTAAAAAGATGAAAACAGAAACAGAAAGATATGCAAGACAATGTGACGTCACAGGAGAAGGCATGAACGAAGGGTACTGCATCCAAGATGGATTGATGTACATTAAGCATGAGAAAGACTTGTTAAAGCACTTAAGAGAGGTAGAGAAGGAAGGTAACCCAGAGTACGATACACTTGTGGCAGAGGGTAGACTTACGGATGAATTCCTTTTAGATGAATATTACGATGAGGAGTACTATTTATGGACAGAATGGTATGAAGATATTGAGTACGCAGGAAACATGGAGATCATAGAAAGCAATAAATTAATTGCAGAATTTATGGGTATTGTGTTCCCTAAGTTAGGTAACGTAATAGTTAAAGAGGATGAATTACAATACCACACCTCATGGCATTGGCTGATGCCTGTCGTAAAGAAGTGTAGAGTAGATAGTAGGTGTGAGCATGATGAAGATATTTTTTGGGATGCTATACATTGGGCATTAGAAGAGTGTAGTATTGAGAACACCTACAAAGCAGTAGTAGAATTTATTAATCAATATAAAAAATAGAGTTATGACAAATTCAACAAGTAAAGACAGAAAAAAGATTGACCAGATGTACGCTAGGATGTGGGACATATTCAACGAGCATGGCGGGTACGAGTACAACGATGAAATGTTCTACCAACTTCAAGGCATACAAGAGTCTATAAGCGACTGCAAGGAAGATAGCGACATACCTCACATGCTTAAGGAAGCCAAAGAAACAATGGCATTCTTTGAATGGGTTGTGGAGTACAAGGAGTTAATGGACCGAGAGCCACCTCAACTTTACGGGTAGCCAGATCCCTTTACATATACCAAAATGCCTTGCACAGAAATGTGCGAGGTTTTGGTGGTACAAAGCGATGTTGCCTTGTATTTAAAACAATTAGAATTATGGAAAACAATAAGCAAACCTATGTGGGAGAAACATTAAGCCTACATTGTCAAGACGGGGAGTTAAACATATGGCATGGAGACATAGACGACCAGAGACTCCTTGTGATGGACATAGAGCAACTCTACAAGGACCTACCGCATATTATAAGCCTAGTGGTAGAGGAGCAGAAGAAGATGCAAGCGATGTATCTAAATGAAATAAAGGAATCAATTAAACAATTAGAATTATGAAAGTAAAAATTGAACAACGCAGTGTGTACCACAAATTTGTAGAGTTGGAGATAGAAATTCCTGACTCAGTTGAAACAGATAAGATTGATGATTATCTACTATCTATTGAAGATCAGTGGATAGACGTGATAGACGACAAGATAAACCAATCAGAGTTTGTTCTTGGAACAGGACTTTATGACCATCCTGGACATGAAGATTCAGAGGCAGACCATGAGTGGAGATACGAATGTGAAGAAAGAAAAACAGGGGGTCACTTGTAAACAAGTAAAAACAAGCCTATGCTAACGCATGGGCTTTTTTTGATCATTACCAAGCCTTAAACCTAAATTAGGGCAAGGCTTTCTAGATTGTGTGTATTAAATTTCTTATATTTGTCTAAATAAAATTCAATTAAATTATGAAGAAAATGAAACTCGTAGTGCACCTATTTTATGGCGGGCATCATCCTGCACAGACCAAATACACTGGCGACATAGACGAAGCCAGAAGGTGGGTAGCGGATGCAAAATATGGAGAGATTATTAACTCACAAAATATAGTAATACAATGAAAATAGAATTATTCAATATGTACGCAACAGAGGTGTGCAAGGTTTTTGACGTAGAAGAAAATGAGATATTTGTAAAAAGCAAAGAGGCAACCTTTGTGGATGCTAGATACCTTCTATACTACCTATGTTCTGCTAGAAAAATTAAGATAACGTACATCCAGAAGTACATGAGGGAGCGAGGGTACGACATACCCCACTCAACAATACACTACGGCATAAACCAAGTAAAAAAGAAGGTACACGAAGATCAAGACTATCAGGTGGTTATTGATAAAATCAATCGCCTATGTATGGTCTAACCGATCTTTTTATGCAAGCCGAGGATGACCACTACTCAAAAAAGATAGAAGGCAAGCATCTGACCGCATACATGTGCTACGGGTACAAGATTGTGAAAGATAAAAACACAGGCGAGGTTGTGATAATAACCACGACAAGGGGTGGAGACTTTTATGACGAAGCTACGGGTGATGAATATAAAAAATTTAAAGATTTAGGATGGAAAAATGCATTATATGTATTATATTTGTCTAATTGCCGTTCAAAACTAGGTGACTTAGAGGCAAGAATAAACCAAGCACTCGTGGATAATGAGGGTGTCAAGGTTCTTCGGAGGCTAAAGTCTAGTAGAGAGCAAACATTAAAAAATTTCAATAAAGTTAAATCTAAAATCAAATCAAATGAAAAGTGAAATGAAAAGTTATGACGTGTACAACGCGCAAGCAGTAAACGAGGGGAATGTATGGGTTATGTTCCTATTACTGGGATGGTCTTACGGGAGCATGAACCAGATGGTAAAACAAGTATTCTACTACCTAACACTAGGCGGATGTGGGATATGGACGTTGTATAGGATGTTTACACTTAGTGGTGCCATCAGGAAGTACAATAAAGGTGTTGCGGTAAGATGCGGCATGTCTACCGAGGATATGTTAAAGCTAGAATTAATTTAAACCTTAAACAGAATGAAGAAACAATCAGAAAAATCAGTGTTTGAAACACTTTCAGCCATCAACGTCAATGACAAGGTGGAGCAGAAAAACGGACTAACATACCTTTCCTGGGCATGGGCATGGGCAGAGGTAAAAAAGAACTACCCAAGCGCAACCTATAAGGTGGTAAAAGACGAGGCATCCAACATGCCATTTGTTTTTGATCCTCACATGGGCTACATGTGTAGCACAGAGGTGACGATACAGGAACAAACATTAGAGATGTGGCTTCCAGTGATGGATGGAGCAAACAAGGCTATGAAGCTGGAGGCTTACGAGTACACCACCAGATACGGAAAGAAGTCTGTACAGGGTGCTACGATGTTCGACATCAACAAGACAATCATGAGATGCCTTGTTAAAAACCTAGCAATGTTTGGACTCGGTCACTATATATATGCTGGAGAAGACATCCCTCAGGATGACAAGAGTGTTGCTGAGAAGTTGGCAACCCCTAAGAAGGCTGAAGCAACCCCTAAGAAGGCTAAGGCAACCCCAAAAAAGGTTGAAAAGAAGGTTACGGTAATTAACCTAGATATTGGTGACGATAACTGGGACAAGGTCTTGAAGTATGTTATCACTAACAAGGAGTTGGGACTAAAGAAGATAGGCGAAAACCTACTTACGAAGTACAAGATGACCGAGAAGGTAAAGAAGGAAATAGCTAAATCTATATAGCTATGTCAGACAAAATAATACAGCTATTAAAGGACGACAAGGAATATTACGGGGGGGTAGGAAAAAACTACCTCTCCAATAGTGATATTGGCGCATTAATATCCAACCCAAGGGAGTATGGAGCGCAGAAGGAAGACAACGTAAACTTTGCGAAGGGCAGACTATTCCACCACCTTATTTTAGAGCCTGAGAAGGTGCAAGACTGGAATGCGATAGACGTGTCAAGCAGAAACACGAATAAATACAAGGAGATGCTTGCCGAGTCTGGTGAGTCATTCCTGCTACTACAGAAGGAGTATAACGAGATAAAAAACCTAGCAAGGGTTATGACCGCAAACCTAGACTTCTATGACATGATCTATGCCAAGGGGAATAAGTTTGAGGTGCCAAACATTGGCGAGATTGGTGGCGTAATGTGGAAGGGGAAGGCGGACATCGTTTGTGAAGACTGCCTGATTGATATAAAGACCACTGGCGACATCAATAAGTTTATGTATAGCGCAAGGATGTATAACTACGACAGCCAGGCATACGTGTACCACACGCTTTTTGGTAAGCCATTAAAGTTTCTGGTTATATGTAAGACCACTGGTCAGTTAGGCTTGTTTGAGACCACCGCAGACTTTATAGAGAAGGGTGCTGAGAAGGTACAGAAGGCTATAGAGGTTTACAACCAGTTCTTTGGTAAGGATGCCACAGATGACGTAAACCAATACTACAGACATGTTCAGCTACTTTAGAAAAAAAACCATTAGTGACATGTACCTCAAAGTTCCAGGGGTGTGTGCCACTAGAAGGGATAAGAATATTCTTATCGAACAGACAATCAAACATTTGGAACGAAACATTAAAATAAAACAGTAAATGGAAGTACAAGGAAGAGTAAAGTTGATTGGAGAAATCCAAAAATTTGGTACAAAAGGTTTTGTTAAGGCGGAGCTTATAGTTGAAACTGATGGGGAGTACCCGCAACCAATAAACATAGAGTTCACTGGAGACAACACAGATTTTTTAGCAAAACTATCTGTAGGGGATCTTGTAAAGGTGTCTATAAACCTAAGGGGTAGGGAGTGGACAAGCCCAGAGGGTGTGGTTAAATACTTCAACAGCATCCAAGGTTGGAAGGTTGAAAACCTCAGCCCCACAGACATGGAGCCTGCAACTAAGACACATTTGGAGGAGGATGACTTTCCATTCTAATGTTGATGCCACGAAAACAAACAGGGAGATTCGCGTCTCCCTTTTTTTACCAACAACATGTGACAGAAGTGACAGAAATTACCCCCCTATCTATATATATAAAAATATATATATTTATTTTTTTTCTCCCTATACAAGGGTTAAAAACTGTCACAAAATAACACCAAGCTAAAAATCAGACAGTTAACGTTAAAAACACAGCATTAAAACGACACAAAAACGACACAGGAATGACATCAAAAATAACAATCTTTAGAAACATTAAAGAAACACAGACTCCGTTCTACATTGGCATAGATAAAATACTAGCCAGGATAAAGGATGGGAAGTCAAAAGAGTTGGTCAAATCCATACGTCTGGAGACGGACAAGAAGGAAAGGAACGAGCTTAAGAAAAATTTACCAGCGGTATGCTTCAGTGGGACATTCAACAAAAGGAGTGATGACAGCCTTATTGAGCATAGCGGATTCATCTGCCTTGACTTTGATGGGTACGAGAAGAAGAAGCTAATGCTGGAGGAGAAGGAAAACTTTACGAAGGACAAGTTTATATACTCGGTGTTTATATCACCAAGCGGAAATGGTTTAAAGGTTATAGTTAAAATTCCAGCAAGTGAGGAAAGCCATGTGAACTACTTCCTTGCACTAGAAAACTATTTTGACTCACCGTACTTTGACAAGACGTGTAAAAACCTAAGTAGGGTTTGCTACGAGTCTTACGATCCAATAATATACATAAACGAGGACTCAGCCCTATGGGAAAAAAAGTCTGAGCTGGAGTACAAGGAGTACTCGGTAAACGACTCGCCAACCATACCAATCACAGATGAGGAAAAGATAGTAGACATACTGGTGAAGTGGTGGACAAAGAAGTACCCGATGACTGAGGGGCAGAGAAACCAAAACTGTTTTATTTTAGCCATGGCATTCAACGACTACGGGGTTACCATATCACTGGCTGGGTACATCCTAAACCAGTACGCAACCAGAGACTTTCCGAAGAAGGAGATAAACAGGACTATAGAGTCTGCATACTCAAACAGACAGAACTTTAACACTAAGTACTACGAGGATGATGTTATTATAAGCAACATAAAGCAGAGTTTAAGGAGGGGTGTATCAAAAAAAGAAATTCGTCAGCAGCTAGAAAAAACGGGGGTTGATGGCGCAACAATTAATGCCGTTATAAACAAGACAGAGAAGCAAAGCGAGAAGTTTATATTCTGGACCAAGAGCGACAAGGGTGTTGTGAAGGTTGTGCATATTGAGTTCAAAAGATTTCTGGAGGACAAGGGCTTCCATAAGTACTGCCCAGAGGGTAGCAAGAACTATGTGTTTGTTAGGCAACAAAGCAACCTTGTGGACCATACGTCAGACAAGGAAATAAAAGACTACGTTTTGAACTACCTTATTAAGCTGGACGACCTAAGCATATACAACTACTTTGCAGACTCTGTAAGGCTGTTTAGAGAGGAGTTCCTTACCCTACTTAAAACCATAGAAATACACTTCATGTCTGACTCTAGGGATACCGCATACCTGTACTACAGCAACTGCTCCGTAAGGGTCACAAAAAGTAATGTGGAGATCATTGGATATGCAGACCTTGAAGGTTACGTTTGGAAGGACCACATCATAGACAGGAAGTTTGATATATGTGAGGTTGGCGACTGCAACTACAAGAAATTCATAAGCAACATTTGCGATAACGAGTCCGCCAGGACGTTGACAATGGAGAGCACTATAGGTTTCTTACTACACGCGCATAAGAACCTGTCTTACTGCCCTGCCGTTATACTTAACGATGAGGTTATTACAGACAACCCAGAAGGTGGTACTGGTAAGGGTATATTCATGAACGCGGTGTCTCAAATGAAAAAGGTTGTGACTATAGACGGAAAGTCATTCGCGTTTGAAAAGTCTTTTGCGTACCAGTTAGTTTCGGCAGATACACAAATACTTGTTTTTGATGATGTTAAGAAGTACTTTGACTTCGAGAGGCTTTTTAGTGTGGTTACGGAGGGTATGACCCTGGAGAAGAAAAACAAGGATGCTATAACAATACCATTCAGTAAGTCTCCAAAGATAGCAATCACCACCAACTACGCCATTAAGGGTAGTGGTAACTCATTTGCCCGCAGGAAGTGGGAGGTTGAACTTAGCCAGCACTACAACAAAAACCACACCCCTCTGATTGAGTTTGGTAAGCTAATGTTTGGAGACTGGGATAAGGATGAGTGGTGTCAGTTCGATAATTACATGATACAAAACCTACAGCTATACCTAAGGGATGGACTAATTAAGTCAGACTCGGTTAACCAGAAGATAAGAAACCTAGGTGCCGACACCAGCCATGAGTTTATAGAGTGGTGTGGGCTAATTGAGGGGGAGATGGATAACCTGCTGGTCGCTCAGAATCGTACAAGCTACAAGCAGACCCTGTATGTTGAGTTTACCTCTGAGTACCCTGACTATGGACCAAAAGCTAAGATGTCTATCACAAGGAATAAGTTTTACAAGTGGCTTGTCGCCTACTCTAACTACAAGTTTGGTTGCAACCCAGAGGAGGGTAGAGACAGGGACGGCAGATGGATAAGATTTAGAAGCAAACATGAACTAGAGGTACAAGGTAAAATATTTTAAGAATGGTAAAAGACCACCTATTAACAGTAAACAACTATAGCACTAAAGGGGGTGAAGTAATAAAAGTTAGGCACACTTTCGATTTGCAGCAGGCAAGGAGATGGAAACGAGAAACCCCTTATGGTGAAATTATTAATCAAATAAAACAAG
>TARA_R110002167_G_scaffold1517_7_pt1 | contig 15297 bp, 4 predicted proteins | sample TARA_R110002167 | Tara Oceans TARA_R110002167 (sample SAMEA4398238) | marine metagenome | biome: Polar Biome; feature: [MES] marine water layer (ENVO:01000295) within the mesopelagic zone...; material: water (ENVO:00002006), including particulate matter (ENVO:01000060) such as...... | reverse complement strand
TTGGTCGCTTTGCATACCTCCTGTAAAGGCTTACCGTCCCGTCTTTTTGTTTACTTAAAGATCTAGTTAGCTGTTGAAAAGAGTTTTCATATGCCATTTTATATTGTTTTTAATTTTATGTCTTTTATAAAAGACTCGCTTGCAATATCTTTGTTAAATATTGGGTTAAATATATACTTATGTCCTAGCTTATAAAGCCTTGGGTGTTTGTTAAAGAATTTATGCCACCACTGAGCCCACTCGTGAGGCCAATACGCAAGTGTGCCTGCAATTATACCATTGGCAACTACCGTACCTTCTTTTGTAAAACAATCGTACAGCCCATAATCCATACCGTGAGTAACCGAATCAACTGTTTTCAAAACAACACCTCCACCTTCAATAACATTAACACTCATACCAGGCTGTACTTTCCAAGCACATACATTGTCTTGAAGATTGTTTACAAATATAGTATGCATCTTGGTTACCCTTAAAACACTGTCCCCAGCTTTAATAGCCACGTAGTATTTTAGTGTTGTGTTATCTTTATTGTTGATGTATAGATCTTTCCAAACCTCTGAAAATATAATACCACCGTTTTTGTTAACTGCTTTTACCTTATCCCCGTAGTTAACTTGCTTCATAGTTTTAACCGTTCCATCTTCTAACTCCACAGTAGCACTTGGGTGAAAACAACCACCGCCACGACTATTGTCGTTATTAGTTACGTTAGCAGGTGGTGGTATTGGATTATTTGCTTGCCATGCGAATTGCTGCTCAGCTTGGTTAAAGCCCATTTGACCCCAGTAATTAGCGTCGGCGTTGTAAGCCAATGCTAGCTGTTGGTTATGAAACATATTTTGTGAATTCATTTGGAAGTCTCTCAAGTCCGACTCCCCTAACATTAGTGTTTTATCTGCCTCAAACTGACCCATTACTTGTTGGTAATTTATTAGGTTTTCTGCTGAAAGCGTTTGGCTTTGTAAGTCAGCAGCTCCTTGTAAAATCATTTTTTGCACATCAGCGGCGCCCATCATTTTTAGTTTCTGAGCATCCATTGCTCCACCTAAAACCATTTGTTGATATCTTTCTTTTCCGCTTAATTTCATTTGCTGAGCTTGCATTTGCTCGCTCATTATAGTTTTTTGTATATCAAGCCTAGTCTGCATGTCAAGCCCTTGTAGTTTGCTTGCTTCCCCTAGTCTAGCCATTTGAAGTTGAGATTGCTCACCTAACTGCATTTTTTGGAGTTGGTCTTCGCCACCAAGTCTAGACATTTCTGCCTGCTGCTCGCCTTGTGCTCTCATTTTACTGATCTCAAAAGCCGCGCCTTGTTGTTGCTGTTGTATTCTTGAATTTTCTTGAGCCCTCTGCATATTTATTTGAGACTCTTGCTGTCCTATAGAAGCCGAAGACATAGCTGATGCTTTTAAAGCTTCGCCCGCCATCATTTGAACTAAACCTCCCATACCACCACTACCTCCACCAGCCATAGCTTGTCGCATCACGTCACCTTGTGATTGTTGCTGTTGTGATCTTTGGAAGTTAGCTTGCTGTGTATTTACGGTTAAATTATCAAACGCATTTCTCGAGTTGTCGTATGGATTCTCTATATTAGCATAAGCGTTTTGAACACCACCATATACATTAGTAGCGCCACCCATTACTCCTTGTGCTCCTTGGTATACGTTTTGTGCGTTAGCAAACGGATTTGTTAGTTGATCCCCAAAGGTTTGTACATTGCTATACATATTTTGACCTTGAGCAAACATGTTCTGCACGTTTCCAAACGCGTTTTGAGCACCACCAAATTGGTTTTGAGCTCCGGCAAAGGCATTCGTTTGCTGACCAAACTGTAGGTCTGCATAAACGTTACCGGCATTGTTAGCTATATCCTGCATGTTGCCCGAAAACCCTGCGGCAGCGTCGTAAAACCCTGAGCTGTCCGTATGGGCGTAGTCGTCCATGAAGTTTGGGGCATAACCACCTGAACTGGAAGTCGAAACATTTGGATTTAGAAAAGTTTGGGGTAGATTTTCAAAGTAATTGCTACCAGTAGCTCCATACATATTATTATTCAAACCACTATTACCGTAATTTGTTGGTGCATAATCATAAGAGCCCGGTGCGTTATTTGGATTACCACTACCTGATAATGGTCCGTCTTTAAAAGGACTTGGTTTATTTAATTTATTCATAATTACTATGTTTGTTGTTTTATAATCACACTTTTTGCCTGTTATTTACTACTCTGCGTTACCTCTGATCCTACCGTAAACAATTCAACTGGGCCTGATGAAGTGTTTTTAAACTTGACAGAAGCAAAATAACCTAACATACTAGATAAGTTAGCCTGGTTATCTTTGCTGAACAGCAAGAAACTAGCGGAAGAAACACATGGGCTGCAACTGGCACTAGTAAAATGATCTGCTAAAGCCCCTGCCGACACGTCTACCTCTAGAGTTGTAGTTCCAAGTGTTGTGAGTTTGAACTTATAGTTTTGCCCACCAACCACATCTAGGGCGGGAACACTTGTCCTGCACGATGTCCCAGTTGCTGTTTGAGTGATATTATCTATAGTTGTTCCAGGCGCCAAAACGTTTTGAGCCAAAACAAGTGGAGAAGCGGTTGATCCACTAACAACGCATTCTATTTGCATATCCTCGTCTACACCGTTATTAAGGGTGTAAAAGTTAATAACGCTGTATTGACTACCCGCCACACTTAGCTCACCGGCTATAGAGTGTATGAAAGGCGTTCTTGATATATCTACAATAGTGCCTAACTCGTGAACACTATTATTAGTGCCTTGGTTGTTTGACACATTGCTAAAATACAACGTATCTCCCTCTTGCGCCGACACGTTTACGCTGTTATCAAATGTAAATTTTAATGTAGCCATATGTTTATTTTAAGTTGTAAGTGTTATTCTCACTGTTTTTGTATCGCTATCTGTTGTACCGTCGTTAACTTTGTATGTAAAACTTACTTCTGAAGGCGCTCCAGCAACCTCCCAATCATGAGCGCTTGGCGATGTAAACGTAACAAAACCCGGTGACGGGCTATTATAAGCTCCATACGCACTTAATTCTCCAAGTACTGGCCCAACAACAGTGGACCAACCACCAGCCATAAATAAGCTGCTAACAGGTATAATGTTGTTTTCAGAAGCTAACTTAATGCCCCTTGTGTTTTCCTCACCCACCGTAGCACTTACTGTTAAATCTTGTGCAGGTGGCTTTACAGATATAAAATTATCTAAATTTAACACTGGCGAAACACTAGCTGTACCAGCTATTAATATAGTATGTACTAAGGATAAGGTTACTGTTGTTCCATTTGTTTGCGTGGTTGTTGGTTGTAAGCTCAACCGCGTGTTGCCGTTAACGCTCAACAGTGTATTTGTATAATCACTAGACCCATTGGTATTGTAAGCTATTGTAGGTGATAATGTGGGGTTTCTATGCGCGTATATTTTAACACCACTTCCTTTAGTTATAACCCAAGCGGCTGTTAGAGAGGTAGTGGGGATGCTGTTAACTTCTATGCCATTTAAAGCAACAGGTGTTGTGCCTGTAACAACAAGACTTGTGCTAGTTGTGCTTGATATTGAAACATTTATACCCGCAGCCGCGTATTGATTGATTGTATAGGATTCTTTTACGTTGCTAGCTAAAGAAGTATCAACGCCGGTAAGTATACTCACAGTGTAAGTCGTGGCACTGGATGACTCTGGAATATATATAGCCGTTTTAACTTTTCCAAAGTTTTTACCAAGACCACCGCTAGTAGAGCTTATTACAAGATCGTTTATTTTTTGACTAACAATACCGCCACTAGCATCTTTTACAACCACACTAAACTTAGAACCAACAACGCCGCTTACCTCCACTGCTTTATATTCACCGCTCGAGGTTACATAGCTGTTATCCACCAAAAAGCTTATAATACTTAGCTTCCTTACAAAGCTTTCTGATTTGTTAAAGTTTATTATAGCGCTGTCACCTGTAAACTTAGGTAAAATGTTATCTTTGTGGACGGTATATTTGATGACTATTCTCGCACTAACAACATCTCCATCTTTATCTTCTGAAGAGGTAGTTGTTACGGAATATCTATCCTTGTTGTTTGATTTTAAGATGCATTCAGGAGCGGATAAGTGCTGCCCTTTTATTAGCGAAAAACTTTTGTCGTACAGCGTTATTACAGATCCTGCCGCAAATTGTATCTTTGAATCACTAGGTATAAAAACATTGGTAACCTCCCTTCCGTTGCTTCTGATCTCGTTAGATTTAATGGCCATTTTTATTGATTTGTTATTACGTTAAACAGCTCGCCTGTTACCGTTGTTGAAATTGCTGGTGCTCCTTCAATGCAGAAGTTTACCACTTGATTCAAGTCATTCATGGCAAAGCCAGATATTAACTCAACAACCACATTAACTTTATTCGCATCCTGAACAAAAGTCACACTCTCTATTTCTGGGTTGTTTTGTATATCGGTATAAACAGCATCAGCGTAATTAGTTTGCACAGCGCCTAGAACTCTAAAGTCACCAGGCGTTATTGGGTACAAAACCACATCGTCAGAAGTTATTACTAGTGTTATTGGATTTGTAATAGTTGCATTTGCTACAGAGTCATTGCCTAGCTCCGTGCTAGTGTATGATGATATAGTGCAAAACGGTACGTTAAATGACATATTTTTATTTTTATATTAAACTACGCAGTATATCTGTGTGGTGAATTTTTCTACACCAATATTTTGATTAGGAGGAACACCGCTAAAAGGACTCCAGTTTGGATCCACGTTATCCGTAGCTTGAGTTTCAAACTGAATTTCTGTATCAACACCGTATTCTCTAAAACTATATCTTGGGTCAGTTGGGCTAGTAAGAACTCTTCCGTCTAAACCAATAGTTACACCGGCTTGATTAATAAATTCATCAACTGCACCATCTGATCCAAAGTGCAAGACTATATCACTAGTGATTGACATTTGACCAATTACAACTGGATGATGAGTCTCAGTATCCCAATGAGGGTATAACCCATAAGATCCAGAGGGTATAACTATGTTTGATCCAGCTATCGTACATTTCATATTACTACTACCCCAGTCTGGGTTATCCATAGTAAACTGTAGCTGCAAGTCAGATCCAGTTATAGTTACTTCATTAGAATCAATACTGTTAACGCCGTAAACTATATTTGATCCCTGATTACCCTGTGTTACTGTTCCGTTACTAACGTTAGCAAACGGAGCACTTTTAAATGTATGAGCAATAGAACCGATGTCACGACTAAGCTTAATAGACGTGCTATTGACAGAGACTATGTAGCAATCAACATCTGCAATTGAAGTAAAAGAAGTACCGCCATCATAACTAATTGACGATAATCTTGCTCCAGGAACTATGCCAGTAGCAGCCAGCGTGGATTGGTCTAACCCATATATCTCCGATTGACCATCAATAGGATCAAGAATACTACTAATATTTCTATTGTAGTGTAGAGTCGTTATTGAAAACGCCCCGTGAGAGGTGCTCGTGAGGTTTACAGGTGCCCTACCAAAATATATGTGAGATTTACCCCGTGGAGATGTATCCAGCAACGCTCCATCATCTTTTCCAATTGCCCCGTTGGTCCAAACTCTAATGTCTAAACTTTCTAAACTTTGTAGACTAACAAGTTCTAAAGGATTTCCAACATCCATTCTCACTGTTTGCTCGGCTGCGTTGCCAGTAATTGGCCCGTAAATATTTGGAACTGCAGCTTCGCAATTGTGACACCCACTAGTTTGCATGCCACTTCCCTTCCTGTCTAAAGAGGTTATTATATTGCTACCACCTACTTTTTCGTTAACAATCTCTAACTTTTTTAATTTTGTAGGGTTTACTTTAAAATCAAATGTAGGAGGTGATATACCAGCATGTTTAGAAACTAAGATGGTTTGTGGATCTTGATCGTGTGGAAAGCTAACAGATTCTGATTGTGCAATTGCACTTATATCTGTGTCTATCATACCTATGTTAGGCTGATGTATACACCTGTTATTATACCCGTTAAAAGGATCTATAAGCTTATTTCTGTATAGCCCTCTACCCACATATAGTTCTTCTAACTTGTCGTTGTAAGCAAAATTAATGTGCGCAAACAATTGAGAGTTTCTAGCGTCAACCACTCTTAAGTTCGGGTGATAAGCAAAATCATTTGACAACAACTTAGTTTCATTTTGATCTGTACTAAGGCCTTGGTACGAGTTTGGGTAATAACCAGTTTCAAAACCATTGTTAACATAAATAGATGGTACTGCCGTACCTTGGATGTGTAGTTCTTGTAAGTCGGTACAGTGTTCTAAGTTTAATTGAACTTGTCGTTTGTATATAGTCCTAGGGTCTGTATCCACCATGTGATTAACATTTTGCTCGGAGAATTGAAATTGCTCCCATACTTGGCCATACTCTTGATTGTTTATGTTTAAATACTCTAAATTAATAAACTTTTGGCCAAGATTATCCCCAGGCGTATTCAATATGTAATTTATCGTATTGTTATCAAAATTACTAAAATAATCAACAATGGGGCTACCAGTGCTGTTTGCATCACCATCTACAAAACCATGAAGAACAGAGTTACCGTAAAACTTATCAAGCCAATTACTAACGGCACCCCCAGTAGCCGAGCTTAATCCCCCGCCGTAATGATAACCGTGCAAGTAGCCTGAGTCACCCTGTAAGTAGCCATCAGGACCGCGAACACCAAGACCATCAGCGCCGTCTCCTCTAAGAAAGCCAACTGGGTCAGTATATGATCCACCAAACCCAAGAGGTTCATTTACGAGATCCCTGTGTATATTGTACTTGACTAGCGCATCGTATACCGATGCTGTAGTAGAACTTGGATTCATAGTAAACGAGAGTGGTGGCAAATAAGTATACCTTTCGTTACCAAAGTTTAATCTTTTTAAGTCAGTAGCGTAGTTTAAGTCTAGTATTCTTGGTGTAGAACTATTGTCTTCAAACGCAACGGACCCAACAAAATTTTGATATAAAGAAAGCTCTTTTAACCTTATCATATCTCTAGTTTTAAGATGCTCGTTTACTAAATGGCCGTCCATGTTTAAATACTCTACATGACTTAAAACTGTACTTACCTCACCTAAAGTATTGTTTCGTCTACTTGGGGTGTGGAACGCATTTGAGCTGTTTTGAGAGCCACCTATTTTGGTTGAGAAAAACGGAACCACATTAGAATTACCTACTGAAATAGCGCCTTCATTTGTAGGTGGCATCCACGGGATAGAAAGCTCGTTATCTCTATAGTTCATAGGCCTATTGTCTGGGCCTAGTTGATTAGCTGTATATGTTAAAAATGATAAGCAATTATCCGCTGGACTAGTAGCCGCAGGGTTCCAGCTGTTGTCACTCTCATAAGAGTCACAGTATTGCAAAATTGTAGTTGCTGAGTCCCATCCTTGGTAAATACAACTAGCACAAGTAGTTGCTGACGGTGTAACTTCACCATATAGTATTGGATCTAAACCGCCACTAGAGGTGCATATACCATCCATCAAGTGCTCAAATACTTGGTCATCAACACCAATAGACAACGATACTGTTCCACCAACATTAGATCCATTATAAAAATTAGCAATATTTACGTTTGTTACCGGTTCGTATGCTTGTGCTAAATCAGGTGTTAAGAAATCACCGTTAACATCCAGTGTGTCAGACGGCCAGTATAAGTTTGTTCCTGGGCAGTTGAGCGCAGGAATAATACATATGTCAAAAGGGGTTGAACCCTGTATTGTTGCAAGTGGGTTATAGTTTGTAGCTATAGGATCCATACAACCTGCAATTACGCATGTAGATTGATTATGGCCAGGGCAATTACCGTTGACGGATATATAAGAAGCTAAAGCGGTGTTAGCTCTACCGCTGTTTCCGTATGGAAAAATTAAAGTAGTGGGGTCTAAGCACCAATCAGGAGCAGATACGTTTGTAGCAGCGTAGCCAGTTCCACTAAAAGTTCCGCTAATTTGATCAAACTCTAAACAAACCCCTTGGTTAGAAGGTAATTCTCCAGGTCTACAGTTGCCGTAAACATCAGGACTACTTCCTGGTGACAAGTCAAAACAACCAGTTGCAGTTGGTGTGAAGCACCAACTATACCCATTTACAACTCCAGCTGCGTTAGACGCGTCGTTAGCTATATTAGTAGTAATACTCGTGCCGGTTGGTGTACCAGCGGCGCTATATTCAGGTTGTACTATGTTGTAATTTATATTTCCTGGGTTGTTCAACACACCTACTGAGCTATTATTACAAGCGTTAGGATTAAAAGTGTTGAAGGTTGTCCAGCCACATTGAGTAAAAGGAGAACCGTCGCTAATACAGCTGTAGTTGCATTGGTTTTCATCAGTAGCAAGAGCATTGTTAGATATAGCGCTGGCAGACCCAGGAACAAACCCGTCTCTACACGCACCCACGTAGTTCGCATAAGGCCCTTCTGTATCATCCATACAACCTTGAACAAAGCAGCAGGTGCCATTGTCAATTGTCGCTACGTTACTGTAGTTTAAAGCTGTTGAAGTAGTGCATCCGGGTGTTATAGAGGAAGCGACACAACTTCCATCACCTATACCAGCACATGGTATAAAGTTTTGGTTTGCATAACCCTGTGGAGTTCCATTTACACTACCATCACTACTACATGGAAAAGTACAAGGGTCTGTGATTGTAGGAGTGTTAACACTAGCGTTAGGACCCGCATAAACACCGTTTCCAAGATAAGTATATCCACAATCGTAAACAGCAAGGACTCCGTGTCCATTGTTATCAGGGTAAAAACCAGGATCAGCACTTGTACACCCAGATATCCACTCACATGAACCATCGTCAACATTTGCACCAGCATAGTAGTTAAGTGCAGTAGCATCAGCACAACCGTACACAATTGCCACACAAGAACCATCACCAACGCAAGCGCTTGGATCATAATTAAATGCTGTAGGGTCTGTACAACCAGTAACGTAACAACAGCAGTATGACGGGTCTGAAGAGCCGCCTGTACACGCGACAATTGGCTCAATAGTTCCGTCTGGCCAATTATTGCTACCGTTGTAATTAAAAGCAGCAACATCAGTACAACCCCAAGTGAAACCCGTGCAGGAAGTAGGGCTAGAATCTACACAAGCATCTTGGTCAAAGTCAAGAGCAAAGGGTATCATACAACCAGCTATATAACAACAACTACCATCATCAACATTAGCTGCTGGATCGTAGCCACTTAAAGAGGCTGGATCTGTACAACCAGGAACAACACCTTGCCAGCAATCAGCGGAAACTGAAAGCGAGTATTCTTGCGGAGCGCCAGTTGCCGCACTAGTATCCTCAACGCTAATAGCATTACCTATACCTTGTACGGAGAATTCTCTTGAATCTACGTTGCCTTCGGTTGTTGTTTCTCCTTTTATAGCCGCAAAGTATTTGCCTTCCTTGTTTTTAAACTCAATAGCGCTACCTTCCTGAAGGTTTGTACTTATAGATTGTACGCTCCAACCAACAGAACCTATGTTATCGTAATACTCACCGTAGCCAGAAGGTGGTTTTGAACCATCATGACTGTGATAAGAAACACCATCAGCTAATTCAGCAGCAGAAGCAGGTGCGTGCGCAGTTATTTTTGCAGCACTACCCTCATAGTTTAACGTTCTAAAAGCTTTAACAATATCCGGTGCATCGTTGAACAAAAACTCAACAGTAGAACTATAGTGGTTTGCAGCGTTTGGTGTGTTGAATTTTGGGTAAAAGTTATTTCTTAAGGAGTTTGAATGGTGTTCAAATATCTCACCAAACTTATAAGTATAGTAACTACTGTTTAAGTGTACACTCATGTTTGGTATATATGATTTAAAACTTACCCAACCTTTAGCTCGCTCACTGAACGTTAAAGTTTTACTTACCTCACCGTTAGCTTTAAGCGTGATATCATAGCTGCCTAAGTGAGCGTCAAAACCACCAATCAACTGTGTCGTTTCAAGGCGCAGGCGGTCTCTAAAATAATCTTTCATGCCATACTCAGACACAACCTCCATGCCATCCTTAGAGAGCCTAAGAACACATCCCCTGTCAGCATCTACAAAGTAGCTTCTGTAACCGTAGCTAGCAAATGACTCTGGATGCTTAGCTATGCCATACTCACCGGCGTAAGGCACAGCTTGCCCTAAAACATTTTTATTTGAAATTAGTTGAAAGTTTCCATCAGCGTTGTAAAGGGCATCTTTATTGGCTAGTATTCTTAGTACCTTGTCTTCACAAAATGCAATTAAATCTGTGTCTCTAGCGTGTAGTTTTTGAATACTACCATAAGTAGGATTTAACTCTTTAGTTATATCATCTAAGGAAATAAATTGATTTAATTTATTTACACCAGTATTACTGTTGTATATACCAGAGAAAATAAGACTGTTTTTTCTTCTTTCTTCTTTATATTGATCGGTTTTAGTGGTTGAAACTTTAACCCCCTTGCCAATAGTAACGTTATTAAAATCATCTCTTATCCTGTCGGATTCAACTCCGTTCCCAAACGAAAAGCAGTTAAAATATGGTAAACCAAACTTGGTGTCAGGATCTGTAGGGCTTAGCACTTCTACACTGGCTTTGTTTGACCAATTAGTTCCGCCGTAGTAATATCTTTTTATCTTAGCTTCAACGTAACTACCATCTTGAGATGTAAATCTAAGCACTGGAGCGATGTTTAAGGTTATAGATGCATTTGCTATAGTGCCTGCATTAAACCCAAGTACAACCTCATCGCCTTCCATGCTAACGTAAGATAAAGAAATACTAGCGTTTAATCCTGGTGCTGTAACCATTACACCAGAACTCGCGTTTGGTGAAGAATTTACTCTAAAGTAGTTTTCAACGTTAGTAGCGGTTAGCTTTGTAGGATAAGAAGGACTAGCCTCATAGTATATATCTAAATCTAAATCTTCTTTAGGTTCTGTTTCCCAAATAGCTGGGTTAGCTGAGGTGAAATCTTCAGAACCATCCCAATCAGGAGCAACAAACTCAATAGTACTATAAAGTTCTCCTTGATCAAAAGTTCTACCTCCAACAAACATATTAGACGTTACAGGATTAGCTACAGAGCCAAGCACGGGATTGTGTGTTACTTCAGGAAAATCAGTAGGGTCAACTGATGTAACACCGTCGTGATGTCCTATACCAACAGTGGTTGTTTCCGCCTCAAGGTTTTGGATGTAATTATCGTCACTTGATACTCCAACACTCCCATCTGGTAGCTTGCCATAATGTGTGTTCCAACCAGTATATTCGATACCTAAGTAAAACCTTACTCGCTTGTTGTAAGGATCTGTAACATCATCAATATTGTGTGTTGCATTAAAGCTTGGGTGGTCAAAATCTTCTTCAGAATCATTTTCGTAAGCAGGCATATAGTTTCTAATACCAATTCCGTTTGTATTTTGGTCAAAACTATTAATGGAAGAAACTATTTTAAATATACAGCTATTAGGATCATCTTTAAACCTAAAAAAACTTCCAACAGTTTTTAAATTCCATAAGTTAGACGATAACTCAGGGTGAAACAAGCTTAGGTTGTAAGCATTTTTCCTCCAGTTTTCTAGTAAGTTATTTACACCGCCAAACGAAAGATGTAGTTTTTTACCCGCGTCATGCAAGCCATATCCGGTAAAATCACGGCTACCTACAACGTTTGGAATTGCGCTACATATATTGTGATAACACTCGTCATACCAGGATTTATCGTTGTTTATTTTACCATTTTCTTCCGGTGGAAAATAAGTACCTCTTAAATCATCTTTCCATGGCGTTGGATGTAAAAGGACATCAGCGTTTCTGTTAATAAGCGCTATCCTAGGATCCACGTAATTAGGGGGTGCTAAACCCGAAGTACCAGAGTAAGGCGCTGTCATGTTAGGTAGTTTATTCAAAGTAATGTCCACCCAATACCCCTGCATGTTAGGCGAGCTAAAGTAGGGTAAACTTACATCCGTTATACGCGTATCTACTTTAAACATTCCGCCAATAACACCCAACCCACCATCATCAAACTCTACTATCTGTTGACCAATATGCGTGGCGTCTATACTGTTTGATGTCGCGCCTGTGGGGTCTATTTGCACTGTTATTACATCTAACGCATTTGATAAGTTTGCTACAGTAGGGGAATTAGCACGGTCAACCCTGTAGCTTGTTTTTTTGCTAGAATATAAATCTCCATTTACATCTAAATCAGAATTAAATACTTCAGGTGTGTACGTGTGGTTTGCATTAATCGTAACAGTTGCGTCATCAATAGCTATTCGAGTACCAACCCAACCATCAACATCTTCGTGTTCAGTGGTTCCAAGGTTCCAATTTCCAACTGAAGGCATATTAGCTGGAATATAATTGTAATTTGCCCCGTTGTTAAGCTTGTGAAAAGGAAACAAAAGTGGATAACCGTAAGTGTGCGACACGTCGGTTGGATCAAATTGAAATGTAAAGTTAATGAAATTACCTGAAGACATAGCTTTGAACACGTGTCGATCGCTCCACGCGTCAGGATCGTAATCGCTGGTATTAGTGTTAGTTCCTCCAACAGCTATTGAGTTACCGGCTAAATATTTAATATCTTCATCGTTTAAATCATCCGTTGCAGATAGCTTGTATATTGCAGGGTGTTGATGATTAAACATGCTCGATGCTACTTTTAATAGCGTTTGGTTATTATTGTCAATCGATAACTGTCCGCTATCACGTAAAGCCGTAGAATCCTCGTGGAATTGATCTAACTGGAGTTGAGTTAATAACTTTTTAGGTATTCTATCAATAGGACTAGCTGTGCCTATAACGTTTTTAGGCGATATACCTGCAGATATCAACTGTCCATTAGCAGTACTAAGGTGTTGCTGGCTAAACCAATTATAGAACGCCGCGGCGGTTCCATCAAGTGGAGAGCCGTGGAATTGACCGTTAAACAATGCAATTCCATGGTATAGTCTATTTGCCGAAGTAATCACCTCGTCTCCAGCATTATTACCAAAACCTGCTGGTAATGCTATCCCACCAAAAAGCCTGCTGTCTCTATCTTTTGTTAAAAACGTCTCATGCCAAAGATCGTTTGATGCTCCAATAGGACTTCCGGTACCTGTTGGATTTATAGAGCTAAAATAACTACCAATACCCTCTTCTCCTGCACTCCATTTTGACCTAGGATGATATGCACCACCCCAAACAGGATATTTTATTTTACCTAAACTGTTAGGTTTAAATTCGTCAAAGCTACCAGTTAAAACGCTTGCGATATTGCTTGTCATATCAAACGTTTCAAGATCGTGAACAAAATCTTGATCTAAGTTGCAAAAGCTTTCATTCCCCTCTACTATCTCAATAGGGCCGCCATAATTACCTCTAAAACGGTAGTGAGGCTGAGCAATATCGTATTGCGCTCTTAGTGTTGTCGCGTCTTGAAGAATTGCCTGCGTGGCACTATCCGATAAGCTCCAGTTTAAACCTAAGTTACTTTGTATAAACGATTGAGTGAAAACACCCTGGTGCTGCTTGTCTTGTATATTAGCAAAATGTTGTCCACCTGAGTAATGCTTGTAGTTAAATTCTTTTTCATAAGACTCTACCTCTAGCCAAACCGACTCCCCTTTGTTTAACTTTATTTCTTCTACAGCAGCTAATATTATTTGTAGGTGATAATCGTTTTTAGCAAAAAAATGATCACCTCTAACCATAACAGCGTTACCCATATCCTGCCCTATGGTATCGTTGGGGCTTATTTTAGCAAAATGCAAAGCATTACCCATTTGCTCCGGTACAAAACCGGTAGACTGATCATCTATAACTGTCCCGCTAGCTTTGTTCTCTGTAAAACTAGTGTTGTTGTGGTGTATTTTTAATCTAACGTTTATACCTGTTAGACCACCAACATTAGAACCTAAACTAGACATGCTAGCCGGGGTGGTGTTGTTGATATTACCTGTATGCATACAACCAGGGCAAGTACCACCCGATGTAATCAATGTATTTAAGGAACTGTTGGTGGTGGCTATGGCGTTACTGACATTATCATAAACACTACTATCGTACGAGGTTCCTCTAAAAGTTTGCCCAGGCAGGGGAGTATTAACAGGGATATGCAGTTCTTTTTTAGAACCACTTATTGTGGCTAAATTTATATTAGCAGATTGTGAGGCTCCACTTTCTACTTTTTTAACTGAAAAAGATTCAATTTCAACAATATCAGAAGTTTTAGTGTCTAGGGTTTGAATGTAAAAACCAACTCTTTGATCGTCAGCAGTAGAAGTAAAGACATGAGTAGCGGTGTCAAAAACGCCAGTTCCGCCTGAAACAATTCCATTATTTCCAATAGATACAACTTGAGCATTAATCACAGATCCATTAGCAATAAACAAGTGTATTGAAGAGCCAACATAGTCTGATTTTAACTTAAGAGTAACCGTGTAATCTGAACCCAACTCCGTGTGCACCTGCTGCGTTAACCCAGCCACCCTATGGGTTGAAGTACCGGTACCAGCTTCTATTACAATATTCTTTTTCGCTGTAGGTCCACCGGCCTCCAAGGAATACGTACTATCATAGATTGGCGTTATAGACCCTGATTTATTAACTGAATTTGCATCTCTTATAAAGAACCAGCGATTATGAAGATTAGTAACTTGAGCGTTGTTTGTTGCTGAAAAAATACCACCAACGCCTGATGAAGAGTCATTAATAAATAATGCTGATTGATTAGCACTTACATTAGTGTTAGAAAACACCTCGAATGTGTCGTGAGCCTCAACAAGTTCTTTATAGTCTGCGCCGTACGCTTCATTATACACATTAGGATCTCCAGAAGTAAACGAACCGTAGGGAACTGTTGGGTGATCAGGATCACAATCTAAAGAAGGTCGCACCTGTATTTGTGTGTTTATTTTTACTATAGTATCGTCGTGTTGCGCTGTAAATTTATACGCACCTGCCCCAGCTCCATCTATGTAGTTTTCTTTGTCAACAGTCTCATACTTGCCACTTAAAAAATTATCGTATCTATCTACGTTTGGAAAATCAAACTCATAACCATTGTCAAGAGACGACGTGTTACCGTCAAATAGCCCAAGTAAATTCTGAGAGTTTTCTACTCTAGGGTAGTTTCCAGGCGAGGTATATAAATCTGGATTAGAAAATCCTATCCACACGTTTGAAGCTTCGTTTCTATCTAGATTTCTATACACATCGGCTACTTGGCTGCTATTTGGAGATAGTATGCTTGG
>TARA_R110002167_G_scaffold45075_4_pt1 | contig 15330 bp, 17 predicted proteins | sample TARA_R110002167 | Tara Oceans TARA_R110002167 (sample SAMEA4398238) | marine metagenome | biome: Polar Biome; feature: [MES] marine water layer (ENVO:01000295) within the mesopelagic zone...; material: water (ENVO:00002006), including particulate matter (ENVO:01000060) such as...... | reverse complement strand
ACCTTGCCTTGGGTCGAATGGCTTTGTTACAGGGATTGGAGGCTGCCCTGGCTTAGGCTGCTTTAGTCGCGCCAGTGCCGCCATCTGCATCATGCCGCCTGCCCGTGGCGGGGCGCTGGGTGCCTGCTGGCCTGCGGAGGCAATCTGCCCAGGACCGCCAGCGATCTTTGGATTCTTATAGGCCTTCTTATCGTACATTGCCATAGGTTAGCTCCTGTTATCCGCTTTGGCCCATAAGGTGATTGTCACATCTTCGAGGTCTCCAGTCGTCCCGCCACTAGAATCAACCAGCGTAAGCCCCAGGTACAGCGCACTGCCGGCGCTGGACTGGGTATAACCGCTCCGAAGCGCAGTCTTTGTCTGGATCTCATTATCAGCATCAACATTCGGTGGCGCGGCAAATACCCGAGTCGATGTGGCATCGGGATCCAACGTGGCACTACCATCCCAGGCTGTATAAAAGTTGGCCTTTACGGAAGCCGTTGTCACATTGGCGCAGTGAAGCTGTATCTCGACTGGGGTAAGCGTGACGCCTGTTGGCACCTTGAACGCATACACATGCTGAGTGTCCGTGCCGATATCAACAAACGATTGTGTCCACGTCATCACAAGGTTATGTACTGAGTTCGTTATCTTATCGTTGGGGATCCCTGAAGAGATATATGTATTTGTCTTTTCAAAGTTCGCATTCAACACAGAGGCCGCAACTGTTGCGCCTGGGACTAACTCAGTGTAATCTATTGGACTTCCCATTATGATCTCTCCTCGACTTTCTCAAGCCCGATTGCGTTCAGCAGGGACCCGGTACTGATATTTCTGCCTGCGAAGTAGCTTATCTTCCGACTGCCGGCGTCAATAGAGTTTCCAGTTACGACCGTTCCGCTGACATTATCACCTAAGTAAATATCACCGCCATTAGTTTCGACAATATTTCCAGTAACCATGCCGCCCTCGCAGGTCCCGCTGTACTCAACGGCGTTCGTCGTAACCGACGTAAAGCGACAGTCGCGAACAGCGCACCAGTCAGCACCCTCAACCTTTACCCCATTAGAAACATCCTCAAAGACGCAGTCTCGAACTGTGGACCGCTGACCGTCCAACTCAATGACTGCCCTGGCGCTGGCCATATTATCAATAAACCGAACGCCCTCAATCGTCACACCCTCACCCTCAAAGATGAGCATTGACTCAGCAGTGGAGCCTGTTGAGGCCCGCTTGAATATAGTTCTGCCGGGGGATGTGCTGTAGATATGCAGGTTCTTTGTACCAATGGTCATGCTGCCGTCAAAAAACCAGATGCCCTCCGTCAAGAAGACTCGACCACCCTCAGTGCCTACGTTACCGACGATCTGACGCAGAGAATAACGGTCTGAGAACACAGGCTCCAGGCCGCCGTTGATAGTTGCCTCGGCCTCCGCCTGCTGGCCCATGGTCCGCAGACGGTAGTCGTTTCCCCATATCACCTGGGGCTTGCGCTTGCCTCTTCGTAACACTCGGCTCATCGCGTATCCCCGGCCTGAACCTCAACGAAGACGCTTTGAACTGCAAGCTCAGTGGGTCTGATTGTACTGCCATAGCCCGAGCACAGCGCCAAACGAAGGCTCCGTGATCGAATGGACGCGCTTTCAATCTTCGAGGTAAACCAATCCTGGTCCTGATATGTGACGGGCTTCGTCCCATCCGTGCCAAAGGTAATGCTCGTGCCGTTATCAGGAATAAAACCCGCTTGAAACGTGAACGACACGCCACCATCTTCATGGTTGCCGACGCCAGTGACGCCAGTAGATGCATCGTTGAATCGAAAGCCTGGGTCTGCGCCGAGAACAATCAAGTCATTGGTAACTGTTTTGGAGACCCCGCCCGTGGTCCATTGAACAAAATGACCACCAATTACATCGGCCCAGTAGGGCTGAGCCGAAAGGCCGAACGTCACCGTCGCTGCAAAGGTGGCTGTCGATCCATTGCCCGTACCCACGACGACCGAGTCTTTGTAAGCGCCAACATCATAGAAGAAGTTGCTGGTCTCAGCAGGATGGAGAGATACTGTTCCCTCAGTGTATTGCCTGTCCGTGCTATCTGCATCCGTAACCGTGCCCGCCGAGTTCACGAACTGGGCATCTGCGTGAGCTTCCTCACCGTAGGCCATCCAGAATGCTGGGTCCGACATTTCGTCAGAGGACCCATGGCTCAGCATCTTCAGGCGTATCGGTCGATAGAGGCTAACCGTGTTGTTCTCCTTGAACATCCGGCCACTGATAAAGACCATCTGAACGTTCTTCTTTGATGCTGTGCTGCCAACGCCATACTCATCATGGCCGCCAGCGTACTCAAAGATGCCGCCGGTTGAGCTACTCACGAAGATGCGCTCTCTGCCGCCAACAACAGCGGTCACACCGTCATACATGCAGCACTGTGGTGCAGCGGCGGTTGATGCCCCGTGTGTGAACACAGACCATGCCTGATGGTGGTAGTCATAGACAAGGGTTAGGTTCCAGTCCTCTGCGTTAGCCCGAGTTGGGTTGACGCTCCACCATATCTGGTTTCTGGACTGAACATGGACAACCTGCGCCCTGTTGAGATTATCCCTTGATATCTCAAACGGATACCCAAGGCTGTATAGGTCTGTGCGGACTTTTTCTGGCAGATAGGTGCTTAGGTGCTTGCCTGTAAAGATTGAGTCAATCGACTTAGAGAGTTTCTGTACGGAACCCTGTTGTCCAGCCCCGGTATAAGCGTACACACCGTCCATGGCCATAAACATTAGGACACCACCCACCTCGATGATGGAGTGGGGCGCAACACAGCCCACGCCGGCAATAGCCTTGAACACTTGGAAGGTCTCGTCAGAGCCGCCCGTCTTTGTGTAAATAGATCTATCAGTGAATATGACCAACTGCCCTTGGAAGCTCACCAGGCCAGTTATCTTCTCCCTCGCCTCGATTGCGAAGGTATGGTACCCGGTCAGCCCTAGTGGGTCGAACTCCTCTGACCAAGCAAACCACTCTGGGAATAGCTCAAACCTAGACCTGTCGCCCTGCCCGATTACTCCTTCTGACATCGCTGCCTGAAGCACAGGTATTGATGATGTTAGTGCAACTTCCGCATCGCTGGCGAACCCGCCGTAGTACACCCGCCCTTGGTGCTCAGCCGTGATGAGGCACCTCGGGCTGGAGTTCCAGTAGAACACGTTATCAATGTTGACACGCCTAGCATCTTCCGACATATCAACCGCCCGTAGTTCCGACGTGTTTTCAGACGGGTTGAAGACGTATGTTTGACTTGGCGTTGTCACCATCGTGACGTGATTTCCTTTTGTCTTTACCTTTGGCTGAACACTGGGGTCCTCGAACCCAAGTAAGATCACACTCACAAACGAGCAATCAAACTCCAAGTTAGCAGGCTCGCCCATGTCGCCTGTAAGCTCCTGAGCGTCACTGGACGTGAATGAGGTCGCCGCCCCGTTTATCTTGTGCGACCTAAATACAATATTCCCATTATTGGACGACCTTGGGCCAATAGAGAGCAGGTATGAAGGCTCACCATTCTCCCGATGCACATACAACCGGGCCTTTGCAGGGGCTTCCTGTATGACCCGCTTGAAGCCTTGGCGAGGTTCAATATACCCGCGACTGAAGTCAACGTTGAGGGCTAGCTGGCAATGACCATCCGTTTGGTAGGTCTCCCGCTCCTCCATCCCGACCCAAGGGCCTGAGAATACTGCAGGTTTTTTACTCCCACGGGGCACGGGTAACCCTCACACTCATAGGCTCATCAACATTTCTCATGTGAGCGTTGTTATTCATGCGAGCAAGACCCTCTTGCCATAACCCCTCAATCGTCATGTTCTGCCCTTGCTGCTTTGAGTTCATAAGCTTAGCCAGGTACACGCCGACTAAGTCACCGAACTCCTGTGCAGCGCCATTGGTTAGGGTTGTGGATAAGGTTGTGGCCAAAAGCATGTGACCGTCAGCAGTGAGGTCAGGTAGGTGGTTTATCCAGTAGATGTGCATGTTTACATCTTGGTCTGGCATCGGTGATGCGTACAGCCGGTTCCTGACCAAGACATAGTGCCTTCCCATGGAGTCGTAGCTGCCGCTTGCAGTGCGTTCAACCATGTTTCGATCTACAAAGCGCATGGTACGCCACTTGACTGCCGGGTTCGTCCTTGAGGGCACCGCAGCGCTCTCAGTTTCTTCGATGCCGATGATCTTATAAGGTAGAACGCCGGCACCCAAGATGCTGGCAGTATCAAGCTCAACGTACTGAGCATCCTTGGTGAAAGTGAACGGGCCACTTGAGCTTTCAATGAAGTACTCAGGGTTTGTAGCCACAAGCTCCCGAAATACAACGCGATTCGCCTCATTGAGCAAAGCATTTTGCTCCGCCTGGGACCAGAAGAGGTCGCCTGTTTCATCAAGCAACACCTTCGCAAACCCTCGCGCATCCTCCAGGGTTATAACCTGTCCACTCCACGCCATAGTCTAACTCCCAAAGAAGAAACGCTGTGAATGACTCTTATTGTAATTGTAGCCGCACAACGCATCCGCAGCCTTCTTTATTCGTGGGTAAATCAAGTGCTTAGCGGTGTAGTCCTCATCGTCCTGCTCGCTTCGCTCCTTGCCCTCCTCTAACCAGTCAGCATGGTCGTACTGTTTCATGTACTTATCCACACCCTCCCGCCAGAGGTCACATCGACGAATGTATGGAATCAGACGGGGGTCCCTGATGTTCAGAGCGACCCCGTCATCATCCTCCCAGACCTTCCAGGTGTAGGGAACTCTCTCCCTTGTCGGGATGGTTTGCACCCCGAACTTCACCTCGACGGTCGCCTCAACAATACGGGCGATCATCCAGCGCTTTTCCTTGCCACACCACCCCACGGTGATCTTATCATCATGGGTTGCCTCCTGAATACGACGGCTCTCGCCCTTGTTCCACTTGACACGTTTGATGTCACGCCACTGAAGTTCGCTTAGTATCATTTATGCGTCCGTTGGGTCTGCCTGGTCATTGGTCTGTGGGCTAGGTGTCAGCTTAGGCAAGTACTTTAGCTCCAAGCCAATCAACCGTGGATCGTTTGCCGTGTCCGTTGTGCAGTCTACGAATATCCGCAAAACATCACTTGTCCCGGCAATGCCGTCTGTCGTAGACGAATCTGCCTTGGCCCACGGGGTTGCCAGCGGAACATTGATGGCGCTCGGCGTATCCGATACCGTGGCAAATGCTGCTGGAGCACTCGTCGCTGGTGCAGCCCCGAACGCTACTTCGGCGGCAGAAAGAGCAAAGCTCTCCGTAGCGGTAAGATCATTTGACACAGCCGCTGCCCAGATAACCCGGTAAAAGACGTTGTTATCCCAATCAATGCTTGTCGGCGTGGGCATTGATATGAACACCTGATCGTCGCCACCGTCAAACTTCCAACCAACAAACCCGGTTGTACCAACCTCTACCAAGTCTTCATTGCCGTCACCAGCATCTTGGTTGTCTGCTGAACCCGGTTTCCAATCAAAGGCCGCAGCCGGAAGGTATAGGCTCTGATACTTATAGTTAATATTCTTATCGCGAATCATGATTTACCACTCCACAGTTTACCCCCCATTGCGGGGATACTAAGTAAGAAAAGCACCCAGGGGGCATGTGCCCCCCAGGTGATACTAGGCACGACCCTAGAAGATCAAGTTATCAACACTGATGTCAGTGAGAACCGTTTGCGAGAAACGACGCTCAAGACCCATGTTGCCATACCAACACATGAAAGCTTCCCAGCTATCAGAGTTAGCCATTCGGCTAAATGTGCTGCCATCACGGTCTGCAAAAGCCCAATCCTTCATCACGTACAACTTGATGTCGTTTGTGTTGAGGAAGAAGAGCTTGTTGTAGGGCGCATGACGGTCAAACTCAAGCGGCATAGGCGTAGTGCCACCCGCATAAGTCAACTTCTGGAATCCACCTTTTAGCTGCTCAGGGGCGTAACGAACGTCACTGGTCAGCAAGTTGATGTACTCACGCCGAATGCTGTGATGACCCATGACAAGGTTAGGCTCTCCGCCAGCAACCTCATCAGCAGTATCAATAGCAAGCTGCATCAGTTCCAGGGACAACGGGCGATTCTCACCGCTGTTGTCCAGCACATTGGCTTTCCACTCAGGGTTAAGCCCGGTGTCAACCGTCTGGAAATCATCGTCAGCATCAGTCACCATGAATGACAGGCCAGTAATCTCCTTATTGAAGGCATTATCACTGGAGTCACCAAGAACACAGACATCACTATTGTCTAGATCAACCGCACCGCCAGTGTTGTTCTTCAGCGTTGCCTGGGTTGTGCTCGTTACCGCAGTAACGTCCAATACCCGTGCAGCCGCTGCAGTCTTCACTGTGCCTTGATCGGTCCCCGTCATCGTACCAAAAGCAAGCTTCATTCCTGGCTTCAGATAACGAGTCCCTGGGTTCTTAAAGGTAAACGTAGCAGATACGCCATCAGCTATTGAACCAGGTTCGGCATTAAGCTGAGCCAAGATACCAGTGTTGTTGGACAGGGTGTCATTACCGGCACCGCCGCCACCAGCAGAGGCAACAGGGTTGCCCCATACTTGACGATTCATATCGATACGTAAGTCGCGACGAAGACCCTCAACCTCAGTACGAAGTGCTGAAGCGAAAGACCCTTTGTCACCTTCAGATGCTGCGATAACAACACCTGTCAACTCGATGCGTCCATACATGAACTTCGAGTTGATCTTACTCTCGACGTACTCTTGACGCCCAGCAGTCGGCAACTTGCCGCTTTCGCCACGAGCACCAACACCGTGATTGCGGCGCAGATGGACGGGGAAAAGAACACGACGACCGTTCCACTTTCGTTTGGACTTCTCGACGTATTGAAGGATAGTGATTTTATTATTGAGATGCTCGCGAACGGGACCCTCGTAGAACTCCTTGAGTACTACATCGAAGTCGGTTCCGCCGCCAGCGCTAGCTTTTTGTGTGGCCATTATTTAGCTCCATTGCATTGAAAGTTATTCTTCACCAAAGTATTGCAACGCTGCTTCTTCAGCCGCGCCTAAGTCGTCACCAAAGTCTTTCTTTACAGGCATCTTACCCCGGCCCCTTTGTAGGGACTTGGGCGGTGCCTTATAACCTTGGCGCTTCAGGCGCTGGTTGAAAGCTTGTACCTCTGCCTCATGGGATCTCTTAGCCAGAGCCATGACCGATGCGTTCGGGTTCTGTACCAGTGAGTTGACAACATCATTGTCGCGCATCTCAGGGTACTTCGCCTTTGCTGAACTAATCTCGGTCATAATCTCTCGCTCAGCTTGCTTGACTTGCATCTCTTGATAGCGGTGGTCATGGAACTGCTGCTGGTTTGTTATCCGGCCTTCCAGTTCCTTAACCCTCCGCTCAAGTGGATCTGCATAGGGGTCCGCCTCTTCCTGCACAACAGGTTGAGACTTAGAATTCTGCATCTCCTGCCAAGCCCACTGATTCCACTGGGCAGTTTCTTGGTACTGCGATTGCAACTTACCAAAATTCTGTTCCAACTCGTCTATGCGGGTTTTACTCGCACTGAGTTGGTCCCTGCTCTCTTTGAAACGCTCATAGGGAACAGGACCTTCATCTACATCAGACCCAGAACCTGTATCGCCGGTATCTTGCGAAGGGTCAGTTGCTTCAGAATCGGAGGACTGCGAAGCCCCCGTGGAGTCTAAACTCGTATCGCCTAAATCATCACTCATAATAAAACCTCACGTACTGGCTGTCGAGCCAGCGGTCGCTACCGTGAAGCAGCTTCAAAGCCAGATTCATAGTCGGGTCGTCCAGGGCCTCTTGTGCCAACGGCACCATTTAGCTCTGGAGTTCCACCGCCTACCAATCCAGCGGACGATCCACCTGGAGATGGACCGGGTGCCGGGGCACCACCTTCCGGTGCCTTGGGGGCACCACCCTGCGCCGGGGCACCCGGCGGCATTCCTTCAGCACCAGATTGCACATGCATCTGCCACCAGGGCTGACCCTGCTGACTCTGGCTTTCGGCATGATAATGCCAAGCCAGGTGCTTCTCAAACGCCTCCTGTCTTTCAACAGGAAGCAATCTAAAATCAATCGACTTCATATAGCTAAGGCACTCATCAATGTGAGTGATATGGTCTTCCCAGGGTTGAACGTCCTGGTCTTTGCCATTAGCCATCATGTGATTCTCTTCTCTAGCGTAGCGCCGGTCCTTATCCTCATCACCATAGATTGGGTCCATATCCCCAAACTCCATCATGCGACGAGCTTTGATCTGCGTCTGTGGATCTGCCGGGTCGCCCAGGATACCCACTTGATACATCTGCATAATCTGCTCACGCCGGTAAGACGGGTGCTTCGGCAGCATTGAGTTGGCCATCACGCGCACGCGAGTGTTCTTAATCTGTTCCGCGTGGAACGCAAACACCTCGATGCCCTGATTGCGGCCAACCACTTGAAGGGTCTTCTCAATGGGCATGTACTCACGCCACATCCACAACATACGCTCACTCAAGCGCTCAACAGCCATCTCAAGCTCTCGTACCGTAGGCCCAAGCTTTGTTGAATCAAGGTCAGACAGCAATCCGATTGCACGACCCGAAGTCTGGGCAGGGCTAGAACCTCGAGTGATATCCGAAACACCGCTGATGTTCTGGATGTGCTCAATCTGCTCCTTCTCAATCATCCGGTGTTCCGGTGATAAGGGGGGAGGGGGTAGCGGCTCAGGCGGTCTGGCAGCCGTGCGGTTGTAGAAGATAATCTCACCAGGCTCATCAGTAAACGCCTGACGGTCAACGGAACCCTTCTCGGCTCGCCACTTAGGCTGAGCATGTAGGTTCTTATTCTCAATCCGCTGGCTGATTGACTTGTTCAGTTCCTTCTGTGCCGGGATGGTCGGGTAAACCAGACCCTCTCCAGCAAATCGGCCAGGGACAGTGTTGTGTCTGATGCAAATGAAAGGAAGCTCACCGTAAGGCAGTGACTCCTGTTCCTCTAGAACAATGTCGCCGGCAATAAGGGCGTAATAGCCATCGGGGTGTCGGGGGCTTGGTTTCTCGAAGTACTCAAGAACCATTGTTCTGTCTGTGTTGGCATCTGATGTATCTGAGTTTTTAGCGAACTCACGAACAACCTGTTGACTGTATGAGTCCATCTCATAGGAGCTATCCGCATGAACATACTTGCCTTTCTTGGGCCACCGCTCGCGAATCTCATCAATGTGCATCAGGTTTGAATGAATCATCCACCGGCAAGTATCCATGTCCTTAGCGCCTGGATCCCAACTCACCTCAAGTGGACTCAAGACATCAACCACAGGAAGGCCAGACTTCTTACGCTCCTCCTTGGTGACATTCTCCTCAACGGTCTCAATGCCCTCAAGGTACTCCATGGTCTGCTCAACGGTCTCTTCGAGATAGTCATCGCCAAGCGTATCGTCCCACCAGCACTTCAGAAACACAGTGCCGCTGACAGCCATCCACTTTACTGCCTCATGTATCTTCACCGGCATCTTCAACTCGTGCCAGAGATAGTCAAGAAGATGCTCACTCTGCCGTGCAGCCTCTATGTCATCATCATCGAGACTCGCTGGCGCACACATGAAGCCAGGTCGGTTCTCGGTAAGCTTGCCCGCTAAAGTCTCAACGGTCGGAAGTATGTAGTTCAGAACCATCCGAACGCGCCAAGCAGGAGGACTCTCATCCACCAGCAGGCGAGTCACCTTATTATAGCGAGACCACTGACGACCAGTATAAAAAGCCAATGATAACCATGACTTCTCCATGATAGTTTGTTTAGCTCTTTCCGCTAATCCAAACTGGTCCCTGACATACGTAGCCGATTCCCGCTCCTTGTCCGTTGGGGAATAGGTGGCCGAGTTTTGCTTCTTGGCATACGCATCACTGATTGGTCCTGAATAACTCATAGATTACGCGGAACCACCTGTCCGTAGCTCGGGGCTTGTTGCTGTTGCATTTGTTGGCGACGGCGTTGTTGCAGCATTAGCGCGGCACGTAGTCGTGGACTCATTGGCGCAGCCTGTGGTTGCACTCCAGGTGCCGGCTGCGGGGGTTGCTGGGTTGGGATTGTAGACTGACCCGCCAGCCCTTGCTTGCGCTGTCGTTCTGCTAGCAATCTCAAAAGGTTTGGGTCAATACCACTGGACCCATAGTTGCCGAACTGATCAATCGACGGCCTCGAGAACTCCTGGCCAATCTGCAACTGGGTTAGTGCCATTACAGACCTGCCCTTGCCTTAGCGACTCCCGCTAGGCCACCGCCACCGCCCGGCATTCCAGGAGGTCCCATGGGTGAAGGACTTCCAGATAGCTGCTTCTGCAACTCTTGAACGATTATCTGCTTTGCATTGTCCGGTAGCTTCGACAGCACTCGGAGCAAGTCATTCAGGGAGGGGCCTTGACTGGGACCGCCCATTGGAGGACCGCCGCCAGGGCCAGAAGGGGGTGGTAATTGAGGTAGTGGCATAAATCCTCCTTAGCCAAACATCTTGTTTTTCATGTTACTAGCAGCAGCTAGACGAATGTTTTCAGTCGGCGCGGATACGGGTGCGCTGCCTGGATCTCCCAACCCACCGGAAGAAGACGGGGAACTCGTGCCCGGTTGAAATGTTGGCTTAGGCGGCGTGTATTTAGGTGCCTTTTGCGGGCTGCTGCCAAACAACTCATCTAAAAGTGAGCCAACAATCGCACCAGCGATTCCAATAGCAGCGACACCAAGAGGACCCAGAGGAGTACCCAGCACTGCGGCAGTTGGGACCGCAGCGCTCGCCGCGCCCGCTGTCGCCGGGGCAGCCAATGAGCCACCTAGCCCAGCGCCAAGGCCAGACATCCCGATAGCAGTAGATCCTAAGGACCCACCAGCGGCAAGGCTTGGGAGGGTCAACGCAGGAACCGATGCCGCTGGAATAAAGGCGGCAGATCCGCCCGTCAACATACCAGAACCAATCGCACTGCCAATAGTCCCACCGGACTTTTCCCAGAAGGTACCAGGTGGCTTCGGGGGCTGATACCCTACACCAGGTGACTGGTATGATAGTAATGGCGAGTTAAGTACTTGGATGGTCATCGCCGTGCCTCTCTGGGTGTTTGACTGTCATGCTCCAGTAATCCTGCTCAAACTTACCCCGGTGCTGAGCCTCAAACTCTTGCCAACGATTATCATAATCTTGGGATAAATCATAAAGCTGACGACGGCGCTCTCGAATATCTCGATTGTATATATACAAGGAGGCAGCGACACACAGTGCGCTAAATGGCAAAAGCATAATGATTATAGCTATTTCCACCATACCCCCAAGTGTGGGTCCCGGTCTTCATCGTCAGCCACTATGAACTGAGCAACTGAATCCCGTGACAAGTCCTTCTTTCGCACTGGCTCCGATATTGCCGCATCTTCTAGCAAAGAGTCAACATATATGGCAATGGCCATCGACATAACAGCATCATCATGCTCACCGGGCATTGCCTCATACCGACCCTTGGTGGTCTCAATGAAGACCTTGCACTCAGATAAGAACCTTGTCGAATGAAATGTGTGGGTCTCCAAGCGGATAGCCTGACCAAGGGCAGCAATCATTGCGTCCCGTTCACCCTTGGCTTGGGTTCTGAACCCATAGCGCTGTGTCCAATTCACTGAATTGATGCTTCGCACGTAAATGTTGTTGTATCCGAAGTCAAGCAATACCTTGACGACGGCAAGACCTGGGCCGTCAATCTCTGGGACGATAAGGGCATCGTTGTAAAGAGTCGCAACGTTGTGTGCCTGGGCTGCAACAACATCCGGTGGGGTCCGAGCATAGTATTCGGCAACCTGAACTCGCTCAGTTCTGTCCAGCACCTGTATGCAAGAGAAGTCCCCTTCTTCAACCCCGTGGGCTGTGTCGACGGAAACGATATACTGATGATCGTCTTCTGGTTCTGTGTATATTTGCCAGTCATCAGGCCCCGGCTTGAGAATACCGTCAACGCCAAACAAACTGCCAGTGTTCACGGTGCTGACGGACCCATTTAGTTGGTCAATACGCTCCTGCACCTTGACCTGAGGCAGTGGGCTTTTGGCTGAACTAGTGAACGCTATCTGTGGAGAAAGCGGGTATTCCGTGTCAAATCGCGTCAGGTCCCCACTGAACTTGGTCTTCAGTGTTTGAATCGCCCACTTCACCCGTTCTGGTGGCAAGTTGAACTCCATGGCCCTTTTCGCCCATGTATCGTCATAGCCAAGCTCGACAGCAAGGCGATAGAACAACGCATCGTCCTCAGCCTTGTGGGCTATCCTCATCCGCTTGTCCAACTGAGTGTTTGTCAGGCTCGGCTCTAGGATATATCGGTCGTGGTCTTGCCATCCAAAGAAGACATATCGATAGATATTCCCTTCTTCGTTCTTATAAGCTTGCCAGAACCGAGTATAAAAAGCACCGGACGCTCCATTGGCTGTCGATTCCATGAATACGTAGGTGCCAGGTACATCTGCAACTGCGGCAAGCTGTGCCTGCAAGGCGTCTTCGTCAGTCGTAGACCGACGACGTTTATGCCACAACGCAACTTCGGACAGATGTAGAAAATCCCAGGTAGAGCCTCGAGCGGCGTCTGTACTCCCTTGGGTTTGGATTTGGTATCTTGCCCCATGTTTCCACCGTATTGAATTACCTATCATCTTGGCCGGCGCTATCAATGGTATCGCCTCAGGTAAGTTCTCCTGGTAGCGCTTGATGATATGAAAGATTTCTTTAGTTGAGTCAGACAGGTGAGCGATGCACATCGCGTTCGCCTGCTTCTTGAACTGACAATGATGGTGACCTAGTGCCTTGAAGAAAGTCGTGCCTCCAACCTGCCGGCTCTTTAAGTCAATGATTCTAACGGGTTGGCGCTTTGCCTCTGCATCCTCAATCATACACAGCAACTCTTCCTGTTCTGAATTGAGGGTTAGTGGTGACAGTCGGTAGGAGTCGCCAACGAGTGTTCGTATCTTCAGGCAGTTCTGAAAGTAGAATCGCCTATCGTTCTTGCACCGCTCCCAGAACTCATGGAACTGGTATGATTCTTTGGAGAGACCGCCCATCAGCTACAGGGGAGAGGCTAATGGGCGGCGGAGGAAAGTGTGGAGTTCGCTTAAACAAGAGGAAAGGAGAATCCCCTGTAGGCTAGATCCAAACGAAGCGTAACACATCATTTGACGATGGGCACACTTTTTGACTTTTTGGGATTCTTTCTCTTCACCTTCTTCCCTCTAACCATCTTCTGGATGTCCTTCTTCTTCATTCCCGTATGCTCTACTATATCATCATAGCTCAGGCCCGCTTGATATAGCGCAACCGCCGATGACTCACTAGCAGACACCGATGTGAACTCAGCCTTAGCCTGTACCACCTGAAGCCGGGTCTCCAATGAACTCTCAGCAGCAAAGGGATCCCAAACCATCTCAGGCTCCTGACTCTCAACAACCTTCTCCATAAAACGACCAATACCATCCTTCGCCTTGATATAAGCATTCACAGCGCGAAGGTTCTGGTGCAACTCAACAAAGTCGTCGGCTGCCACCATTACTGCATTTTTGAGCAGCGAGTGCGCACCCTGTGCAGCATCTTCATAGTATGATGCAATGTCTTGCAGGCTGTTGGTCTGTGTTGTAAGCTGTTCAGTATCTGCCATTACTAGGAGGTTAAAGGAAATGTCTAAGAAGAACAAGTGGAAGATTCAGGATGCGGCTCAGCCAATCCCCATCGAGCCAGAGGTGATAGAGAAAGTCGCCAGCCGGTCAGTCCCTATCGATAAGGCTGTTAAGCAGTTACTCGACAAGACTGCCCTCCGCAATAAAATCGACACGGGGGTTCTGGTAGATTTAGCCGTGGAGACCATGCTTGGTTCCGTCGAGGGTTACGGATACAACGTCATGCAGGCCGTGGACCCTAGCCGGCCAGCGACCATTGGTGACCGGGGTGACGCCAGCAGTATCACCCTATCAGAGAAATCCATGTGCATCCTCAATGCTGTGGGTACATACTTTGGTGCCCGAGTCACTGACGTTCTCCAGGACGCCGTCATGGGCCAACGATATAACTGGCAGCGGATGCAACCCGTCAATGCCAGGAGCATGAGTTCAATGAGAGTAGAGATGTTTAGACTTGAGCAACTAGGACCCAGAGCATGAACAAAAGAACAAAAAACTTCGTTGCCAAGGTCTCTGAGACAGATCCACTACTCGCATCTATGCTCGAGAAAATAGAAGACCTCGATGTGCAAAGACATCATATAACCGGAAACAGCGCCAACCCGTTCTATGCCGGCAAACTAAGCTCGGCTGCGACCACAGAGCGGTTAGAGGCGCTGCTGAAAGAAAAATGCTGCGACGGATGCGATACACCCATAGTCGTCTGCATCAACCAAGACACGAAACTCAAACTGGTTCACTAAACCCAAAACCCCAAATTTTGGATGTTAATGTCTTACATCATATATAGGGGAAAATGTGGCCCCCGCCTAAGGTACCCCCGCCCCCGTTCAATTAAATATACAGCGTATACCGAACGATTGTTTGCATATGTTCAGTGGAGTACTGAACAAAACAAAACAAGACCTGGATCGATTCTTGCTTGTGTCCAGCTGGAAAAAAAACATACGTTCGTTTTTAATAACGAGCGTTCGTTCTCCCTCCCTCGCGCGCGCGCGTAGTTTAACTGTCAACGATAACAGCGCCACCAAGCGAATGCTGTAAGTCATTGATATTATTGCGTTCTTTAGTTTATTCTTTCTAGGTATCAGTGTGAGGCCAGATAGCTAAAGTCGCTTAGGAGCGCTCTGTAGCCGTCCTGTTCGATTTGTCCGAATTGTCCGTTTCCGTAGCAACTACTCAATCCAATAGTTCAATGCTAAATCACTACTCAATTGCTACACACCTGGACGATTCTGAACACGCCACAAAAACACACCCAAAAAGCAACACTGCAAAGCATACAAGGTTAAATCACCTATCCGCTTATACATATACGCAAGAATATACCCCGATTAACGCCCCCGTTTAACAAGTTAAGAAAGTACTGTGTTTGCTGTGTTTGCTGTGTATTGGCAATGATTACCAGTACTTAGCCCGTGTTATAAAAAAAAGATGCGATAAGTTGTTGACAAGTAATTGCTTTGTTTTGTAAGGTTGCTTCACCAAATAGGTAATTGATACTTACTTGTTTGGTGACGACATAGCCCGTGCGGGAGACCCAATCAGCTTGACGATTGAGTCGATACCCGGGGGACAGCAATAGCAACACGCTCGCATTGTGACTACTGGCAAAGTCAAGGTCGACAGTTCAAGACAA
>TARA_R110002167_G_scaffold102784_4_pt1 | contig 15330 bp, 22 predicted proteins | sample TARA_R110002167 | Tara Oceans TARA_R110002167 (sample SAMEA4398238) | marine metagenome | biome: Polar Biome; feature: [MES] marine water layer (ENVO:01000295) within the mesopelagic zone...; material: water (ENVO:00002006), including particulate matter (ENVO:01000060) such... | reverse complement strand
AATCTCATTTGATCTTGCATTCCACCTGTTACATTAGCTATAATTGGTGTTCCTGTTAATATTGCTTCGGTTAATGTTAACCCCCATCCTTCATTTGAAGTTAATAGGATTTGAACATCTGCCAAGTTATATAACAAATTTAATGTTGCTATAGGTAATTTATTAGTGGAAAATGAAATAGCATTTGGATAATCTTTACTAAATAGTAGTTCATTAATTACTCCTAAATCAGTTCCTGCTTCATGTACCACTTCAGTGTGAAGTAAAAATCTACATTTGTCTGCTTTTTCTTTGGGTAATGAATCTAAAAACAATTTAAATGCTAACATTGTATCTGGGATTTGTTTTCTTCTAATGTTTCTAGAATTAAAGAACATTACAAAATCTACTTCATCATCTCCAAATACCTGTTTTTTGATATCTTGTACTTCCTTAGAGGATTTATCTAATGGAAAGTAATACTTTGTATTTAACCCATGAGGAACATATTTTATAACTTTATCTTCAGCTTTATCCCCTAAAACAATTTCATTTATGTTTTTGGTTTGCTTTGATATTGCTAATAAAGCATCACATGATTCATAATATGCCTTGTTATATAAGGGAGCTGGATAGTCATCCCAGATATTTAGATAAATTATAGGCATAACTTTTCTAATTTCACTTTCCATATTAAACAACCAAGTAAAGTATCTTGGGTCAGTTATAATGAAAATGGCATCTGGTTTTTCAATTTTAATCAATTGTCTGATTAAATCAGGATTACCATATCCATCAGTAGGATATAAAATAACACTTGAATCCTCTAATTCTGCTTCTTTATTGGTATCTGCACTTAAATCGAATCTCTTTCCAGCTTCTGGGTGTTTGATTGCTCCTGCTACTTGAACCCAATTAAAGTGTTGGCAAGTATTGATAACCATTTCTTTAGCTACTGTTGCTACCCCACTGTGGACTCTCAAATCATCACAGATTAATAAAATTTTCTTTCTCTCGTTTTGAGGAAGATGTTTAAAACTTTTATTCATATTTAATTTTTATTTACAGTTCTAGATCGGTTTGACTATTAATTTGTTTTCTAAAATCTTCATTTGTTAGATAAAGGTAAATTGCTCTATCGGATAATTTTTGAAATGAAAACTTTCTTTTTACACATTCTATTTTAAAGTTTTCAAATAAATCACTCTTAACTTTTACACTTGTAAGAGTTTTTTCTGCTTTTTCTGCCATTTTGGTTTATTTGGTTAATAATTAATTTTACATACATACATATATATAGTTTCTTAAAGGTTGCAACCTAACCCGCATAATTCCATGTTATCTTTGTAACTGCAAAAAGTACAATTCCATTTACTTGGGTTTGGTGACATTAATCTTTCAGTATATTTATTCCCCTCAAAACATTCTTCAATAAACTCATTTACAGCTTTTGTAGCCCTAGATATTTTTATTTTTCCGGATGGTGGTATTATAGTTTGAATTCTTGATAAAGCTGCAGGATATTCACTTTCTTTTGGGATTTTTCTCTTAACGACTAAAAATTCCACACTGATGTTTTTTTCAGGGACATTGAATTGTTCTGCAAAGTATTTTTTATATAGTATAAGTTGGAATTGCTTTTCCTCATCTTTTTTCTGGTAGTCCCCCCAAGATTTGGTACTAGTTTTAATGTCAATAATGGTAAATGTATCTGTAGGTTCATGATACATAACAATATCTAAATAACCTAAGTAAAATATGTTAGGGTACTTTGGATTAGGGGCTATAGTTATTTTAGTTTCAATTCCTGCTAGAAACCATCCCCTTTTTGAAAAATACTTACCTCTATGTTTTTTTAGATACTTTAAGATCTCAACACCATCATTATAAAATTCCTGTAATTCACCTGGTTTAGAGAAGTGTTCTGAGTTATTTTTTTTAAATTCATCTAAATAATGCTCTCGAATTTTATCCTTAAGCATTGCAAAAACATCTTCTTTATCAGCTGCTGCTCCACTTTTATCATACATTACTTCTAAATAATACTGAAATGTCTCATGAAATGCTTTCCCAAATACAGTATGGACACTAGGCTTGTAAAGCTTGTGTCCGTCTCTGTATTGTAAAGCCCACTGTTTAGGGCATTTCTTCCACATTGAATATTGTGAATAAGAAATATTCTTTTGAAATGCGTAATTAATTTCATGAGGAGTATACTTTTGTATCTCTTTCAATATTGGAGGTAATTTCTTAGCCATAACTTACTTTTGAATTTCTATTAACTTGTCTAAGTATTGTTTTGCTTTTAAAAGATCTTCTACACCATTTTTATGTTTCCATCTTGTAACATATTTTACAATATTACCTTCAAAAAAATCTAAATTGTGAGAAAAAGCATAGTCCCACATTTCAATTCCTTCATTATAATGTTTTGGATGTTTTACTCTACTCATTTTAACAACTTTTTACTTTCTTTTTCTTCTATACCTGTCTCCCTCAATATATCTTTTATTTTCCCTTTTCCTAGGATATCAATATAATCAGGAATTTCGGAGGTTCCAACTTCAAAGTAATCAGCTAGTATTTCTACTAGCTCTTTATTACTAGACTTATTCTTTGACTTAATGTATTTGAAATAACTTTTACCCTTTGGAATCATCTCTTTATAGAAATTATATATTTCCTTTTTGTTTTGGGGCATTAATGATTGCGCATAATTAGCGAGTTCAGCGTAATATAAGTTAGTACTTATAAATTTGTGAACCATATACGAATTAAAATTATCCCAGTCTTTATCCGTAAACTCCGTAGCCGGTGTTTTATGGAGGGTTATTTCGTTAAGCCAACAAAAGATATTTTTTGTTCTAGTTTTCAAGTGCTATGTCTTCGTATTGAGACCTAAGTTCCTTAGGTAATGATTCAGTTATAATCTTCTTTGAGTCCATACAATAAAATACTGGGATAGGTAAGATAGCATCTTCGGTTCCACCTGTCACGAACTTTGAGACTTTTCTAAGTACAAAGGCTTGACCGAATAATTTACCTCCATCGAATCCTTCTATTGATGTAGTAGCAGCAAAATCAATGTTTGGTGCTTGTTGTTGGTTTGGATTGTTCATAATTTTTATATTTTATTTATTTGTTAATTTAACGTTAAAATCTTTAGCTGATTCTGGTATGTCGTGGTTTTTGGTGTTAACCATTGTTTGTAGGTCTTCTAACATTTCTGCCATCTCCTTACAGTTTTTATAGTCTTTTTCTGTGACGTTAAAACTTATTGTTAATTCTATATGTTTCATAACTTTTATTTATTTATATTACTTATGGTTATCTTTTTGAGACATTATTGCTAACCCCAATGCCATTACTGTGTCTGAATTACCGGTTTCAGCTAGGTTATAATGATAAGCTATTTTTTGTGCTAGTCTTAATTTGCCTACTTTTAAGCACTTCCTATAAACTGTTTTAGCATGTTCTTTTTTAGAATATCCTACCATTTAATCCACCAAACTAACATTGTATAACTCTTGATATTCCCCTATTAAACTATTGAATTCTTTTGATGTCATTTTGTTTTGTTTTTATTGATATTATGATTTATTATTACTATTTTCAATAATTCTTTGAATATCTTCGGGTGACATCTTATCAAATGATTTTTTAATCTCCTCCCAAGTCTTTCTATTAGACTTACCTATTTGTTTCATCATCCCATCACCCTCTATTATTTCTGAATCACCCATATTATACCATTCAAGTAAATCTGTTTCTTTAGTTCTGTCTGGGTTGTATGTATCTTCTAATTTTAAACATTCACCTTTATAGATAGCTAGTTCACTTATTGGTAGTGTATGCCCCTCTACTGTTTTGTTATATATTCCTTTTGGTGATACTACTACTTGAATCCAATCAGTATCTTTTATATAAAACCTATAAGAGGTTTGTTTTACATATCCAAATCTTTTTAATATTTTAGTTAGTAATTTTCTCATCTCCTTTTATATTACTTGTGGTTTCTTTATTTCTATAATACGTGAGAGGCAGCTACTTATATTGATCTCTTTATCGATACGAAAGTTTGAATGGTACTGATGCTCATTTAATATTACTGCTACACTACCTTCTCTACCCTTAGCATATTCATGGGTATTATCAAACAGTGATCTATATAGTTCTTCGAAATCCTTAACTCCCGAGTCGGCAATTATTTGTCTTAACTTTCTATAATCCGTTTTTGGGTTTTTTAATTCGGCTATAACTTGTTTTATATAGTTGGATGATACTAGGATTGATTCATCTACTACTAACTCATTATCTTTGGTAGATAATTGAATCGTATTCAACATTTTTCGTATATCCGGATAATGGGTGTTGACTATTGTAGCTAAGACTTTTAAATCGAATTTTGTTTCTTCCTTGTCTAGGATTGTACTTATGTGTTTTGCTACTTCTTTTTTACTTGGTGGTATTATTTTTAGTACTTGACATCTTGATTGTAATGGGTCTATTATTCTCTCTATGTAGTTACACGTCATAATAAAACGTGTAGTTCTTGAGAATGTTTCTATTACGTTTCTTAGTGATGCTTGCGCTTGAATTGTAAGGAAATCAGCTTCATCAAGGATAACAACTTTGATCTGTTTAAACGAAGCAGTACTTGAGAAATTTGTGACTTTGTCCCTAATAGTCTCAATACCCCGTTCGTCGCTAGCGTTAATGTGTAGATAATCGCAGTCCAAATTATTAATAATAATCTTAGCAAGAGTAGTTTTGCCGACTCCAGATGGACCATAGAATATAAAGTTTTGAATGTCATTTTGGTCTAAATATGTTTGAAGTTTGTTTTTAATATGTTCATTTCCTACGTAACCCTTTAAGGTGTTGGGTCTATATCTTTCATTCAACAAACCGTGATCTTTCATAACTTTTTTGTTTTAATGTAATATACGAATAATTTTTGGCTTCTCCTAACTACTAATCATCTTTGTTTTGGTTTAATATTCGTCTCCATAAATGTTATATCTTTTTATGGGTTTGGGTTTGATTTCTTCTTCAGATGTTTTAATTGCATACAATTTGGAATCAAGGGGTGAGAGTCTATAATCCCCTTTAAAGCTAGTAGCTCCCAAATATGCTTCTAAAGTATCTGTTAAAGATTTGTAAACCACCTTCTTTGAATCATCTACTAGGGTCCAGGTATCTCCTTCACCTATGACCCTAGTAGCAATTAATTCATTTATTTCTACAACCTTTGTTTTCATATTACATCATTCCCATCATTGCTGAAGGGTCTATTTCTGGTGTATTAGATTCTGATGGTTTGTCAACAATTGTTGCTTCTGTTAATAGAATAGTTCCCGCAATTGAAGAAGCATTTTGTAATGCACTTCTTGTTACTTTAAATGGATCTATAATACCCGCATCTTTTAGGTTAACGTTTTTACGGGTTCTGATGTTATATCCATCCCAATTTAATTCTTCAACTGTAGTTGATATTTCTGTGGCTTCTTCATTAGTATAACCTGCATTGGTTAGGATTTGAATAAATGGTTGTTTACATGCCTTTTTAACTATGTTAGCACCAAATTCAAAATCAGCATTTCCTTTGCATTCTACTTTTAATGAAGCACCCAATAAAGCAACTCCACCACCAGGTAGGATTCCTTCTTCGATTGCTGCTTTTGTTGCATGTAATGCATCATCAACTCTGTCTTTCTTTTCATTCATCTCAGTTTCTGTGTTTCCACCAACATGAACAATTGCTACTCCACCTACAAATTTAGACATTCTGTTTTGCAAGCTTTCCATTTCAAATGGTGTTTGGGCATTTTCAATTTGTGTTGATAATTCTTCAACTCTGCTTGTAATAGCTTCTTCACTACCCTTACCATCAACAATTGTGGTTTTTTCTTTAGAGATTGTTGCTACTCTAGCTTCACCAAACCACTCCCAACTGAATTTTTCGAGTTTCATTCCTTTTTCTTTAGTAAATACTTGACCACCTGTTAATGTAGCTATATCCTCTAAGACTAATTTTTTTCTATCTCCGAATTCAGGTGCTTTTACAGCACATACTTTTAAAGTACCTCTCATTTTATTTACAATAAGGGTAGCTAAGGCTTCATTATCAATATCATCTGCGATAATTAATAATGATTTATTAGTGTTAGATACACCCTCTAAAATTGGTAGTAATTCCTTTACTTGAGTAAATTTATGGTCAGCAACTAAAACATAAACATCATTTAATGTTGATGTCATTGTATTATTGTTAGTAACAAAATATGGAGATTTAAATCCTCTATTAAATTGCATACCTTCAACAGTCTCTAAATATGTTTCTCCTGTTTTAGATTCTTCAATATGAACAACCCCTTCTCTACCTACTTTTTCCATTGCTCTGGAGATAAGTTTTCCTATTGTTTCATCATTATTAGATGAAATAGTGGCGATTTGTTCTAGTTGTTCAGGGGAAGATACATCTTCGTTAATTGTTCTTAGTTGAGTTATAACTTGCTCTACAGCACTGTCAATTCCTCTTTTAATATCTACAGCATTTGCTCCCTCATCTAAAGCCGATAATCCTGCTTTAACCATTTCTCTAGCTAATAAGGTAGATGTAGTTGTACCATCACCTGCGTTATCTGCTGTTTTAATAGCGGCTTGTTTGATCATTTGAACCCCTAACTCTTCAGTTGGATCATCTAATGAAATATTTTTAGCTACTGTTACTCCATCCTTTGTGGATTGTGGGGCTTGTCCTGGTTTGGAAATTACTACATTTCTACCATTTGGTCCTAATGTAGATACTACTGCATTGGCCATTGTGTCTATACCTGATACTAACTTTGCTCTAGCTTCAGGTCCGAATTCAATAATTTTACTCATATTACTTTGTTGTTTTTGATTCTTCTGTTAATACTTCTGATTTTACTCTAGCTAGGATTTGTGTTTCTTGCCCTATGTAGTACTCATCTCCTTTATGTTCTAATTTAGTAAAACCAATTGTAGGTAAGATAACACTATCTCCTACTTGGATTTCAGTTTCTATAAAACCTACTCCTCCAACATGGCGACCAGGACCAACAGCTACTACTGTTCCATGTTCGTTTCTGTCTTTACCTAAATCTGGTACTACTATTGAACCATAAGTTGTTTCCTCTTCTTCTTGAGGTTTAACGATAACCGCATCAAATAATGCTTCTAATTCTGTCATAACATTGTTGTTTTTTATGTTTTGGGTTAATATAATAAAAATATTTCAGTAAGCAAACCTAGGATGCGTTTTTTTACTTAATTTCTACTGTTTTTTGTTGTTTAGTTTTTGCTACAGGAATGAATAAATTTAATAATCCATTTTCCATTTTAGCTTTTACTTTTGGTAAATCAAACTTGGAGGCAATTTTATACCCTAAATCAAATGATTTTTTGGATAAACCGTGGTAAATGTAACCTGAAAGATCTGAGGTGTCTTCTGGTTTTTGGTAATTTATTTTTAATAAATCCCCATCTATATCTATATTAATATCTTCCTTAGTTAGACCTGTACAAGCCACTTCAAAGTGGAGTCCTTCATCGTTATAAAAAATATTAATGGGGTGTGGTTGCTTTGAATTTAAAGCGGGGGCAAATTTATCTTCGGCATTGAAGAAATTGCGGTATAAAATGTCGAACGGTGAACGTTCATCAAATAATGTACTCATATCATATAATTTTGTGAGTGCCTTGGCTACTCGGTTTATTAATTACTTGACTTCCATTTGGTAAGTCGTTTTGTGCATCCTAAGTTTGCTAATATAAATATATAAAAAAAATTCCCTATTACAAAACTCCATCTTCTTGTGGAACCATGTAATATTCACTTTCAATGTTTTCGTTTTGGAATGATAAATACATCAATCCCTCTTGAGATATTTTAAGTAGACCTTCATCTACGTCCTTATTGGCATTCAGTATTGTTTTTAACATATCTGAATTGTATCTAATTTTGATGTTGTCTTTTTTAATTTCTCCTTTTAATTGGTATGTTATTTTATTATTGTGGCCTGCTTCATCTCCAAAAACAAATTCACAAACATCAACTCCATCCAGATCTTGAGTAGTTGTAACCAACATATTGTCTATATCGGCTAGAGCGCTTTTTGCTTTTAGGAGATTACCAATTTCTTCTCGGGTGATTTTTAATTCAATATCCCACCCATCAACGGGTTTTACTTTGCCTGCTTTTTTAATCAGTAGTGGATCTGATAGTGCATATGATAGGTTAAAATTTAAATCAGATATGTTAAGCTTTAATAACATTTCTTTTTGTTTTTCTAATTCTAGTAATAGATCTCCACTACATATTGAAATTAAATTTGATAGTTTTTTAGTATTATATATCGCTAAATCAGCATCTTCTAATGGAAAATCACCACATCTTACACTACCTAATACCATTCTACTAGGTGCTGCAAAATTAATTGTTAGATTATTATCTCGTATTTCCCACTTTACTCTTTCTATTTCTCCTAAATAATATTTAGAGATAACATTTTGTACTATGTTTTTATTTATCATGCTTTAATTTATTAAAATTCAAAAAATTTATCTATGTTTTCGTTTAGGTTAAGATGCCAAGACAGGTCTGAAAAGAATCCCTCTAATTTATTTAATAGTATACTTTCAAATACCTTTTTTGTATCAGCGTATTCATCTAAGAAATCTTTTATTTTATCAGGTAAATCAAATTCTAAAAAAGCTAGGGCTTCGATTTGATAGGTGTTTGGTTTAAGGTAAATCCATTTAACTTTATCACCTTGTGTTATATAACTGTGTTTTCCATTTAAATTCCAAAATCTAATTAAGTCATTATAAGCTATAGTTGCCTTAACTGATGCTGGTGCTCCTTTAGCGGGGGAAGAAAACATTTCACCGGCCCTAGCTTTTCGTTCAGTATATTTGTTTAATGTTTTTACTGATGTTGGGTTACCTAATTCTGTTAATGGGATTTCTCCGTTTAATATTTCTTTTTTAAATTCTTTTACTCTTTGATATATTTCTTCTTGTTGGGTTCCCTTTAGAACATCAATTAAAACCTCTTTAAAAAACTTACCTAATACAGGAGGGAAATTTGATTTTTTAAATTCTAATCCTTTTATATCTAATGTTTCTTTTTCAATACCCTCTTGTTTAGTAATCCATTGGGCATATCTTCTAGTAGCTCTGAAATATGCTGATCGAATGACACATTCTGTTTTCATTTCTAACCAATGGTCTTTTTCTCTATCTTCAAACCATGGGAATTTATAAACATTAAATGCTTCTTTAGCTAAAATATCATATTGGTTTGTTATAATATCCTGATATTCTAAGGCTATAGTTTCTAGGGATCCATCTTTTTCTTTATCAGACATTTCATCAAAATTTGAATGACGATGTCTTAATAAGGGTTCAGCATGGATATAGATTGAATCAGTGTCTGAATAAGCTATATAGTTAGTTGCTTCCCTATCACATATCCACCAAGGTGTGTCTTCTAAATGTTTCATTCCCAGTCCTCCGGTTTTTTAAGTTTAGTTGGAGATTCAAAATCTCCTCTGCTATTTCGTATCTTAGAACCTGATTTTTTAATTTCATAAACATTACCTCGAAGTGTTATTTTACCCCCCTGTTGGAGCATCTTTCGAAAGCGTTGTTCTTCCTTTTCAGTGAATTCTTTTGATATTTCTATCATTTCATCCTTTTCTAATAACCTACCATTTAAATAAATGATATGTTCTTTTCTGATTGATTGTTTACTTAACATAATTCTCCTAGAATTTCTTGGTTCATTTTTCTATTTGCACATAAAGCACTCTCCTGGATTATGCGCTGACCAGAGAGAGTTATAGATTTTGATAATGTTCTATTCCCATATCTAAAACTTGCTAAAGCCGTTGCACCATACAAACTATTTAATAAAATTTTCATAGTATATTGTTTCATATGAAATTTAGCTCCTAAATCCTTATCTTTAACCTTATATGCTTTTTTCATTTCATTTTTATAATTAACTCTTTCCCCAAACCATTTAGCTAATATTGTTGACAATACTGATTGTCTGTCGGTTGCATACATTGTCCCATTAGCTGAAACAGTCCATTTATTATCTTTTATAAATTTAATTAGTTGGGATACTGTTAATTCCGCTCTTTTATTTTTATTATTTTTAATTAAAATAGACTTATTAGGATCCATTTCTTCCAAATCATTTAATCCTAAACGATTATTTCTACTGTCAGCATCTATAATGTAACCCATTAATGTTTCTTTTCCTATATTTAAAGACATTATAATACAAGGATATAGTGATGTTAAATCTTCATCAAACACATAATTATAGATACCTGCTTTAGGGCAAAATAAGTATCCACCTGCGTAGCTATCAGTATAATTAATGTGTGGATCCTTATTGGGAGGAACTATTCCTTTACCTAATAAGTAAGCTGAAATAGCACCATCTTGGGTTACTGTATTAGCATAAATTTCATGGTATAAATGTTTTCCTTTATGAGCTATGTTTTTTGTTAAAGACAAATATTCTAGGTTTTCATCTAATTTAACTAATATTTCAACATCCACAAAATTGTATTGAATGAATTTTTGAATATCTGTCTCAAATAAAGTATCTAAGTTACCATCATATTCTACTTTATTTATACCCGCATACTTTTCTCCAATTGCATCTAGTTTCCAACTTGGTTCATCTGCCCAACTATATTTTTTATGCATTCTCATATAATCAAGAGATGATAGTCCTTTTATATCTACTTCTTGGAAATTTTTTCCCTTAATAGTATCTTTATGCCTAGTAAGACTTGAAGTGACTTTCCCAATAGGTGACATTCTATCAGCAAATTCCCTTCCTAATATATTGCAAGTTCTATAGTAAAGGTAGGGTATATCAAAATAGTCTGAGTTGTATCCTATTAAAATATCAGGGCGGATTTCTTCCATTTTTTCAATCCATTTGAATAAAAGATCCTCTTCATGTTGTACAGGAATGATTTCTTTATTTTTGAATTTTTGATGTTTTAATTGATTTTTCTTGTCTAAAATTACAATTCCCCATTTGTCTGCTAATTTATCATACCACGCTATGGAGGTAACCATTTTAGGAGCTTTCCTAATGCCCTCTTCTGTTAAAGAATCTAACATTTCGGTTTCAATATCAAAAAATAGCTCGCAGTGGGTAGTTGAAGGTTCATCATTAGTTCCATATTTTTCAATTAAGAACTTTTGGTGAGGTTTCATGTCTGCAAAATGTATATCACTTTCATTATCCGAAGCAGGACCAAAACCATTATAGTAATATTTTGTAGTTTTCTTTAATGGTTTACCATTTAAACCTACATGGGTAGCATCTGCTTCATGGCATTCTCTATAGGCAGGATTAACCCATTCAAAGTTTTTATATCCAGAATCTGACCATAAGTGGATTAAATGGGTGTTCTTTTTACCTCTTACCCTTTCTGTGTATATATTTTTGTACATTCGCTAATTTAACTGTGTTTAATGTAGTTTATTTCTGATTTAGTGAAAAATTGTCTTAGGTTTGGTCTAAAATAGTTAATATTTTTCATAACCTTATTATCATGGCTCCTGAATACAACATAACCATATTTTGTTTTTTCATAATGACATTTAGTGTTTTGTTCTCTGCTTCTAACTTCCACTGTTTTAATAGCTTCTTCTTCAGTTGAACAAATTTTGGACATATTTGATGCTTGCACTTCGGCATAACCATCTTCAATTTTATCCTTTAATCCAAAAACCATAGCACCATTTCCTAATCCTACATAAGCAATATCTAGGATAGCATCTAAAACTTCAACAATATCTCTATTTTCAATTGCTTCTTTTAATTCATCTAATTCTTCCTCTATAAAACTTACTACAAAATCAGCATCTGCTCTGTTGATAGTAGGTTTAGTTTGGTTTTGATAGGATTTACCCATCACATTATTAAATTCCTCTACTTCAGAGATAAATGGGACTTTTTCTTCTTTAAATGGTATTTCTAATTGCATAAATTTTATTTTATATGTTGTGTCCTCCGTTGTTAATTTTTAAACTATCAAAAAACTCTTTACGAGCATTATTTTCATCATCTCTAAATGCTCCTGATGCTTTTGTTGTAATCATTGAAGCCCCTGCATGTTTAACACCTCGACAACTAACACATGAATGGGCTGCTACTATTGTTACAGCAACTCCTAAATTACCTTCAGTAATTTTATCTACAGCGCCATGAATAGCTGATGTTAGTTGTTCTTGTATTGCTCCTCTTCTACCAAATAATTCAACAATTCTATTTAGTTTAGATAATCCTATTACTTGACCATCTTCTCCTGCAATATATCCAATATGAACTACTCCACTAATTGTTTGGTGGTGGTGTGAACACATTGATGTTAGAGGTATATTTCTTTCAATAATAATACCATCATAACCATCTGAGGGGAATGAAGTAATAGGAGACATTGCTGTGTATCTACCTGCCCATAAATCGTTTACATAGGCTTTAGCTACTCGTTTGGGAGTTTCCATTGAATTGGGGTCATTTCTCCAATCACACCTTAATGCATCTAAAAACTCACCGAATGCTGTAGTAGCGTTTTCGATCATATCTGACTTTTCTTGAAGGGATAGGGGAAATCCTTCTGCTACTCCATTAGCAAAACCTTCTTTTACCACTTCTAATTCCTCGTGGATTTTTCTACGTTTGTTTTCCATTGATTATACTTTTATGTTTATCTCAATATACGAATGCTTATGTAGAAATCCAAATTATACTTTATAATCTTGTATTGTTTTTGAATCTTCTTTTTCCCAAGGATAGATAATCCAATCATTACTACTCCAATGGTTAGCCCATAAAGTTGGTTTAAATGATGAAGTGTGGGGTTTGTAGTGAAGACATGCTGTCTTTAAATTAAAGGGGAAGGAGTGATAGTTTTGATGAATATCATAATACTTTTCAAATGTAAGGCCACTATCACAAATATCATCTATAATTAGAGTAGTGGGGGAAATTGTTCCTTTTGTTATTGGAATACTTAACCTATGAGATACCATTACTGTGGGAATTAATCCTCCTCTAGGTAAACCCCATAAATCTTTAACTTCTAATTTAGATGAAGTTATTTTATCGCATAACTTTTCTACTAAAACCTCAATATCACCCCAACTAAGGTGGAATTTGTTATCTACTTTTGACATAAACTTTTTGTTTACATCAATATACGAATCCTATTTAGGGGAGACAAATTTGATTTTGGAGGTGAATTAATTAACCATTATTATTTCCTCTACTGAGGCATACCAAGTTTTGGTTGTAGCGGTTGATGTAGTTACTCGTACAGTAACTTGTTGTTGATCTACTCCTGTACCCGTATTAGATTCAAAAAGAGCCACTGATAAACCTCCTACAGCGGAGATATGGGCTACAATATCCTCTTTTGCACCTAACTGTACTGTAGTACCGCCGTTATTTGTATAAGTAGCGAGAAATTCCCAATACCCTCCCACTGATGGGTTTGAATTTTCTTTACACCCTACTTTAAATCTAAAGGTAGTAACTTTATCTTGTTGGAGTGTAAATATACCACAATCCGCAGTAGTTGCGGTTGTTGTTACTTTCGCTCCAAAAGTTGGGTTGTATGTTGTAGTTCCATTTCCTGAGGTTGTTGTTATTTGGTCATTAAAGGTTGCATTACGACCTATTGTTATATCACGAGTGGTTGTTAAGTAATTACTATATAAATCACCACTAGCACTTATATTGGATCCAGTTATATCACCTGTTACTACCAATGAACCAGTAATTTCACCATTTCCATTTAAAGTTCCATCCCATTCACTTTCAACCCCTGTTAACTGTGAACCATCACCTATTAAATGTAAAAATGAACCCGTTACCCCATAGACATCTGCACTTGAGCTTATATTACCTGAGGATGTTACATTAACTGTAATTATTTTACCTTCAACATTAAGGTTATCACTAATGGTTACGGTGTCTGTGGTACTTAGTATAGTTGGGGTTGTGATGCGATCACTTGCTACTATTCTAGTACCTAATAAATTTCCACTTGAACTTATGTTATTAGTTACTGTTAAAGATCCTGTTATTGAGGCATTTCCATTGTGAGAACCATCCCATTCTCCTGTTACACCTGTAATTCCAGAACCATCACCTTGAAAACTTCCTGAGAATGAACCAGAGTTGTAGTTTGAACCACTCAATAAATTGTCTACTGTGATTTTTTTAGTTTCAGTATTTGTTGTATCTACTATTGCTAGTAAATCAATAGAGGATGTTACTTCATTTGAAGTAAGGGAATTTAATTGGGATATTTTTTTTATTGACATATTGTTATATAAGTTATATATTATAAATATGAAGGAAAAGATGTTGGTATTAAAATGTTAAAATAAGGGTTTTATGATGAAGTATGTTCAGGCATTTTTGCTCTAATTTCATCTACTAATCCCATTTCCATAGCCTGATCCGCACTTAACCACCAATCCTGTCTATCCCAGTTCTTTTTAATTTTTTGTTTTGATAAATTAGATCTGCTTGTGAAAATATCAAGGATTCTACCTTCAATTCTTTGAATGAATCTTACTTCATCTTCAATCTCAAATGTTTTACCTGAAGCTCCAAATGCTGCTCTGTGAATCATTACCCATGCTTGTTGGCCTACCCATCTTACATCACCTGCTTGTAGTAAAACACCTGCCATGGAAGCAGCATATCCTAAAGTACCTGTTGTTAAGTGGTGACCTTGATATCTTAAATCTTGTAAAAAATCAAATAATTCAAATCCATCTATAATACTTCCTCCAGGGGATGAAAAAATAATTTCAATAGCACATTTAGGATCTAATCTATGCCATTCCGTTAATGTTTCCATACACATTTTAACGGAACCCGATGATACCTTATCATTAAATCTATATAAGTAATTTTTCTCATCCCTAGAATTTCTTATATCAATCATTTCTAGTTCATCTTTCAGTTCTAATTCTTTAAGTTGGAGAGTTATTTTACTTTGCTTTAGAGATATTTCTTCCTTTTGAAGGAGAATCTCGGTTTTAGCAATGTCTATTTTTTGTTTTATTGCTTGGTTATCTAGAATTTTAGATTCGGTTTTTATCTTATCAGCCTCTGCTTCTAATTTACTTATTTGAGCTTGCTTAAGTTGATTGTTTAATGGATTTTCTTGGGGGGTATCTTCTTTCTCTTCACTCATATGTTGTTATTTTTTGTTTTTTTATAAAAATTACACCTCTCTGCGGTCATTATAGGCAATTATATGATCTCGT
>TARA_R110002167_G_scaffold9956_9_pt1 | contig 15416 bp, 16 predicted proteins | sample TARA_R110002167 | Tara Oceans TARA_R110002167 (sample SAMEA4398238) | marine metagenome | biome: Polar Biome; feature: [MES] marine water layer (ENVO:01000295) within the mesopelagic zone...; material: water (ENVO:00002006), including particulate matter (ENVO:01000060) such as...... | reverse complement strand
GTAACAGTCCCAGTTCAGAATCGAAGGCCGAGGCAGGGTACCCGGCGCCAGATTCGCTATATTCCATTGGAAAGTGTCCGCGAATTGATTCGTATACGGAATCAAAGGTGTTGAAGGAGCAATTTCCGAGACATCCGCCCCCGCTTCCTGGAGCAGCGCGCGGATTGTCAGAAACGCCGAGGCGGGACGGCACGGTTTTCCGAAAAACGTCTCTTCACGAATCACAGGAGCAGAAGCGTGCCGGGCGATCAACTCACACACACCACCCAGTGTTTTCTTGCGCTCCGGCGTGAGCACCGCGCGCCATTCTTCTTCGGCCAAGTCAATCCCCCAGGCATCATTCCAGGCTCGCCCCAGTGGCCGCCATTCCAGATAATCGCATTGCCACTGCCATTCTTCGACGGTTGTCTCTAAAGTCAGTTCTTCGCGAGGTAGCATATCATGCTCAAGCAGGAAAATTTGCCGATGTTGATCTTGAAACACCGACAACACATATTCCGCCGTAACCGGCTGTCGCAAAACAGACTCTGCTGACTTCATCATGTCATCTCCATGAAATGAGAAACGCACCACTCACGCTTGAAACGCAGCACGCTGTGCAATCAGTTCCGACAGATCTCTGAAGGTTCGCAGGTTTCCGAATTGTACCCGGGCCGGGTCACGTTCCTTGGTACCATAGGCAGTAATCAGCAAGCATGCAAACACAAACATAAATAACAGATAAGCTGCAGTCCCATACCCTACACTCAGAGGGCCGAGGAGGAGATAGAATAATATAGCCGCTGTTCCAATCCAGTTCGTATCCCACACCGGTCTTTTCACCTGCACTGCAGGCAAAACTCCGGGTGCCAGTTTGGCGATCGGTCCCAGAAACAGACTCAGATGCTGCCGTGTCATTTTCGATAAGGCCGTCGAGGGGGCAACTTCTGCAACATCAACACCAGCCTCCTGCAACAGCGAACGAATCGCCAGAAAAGCAGACGCAGGTCGACAAGTTCGACCGATAAAAGTCTCCAGGGAAATCACCGGCATTGTCATTCTCGCAGCGATCGGTTCACAAAAATCGCGTACTGTATGCATCTGAGGACCAGAAACCGCCTGTATCCAGTCTGATTCACTCAACCCCAGCCAGGCTTTTGTATCAATACTTACTACCAACGAGTCATAGAGACTACAGGCATCCCAGAGCGTTTCCAAGGGAGAATCGAGTGTCACCGGGATTTCTTCTTCCTCGGAAAAAAGTGAGATTTTACTCCAGTACTGACGCGACTGATCCAGCAACACCTCCAGCACATATTCCGGCGTCGCCGGTACTTCAATCACAGGGGAAGCGAATTCCATATTCATCCCTTTACTTCAATTTGAACTGTGGATGACTTTCTGAACCATTTCCAGATCAGAACACTGACGACAGTGATGAACAGCACAAACCCTCCTGCCAGAACCAGCAGGAAGGTCACAATCCTCGTTTCGAGAGACATCGGGTAATTATTATCCACTGCCAACTCAGGTTGCTGGTAATATTTCATACCAAACTTACGGTCCAGATTCTCTCCCGCTGCCACCCAGGCACTTTCATCGGATTTAATCTGGGCAAAAAATGCATTACCCTGTTCGATCTCCTGTTTCAGCTCTGCTTCGACCTGCTCCAGATTGCGAGGAACCTGTAACTCAAGAACCTGCTCTGCCTTTTCCCGATACTTTTTTTTCGCTGTTTCATCCGAGACTTCGTACGATGCTTTCAGATACGCCCGCGCCGCCAGCATTTTGGAATCATCGGGATATCCACTCGCAATCAGCAGATCGCCCAGCGCTTCCAGTAAAATCGGCGAGCGATAATTGCCGAACTGCATCATTCCCAGTACACCTTTGGTCGCTTTCTGAGTTTCAGAGATTCCATTCCGGGAAGGTGTATTCTGCTGGTCGTGTACAAACCTCGCAAATCCGACCAATCCGACACCCTCCGCTTCAGCTGATTGACGCAGAGGCAAAGTTTCTCCCGAGGCACGCTGCTGCAGCATGTATTCCACCAGCAACTGCTGATATACTTCGCGACCAAAATGCGCTTCGGGGTTGATTTCAATCGCCCGCTTGATATGTTCCAGTCCCTCTTCGTAGCGACCGGCATGGATCAGGAATGTCCCCAGATTCGCTTCCGACTCATAACGGTTTTTTTCCGGCCAGCGCGAAATTTTTTCCTGAATGAGTTCAATCGCCCGGTCATGCTCTCCCAGCTTTTCATAAGCCACCGCCAGGTCATCATAGTCCGCCGGCGTACGATCATCAGGCGAAATCCTGCTGCGGTCTTTGATCCGCCATTGATAATAGGCGTCTGAATGTCTTAGAAACTGGCCGGCAATCAGTTCCTGCGCATAAGGAAACCGCTGCCGTTCCATCTGCAACGTATCGTAATCCCACATGCAGGCGAGCAGGGGAGTCGGCACCAATAGTGTACAGACCAGCAATAGCACAATACCTGTTCGCATTACCCGAGTTCCTTTCCGCATGAATCCACAGACGGTGCCCGCGCACTGCTGGAATTCACATTCCAGTCTGGAACATGCCTCGGAAAAACTGAATGGCTCCAAAAACAATCGCCCCCCAGGCCACAACATAAGTGCCCCCTTCCGAAGAAGCCGAATAGGTAAGCACTGTCACCACAATTCCACCGATACACCACAGTGCCCCGAACATCATATTTTTCTGGGCGGCTTCTTTCAGTTGTGCATCCCGTGCTTCGCTTAATTGCGAGACAATAATTTCCGCCGATTCCTGATCGACACCTTGCTCCATCAGCGCAGCCTGGATCTGCTGATTCGAGGCACCATCCCGCATCTTCTCTGCCGCAAACTGATACAACCCCTGTACGATCTCATCCTGCGACATTGCTTCTGCGTCACTCATAGCTCATTCCACCTGATATAGTTCGTCTGCTTTTCAGAAAGTAATGCAGAAGATCTGGTCGCGCTGCTGTCCTCCTGCTCGAACTGCGCCGGAACCAGCACAGTTACTCACACTTATACCATACTGATCACCAGTTCAAAAACAATTTCAGAACGAATCACAATTAATCTAAGGAATTCCGAGAGTTTCAGCAGGGGACGGAGATAACCATCCCTTTTAAGAATCTGAAACAGAGTCAAACTGCAGGATCTATCAAACGGCCACACCAGTCACATTTTCCTGGCAGCGACCAGATGCGACAAACGACTCAACAGCTCACGCACCGTCTGCGACTGACTTAAGACTTCATAGTCCACATCAGGAACGAGAAGAGTAATCTCTCCTTCCAGCAGCATCACCAGTTCCACCACAATCAGCGAATCATAGTCAAGTTCGCGTAACCGAGTCTCCAGAGTTACCGGTCGGGACAAAGTGAACTCAAGCGCGGTCCGCTCACGTTCCCAGAACGCCAGCAGGAACATTGCCCCCTCAATCCGACAACCACACTCCGGGCAGCAGACCTGATCAGGAACGGCATTCATACTGTGTGCCACTGGAGCCGCACATAACGGGCAATTTTCAGGATACCAGGCCATTTAGAACACCTCAGTGAAACGCTGCTGTTTTACCGACTGCCAGTGTCGGGCTGCTCGAAAGTGAATACCCGACAGCGCCAATTCTACTGAAATCAAAGAGCAGGGGACACCGAACACAACCATTCTGAACGGAAAGAACGCATACTCATTATTCAGAATCCAGTTTCGGTTCCAGCCGTTCCCACTCAGGAGACTCCTCACGTACCACAAACGTCCGTTCCGCTTGATGATACAGATACTGGCAACCGCAGTGCGGACAGATCGCATCGACCGTGCGGACCAGCCTCAGTCTGGTTCCTGGTTCACTCTTTGCGATGATTGCTTTCACGATCTCATCCCAGCGTTCATCCGCCAGTCGGATTGCCTCGACTCCGAGCACCTCACCGCATTCCACACAGACAAACCGACTCGCCAGTTGTTTGCGTCTGCGTTTCTCAACCCGATCCTTTAACAGCAAATAAGGCACAAGAATTGGTAAGAGCAGGATAATAACCAATACGATGATGCATTCTCTGATGTTCTTAATCATGTTTGTTCTGACGATTCCTCTCTCACCGGGTGCCACTGTCGGCTTGTCCGACATTGAATACCAGACAACGCCCATCCGGCTGAAAGAAAAGAGCAGCAGGCCACCTTCAGGATTTTCATTTCACCCAGTCCGCAATTCGCTCATTCTCTTCTAAATGTTCCCGTTCGTAATAATAAACGGTCCCTTCTCGCAACCTGACATTTTCAGCAACCACATAAAAAGGAATTTTCTCAAAACTGGCATCACTTTCAGCTTCAATACAAAAAACCGCATGCCTGTCACAGACGGCAATGAATTTTCGAACCACTTCGATTTCGTTAACGGAGGCCAGCCGAAAGTGTGGATTCCAAAACAGAACAGGCAATGCAAGATACGTAACCTCGCGAAACTCAACTTCGACTTCGTGATAATACGCGAAATCAAAGCTTCCGGTAATCAGGAGATTATCTCCTGTATAAGATTCAATGCGGAAACCATCGATATTCGTTTTCTCAACAATCTCATTGATTCGCATCAATACGTCTATCACCTCTCCACCTGTTTCCTCTGAATATATTGCACTAATGACACTCCTGCCCCCATCAGATCATCTTACCACATTCATCATTCACACATACCCGGAATATCGACGTTAGGAAGCGAAACAGATCCTCCTGCTGATGCATCACCCCGGCCCCCGATCCGCCGAAGGCGGATGCTCCAGCACCTGCCGATACTGGGCCGAGAACTGAAAGACACTCGCAAACCCCAACAGGTGCGCGACTTCTCCCACGCGCAGTCCCTCCTGCTGCATCAGCCGCCGGGCAAATTCCATGCGGGTCCGTCTCAAAAACTGCTTGGGACTCTCGCCCACCTGCTCGCGAAACAACCGCCTCAGGTGCGGCTCCGAAAGCCCCGCGGTCTCCGCCAATTCGCTGATCCGGTGATTCTGATCCGGAGCCGCTTCAATCAGCCGCACCACCTTCCGCAGTCGATCATCCAGCCGTCGCTGTTCCCCCTGGTCAGCTTCCGGAAACATCAGCCGCACCGCCGCCGCCAGCAGACAGCCCCCCGCATCCGCCTGTTCCGCCTGGATCGTTTTCAACAAACCGATCAGCGCCGACCGCTTCGGTTCCTGGCCCAGGAAGGGGACCGCACGCTGTTCGGTCAGCCGCGTCGCCGCCTGAAATTCGACGAACAGATACGACACCGGCTCCCGCCCGAAATACCGGTTCTCCCGCACTCCGGGCGCCAGCAGCCCCAGCCAACCCGCAGCGACCTGAAACGATTCCTCGGCGATTCGATATTCGCCGCTGCCCGCTTCCACATACAGAAACCGGTAATGCGAGATCCGTCGGGGCCGCAGATGCAGTTCCTGGTGAAACCGCACCCGGTTACTGGCAATATACTGAAATGAGTCTCCCATCACGACAGTTTCCCAATGATCGTTTTTGACAAATAAATAACCGATTCTCCTATTCCGCAGTAGCACCGTCAACAGTAGGATGGCCGATTATGTTATCAGTGCTCCTCGCCAATTCGGTTCACTTTCGCCCGCTCGACCTGGCCGCGATCCTCGTCTATCTCACCCTCATGGCGGGGATGGGACTCTGGTTTTCCCGCCGCAATCAGTCGACCGAACACTACTTCCTCGGCGATCGGAATTTCCCCGGCTGGGCCATTGGCCTCTCTATGCTGGGTACATCCATCAGCTCGGTTACATTCCTCGCCTTCCCGGCGGCCGCCTTCGCCCTCGACTGGCGGCAGCTGATCTCTAACCTCACCTTACCTTTCGTCGCGGTACTGGCCATCATCGTCTTCATTCCCTTTTTTCGGCGGGGAAATACCACCAGCGCCTTCGAATACCTGGGCGATCGTTACGGCACCGTCCCCCGTCTGTACGGCACCCTCAGTTTCATACTCCTGCAACTGATCCGCCTCGGGAAAGTTCTCTTCCTGGTTTCGATTCCGGTCAGCCTGCTCACTGGCTGGGATATCCGTCTCGTGATCGTAGGCGTCGGCATTTTCATCTCCTTCTACACCATCGCCGGCGGGATCGAAGCCGTCATCTGGACCGACGTCATTCAGACCATCGTCCTCTGGCTGGGGGGCATCCTCTGTTTCACGATCATCGTCCTGCGTCTGCCCGGCGGACTCGCGCAGGTCTTTGAAGTCGGTTCCGCCCAGGGCAAGTTCGACATCGGCTCCTTTGACTTCAACTTGACCGAACGCACCTTCTGGACCGTTTCCCTGCTGGGTCTGCTCAACTGGCTGACGATTTACTCCAGCGATCAGAACGTCGTCCAGCGATTCATCGCCGCCCGCAGTCTCCGCGAGGCCCGTAAAGCAACCACTATTTACTCTGTCCTGGCCGTGTTGACCTGGTCCTTCTTCTTCCTCGTCGGCACCTGCGTCTTCGTCTTCTATCGCGTCTTTCCGGAATCCGCAGTCGCCAACCTCCAGGCCGATGAAGTCTTTCCCTGGTTCATCCTCACCCAGCTCCCCGCGGGCCTGGCCGGGCTCGTCATCTCGGGAGTCCTCGCGGCTGCCATGTCCAGCCTCGACTCCTCAATCAACTCCATCGCCACCGTCACCACGGTCGACCTGCTCAAACCCTGGCTCGCCCCGGGCAGGGACGACCGTTTCTATCTGCGATTCGCCCGCCTGATCGCCGTCCTGGCCTCAGCTGTTATGATCTGCGGTGCCGTCTTCTTCAGCTCCATCGAAAAGGAAAGCATGAACGACCTCAGCTGGATCATCGCCTCCGTCTTTGGCGGCTGTCTGCTCGGTCTGTTCATGCTCGGTTTTTTCACCCGCCGCGTCGATAACACCGCCGCCGTCATCGGACTGGCCGGTGCGATCCTGCTCAATCTCTATCTCGGCCTGAGCACCGGCGGCTGGCTCCCCGCAGACTGGTCCCTCCAGATTCACACCTACTGGGTCGGCCTGTTCGTCAATCTGGCGTTCATATCGCTGGCTCTATTGATCAGCCTCTTCCGCAGCCCCAACAACCGCGATCTCACCGGTCTGACTGTCTGGACGCAGGAGCAACAGCCATGAGCAACTCTCTGCAGACCGACATCGCCATCCTCGGGGGCACACCCGGCGGCATCGCCGCGGCCATCGCTGCTGCCCGCCTTGGACGCAGCGTGCTGTTGATCGAACCCCAGGCCCACCTCGGCGGCATGTCCACCAGCGGCCTGGGCAAAAGCGACGTCGAACGCCGCCACCTGATCGGCGGCCTGTTTCAGGAATTCACACAGCGCATCTACCAGCACTACCGCAACCGCTACGCCCCGGACTCCGCAGACATCGCCCTCTGCCAGGACGGCTATTACTTCGAACCCTCGGTCGCCGAAACCGTCTTTCACGACATGCTCAAGACACACCCGCAGATCACAGTCCTCACCAGTCACTCTCTGAACTCCACGACCACCATCGCAAACCGACTGACGGCAATCGATATTCTCAGCCCCCGGGGAGAACGCGTCACCGTCAACGCGCAAGTCTTCCTCGACGCCACGTATGAAGGCGACCTCCTGGCCGCCGCGGGTGCCAACTTCCGACTGGGACGCGAGTCCCGCGACGAGTTCGACGAACCCCACGCCGGTCAGATCTACTTCGACTACCAGCGACAACAGTTCCTCCCCGGCAGCACCGGGGCAGGCGACGACCGACTCCCCGCCTACACGTACCGTCTCTGCCTGACCACCGATTCCATGAACGCGGCCCCTTTAACTGAGCCACCCCCCGACTATGACCGCCGCCACTACCTCGGCTACTTTGACGACCTGGCCGCCGGTCGACTGGCCGGTCCGCTGCAGCTCAAACCGGGCCGGGGCTACGAACCGGCTCACTTTAACACGCTGGTCCGCGCCCTCAGCGTGACGCCGCTCCCCAATCACAAAACCGACGTTAACATCAACCCGCGTCCGCTCGGCTTCCCCTTTCCGGAACTGAACCGCGGCTATATCACCGGAGACGCCGCCACCCGCGCCGCTATCTCCAACCGCATCCGCAATCGCACTCTCGGTCTGCTCTGGTTCCTGCAAAATGACACCCAGATTCCAACGCAACATCGCCAGATCGCCCGACAATATCATCTCCCGCTAGATGAATTCACCGACAACCGGCATTTCCCCTGGCAGCTTTACATCCGCGAGGGCCGTCGCCTCCAGGGAGAATTCACCCTCACGGAACGCCACATCACCCATCAGCCGGAGCAGGGGATCGACCAGGCAGAAATCGAAACCTTCGCCGACACCATCGCCATCGGCGAATTCCCCATCGACAGCTTCCCCTGCCAGCCCAGACAACCGGGCGACACCATCGTCCTCGAAGGCTACCTCGGCATGCTGGATCAGATCACCCGTCCCTACGAGATCCCCTATCGGATTATGGTGCCGCAGACCATCGACGGACTCCTCGTCCCGGTGGCCGCCTCGACGACGCACGTCGCTTTTTCATCGATTCGAATGGAACCCACGTGGATGGCCCTCGGGCAGGCCGCCGGCGTCGCCGCCCATCTGGCGATTCAGCAACAGTGTGCCCCCCGTAATATTCCGATTCACGAACTGCAACAGCAACTGGCCAGTGAAGGTCAGATCCTCAAACATCAACCTGAACTCAACCACGCTTCCACCAGGGAATCCCAGTCATGAAACATCTGATTTATACGCTCACCCTTCTGGCCTCGACCATCGCTGCTCTCGTTCCTGCTGTCGCAGAAGGGCAACCAGATACACCGGTCCCGGTATTGAATCTCCCCGGTTCCGGCACCGATGCCGCGGCCATCGATTATCAAAGTCTCCCGGTCCTCAAAGGCGAACACGCCATCATCAACCCGGCAGCCCTGGGTCCTTACCCGCGGAAATCAGACAAGATCGATCTCCGCGACCTGCGACTGAACCTGCACAACTACCTCATCTATCATGACGGCAAGTTCTGGTGTATCTGGAGTGACGGCCCCCGCATCGAAGACGAACCGACTCAGGAAATCAAGTACGCCACCAGTGTCGATGGTCTCCACTGGAGCGCAGCAAAATCGGTCACCGGCACTCCCAAACAGCCCCACGCCTTCATCGCCCGCGGACTCTGGCTCCGCGATGGTCAACTGCTTACGTTAGCAGCGAAATATCAGGGACACGGCGCCTTCGGTCCTCCGGATAAAAAGCATCTGGAACTGGTCGCCTACCGCTGGGAACCGCAGCAGGACAAGTGGGTCTATGAAGGCCAACTCTACGACAATGCCATTAACAATTTCCCCCCGCAGAAGCTCCCTTCCGACAACTGGATTCTCACCCGCCGCGATTCGCGGTTCAATGTCAGCGTGCTGATCGGCGGCGTCAAAGCGCTCAACGACTGGCAGTCCTTTCCCGTCGTAGGCGTCAAACAGGTCTCCGGCTTCCGCCCCGACGAACCGATCTTCTGGGTCCTGCCCGACAACAGCCTGTATGCACTCTTCCGCGATAACGGAAAATCGCAGCGGCTCTTCTTCTCGACTTCTCACGACGAAGGTCGGACCTGGGACACTCCGGTCCTCTCCAACTTCCCCAACTCGAGAAGCAAACTGTTTTCGCTGGCCACCAGCCACGGTTACCGCGTGCTCGTCCTCAATGCGAATCCCCAGGTCAACCGCCGCGAACTCCACCTGGCAGTCAGCCCCGACAACAAAACCTTCACCTGCCTGGCAAAGCTGGAGATCCCCTCACCAGCCGAACTCCCCAAAGAGGTTGCCTCGCTGAAGAAGAAATTCAGTGCCGGCATCGCCAGTCTGCAATACCCGCACGTCATCGAGCACGACGGCTTCCTCTACATCGCCTTTTCACGTAACAAACTGCAGACCGAAGTCTTCCGCGTGAAACTGTCAGACATCGACGCCCTTTTAACAACAGGGCGCTAGGTAACACTTCTTACTTTGAATGCGTATTAGAAATTGGGATGAACCGGGGCTAATGCCCTGCGGCTAATTTCTGTAAACAAGATCAGCCGCACGGCGTTAGCCGCGGTTAACTCCGATCTCGAAAAGATCGCTCACCTGGGAACGAGAAGAAAATCTGTTCTTAATACACAGCCAACCGGAACGCGCGCCGCAGGCCACCCGTGAAATCACTTCAGGCCTGCGGTTTTAATTCGTTTCTGCCAGTCCGGGTGCTGTGCTTTATACTTCTGAAATGCCTCGTATTCGCTGGCGATGATCTGCCCGTCGCTATTCGCATCGATGATCTCGAACAGCCACTCATAGGGAGTTTTCGCTTTGTTCCATTCAGACTGGGACACCATGTTGTCGTCATTGGAATCACATTGCTTAAGCAATCCCTGCATCGTATAACGACCACTTTCTTTTCCCATTCCCGAATCGGGCTGATCCGTCGCGGGATCCCATACCAGTTTCTGCCCGGCCCGCTCCAGGGCCCGTCGATAGGCTTTCGCATCAATGTCCTGCACGGCACAGTTTTCCGCCAGGGCCTGGCAGGCCGCGATCCCCGCCGACTCGCCGCAGATCATAAACACCGGCTCCATCCGCGCCGACGCGTAGCCCAGATGCGTCGCTGAAAAACAGACCGGCACCAGCAGGTTTGTGCATTCTTCCTGCTTCGGTGTAATCGCCCGATAGGCAATCGGGTAGGGCTGATTAGTCGGACCCCGGGAACCGCCAACAAACATCTTGCCCTCCAGGCCGACCAGGGTCTGTCCCTTCTGTTTTAACCAGATCCGCCGGACCGGGTATACGTCGATCCCGTACTGTGCCAGACAGATCGGGTCCTCGATCTCTGTCTTGTTATACACATCGTGTGCCGTCACCGTATAACGCCCCGCCAGGCGTCGCGACACGCGCACATACAACTGATGCGGCCAGCCGGCCGTCTCGGGATGAGGGCGTTTATCCAGACCGAGTTCAGCCACTTCCTGCCGATAAAACTCAGGTACGCGGTCATCGTTACTCATAAAATGATGCAGCCCGCTTAAATAGTCTCGATGCGCTTTCCAGATCTTCACGTGCGCGGCGACATCACCGTCGGCATAAAACCGGCTGATGCCCACCGGCGACATCGAAATCAGCGAACTCCGCTGATAGTTCCACTCGCCTGAGTTCTTCCAGCCCGGAAAGATCCCGATCAGCCACTGCCGCAGGTCCTTCTCCCGGGGATGCTGCTGCTTCAGATAGTCCACATACCGACCCACCAGTTCGAAATCTTCTGCCCGGTAATCCTGAGGCACGCCAAACGGAGCCCGGTGTGCGGGATCACTGGTCGTGTAATACCGAAAGTTGTACGCCTGCGTGTAATCGTCCGCCGCCCCCAGCGGCTTCCCATGATCTTTTTCCACCCCGCGTAACAGACCGCTCTCCGGATCGCCGGGCGTCTTAAATGGATCTACGGGAGTCAACCCCACCGGGGGCTGCACACCGGCGAATTCCTCTCCAAACTCCTCCGCCGATTCCCGCCCTACGCGATAGGACACGCCCGCTTCCGCCAGCAGGTCCCCTTCGTAACTGGCATCAATAAAGATCCGCGCCGCGACGCGCAACGCCTCACGGGCTGCGGGTTCCACGACCGGCGTCCCCAGTTTGTCAAAGGGGGCCCGATCAAACAGAGCCGCCTGAATCGCGGTTTTATCTCCCGCCTGTTTCGTACAACGGGCAATACGATGATTAAAGATCACCCTGATCTTGTACTTCTCGAGCAGCTTCTGAAAGTCTTCGCGAATCGTTTTCGGACTGATCTCCGCCAGCACCCGACGGTTCTCCGTGCGATCTTCGGTCCAGTTCGGCTGCCCCAGGCTTTTCAACAGTCCCCGGGTCATCCCCCCGGTCGCTGCATAGTTGGGACAGTCCTGCATCGGCTTGAGCCCCGATCCCAGAATGCCCCCCACCCAGCGGCTCGGCTCCACAATCACCGCCGACCGCCCCGCACGCTGCACCGCCACCGCCGCCAGGATCCCCGACGGTGTCGCCCCGTAAATGCAGACGTCCGCCTCCACGGTTTCAGGCTGAGCAGCAGCAGCAGTAGTATCCATATCGGAAAAAGCAACCAGACTCAGGATCGCCAGAAAAGTCCATTGACGCAGGCAGGAAAATATCATGATGTCAGACCAGTTTTGCAGGATCAGTTTTTAGCAGGAATAAACAATTCTTATGGTTTACCCAGTGACACCTGCCGAAGCAACTCCATGCTTAAGATTCTTGAGAAATCGATACCCGTGCCTATCGACTCGATTCACAGACCGCTCAGCAAAACAGGCAATGCCCACCGAGCAGACAGTCGATCCCGTCCGTCGCCAGGTGCCACAGACAGCCCACGGCCACCGCCCGCCAGCGCCAGGAGGGAACACAGAGCAGCGCCGCATACACGACCGCCGCCCACCAGGTATGCAGCGGATGAAACCCCAGGCTGCAGCGATGCGGATCAAAAATCGGATCGGCCAGCAGGTGATCGACGTCAATCAGCATTGTCGCCAGCATAATCAGCCCCGCCTGCACCCAGTGTTCCTTCCAGAACAGCCGCGCAATCAGAAAAGGCACCAGCAGGTGACACGCATAATGAATCAGATGCCGCACGACATCTGGAACCGCTTCCATAAGAGCAGGGGATCTTTCAGCTGGAAGAAACATGAATACGGAATCGACTTCCCCCAACGGAATCGACGGAGACACTCGTCAGGCAGTCAACACTCATGGTAGTATATGACAGCAGAGACGCAAAAGATACGATACCGGTCTGTAGTCCAGACAGCTGCATCAGCCAGGACCCTCTTCCATTCAATCAACACCAATGCGTCAGCGGAATCTGGTAAATGTCCATCACTACCATCAAGTGTGTCCTCATCGATCTGGACCATACGCTGTGTTCAACTGCTGAGGGTGCAGCTGCCGCGTTATCAGTCTTTGCCGATCGATATGGTCTGACCGACCTGGAAGAAATCAAAGCACAATTTCGCGAGATCAATGAAAGTCTGTTCCTCCGCTATCTGAATCGACATGTTTCCATCACGGAATTCAGACTGAGAAGATACGAGCAGTTGCTGAAACTCCCCGGAATCAAAAGTACCAGCCAGCAATCGCTCGCCGCAGAAGCAGCCGGTTTCGCAGAGATCATGAACCGCAACTGTGTGCTCTATGAGGACTCGCTGGATTTCCTGGAATACCTGCAGTCCAAGCGAATGAAACTGGCTTTACTGACCAACGGGCCGGCAGATGGTCAGCGAACGAAAATTGAGGTCCTGAAAATTGGCCATTTCTTTGACCAGATTTTCATTTCAGGCGAAACAGGTTACGAAAAGCCCAGCCCGGCCGCCTTCACCAATGCTCTGAATGTTTTACAGGGTACACCTGAGAACACAGTCATGATTGGTGACAGCCTTGAATTAGATATTCACCCGGCGGTCAACCTCGGTATTCAGGCAATCCATCTGGACCGGTCAGAGCAGGAATCCAATCCGGATCCACAATTCCAGACCGTTGCCTCTCTGAAAACCCTCCAGAGTCATAATCTGATTCGATAACCGCATCCTGTAACAATTCAGATTTCACCCGATCTCAATCTTGCCTGTCGACACACCACATAAGGTGATCACCTGAGGAGCGCCCCCAGGTATGCCTGCGGATTATTTAACGCGTTTGTCTTTTCATTCCATTGTGGTTTAGGATAACCTTCAAACAGGTCGTACAGACAACAGGCAGTATGATAGGGAATAATTCCCCAAAGTCGGCGGTTCTCATTTGCTTCGACAGATTCATAAACAATGGCATGCAGCAGGCCTTCCACCAATGTTGTTGCCACGTTCATCTCATTGATTTTCCAGACGGCTCCCACCACGATGTCCTGGACCGGCGTTTCCTGAAAGTTCCTCCTGGGGCGATCACCGTTCCATTCCGGCTGTCCCGCCCATCGACAACACAGCTCCAGCAGCGGGACCACGGCTTTCTCACCGATCGCTTCCAGTTCATCCAAAGCCAGATTTGTCCCGGAAATGAAGTGATCCAGATCTGATGGTTTCTCTGACGCCTTTAAATCAAGCTGAGCTATCCAATATTCGATCTGCTTTTGAACCGAAAGTGTTCTGATCCGATGACACAAAGCAATCTCAGTTTCTTCGCCTGATTCATCCTGAATACGACCGTCCAGAAACGTATTCCATCCAAATGCGCCATCGTGATCCTCAACCGTCAGGAAACAATTCGCATCCACTGGCAAACTGCTGAATTCGCCCGCATCACGTGCTTTGATCAACAGGGCACTCAGAGCCTGTCCCAGTGAACTCGCAAACTCATCCATTTCTGCGAAAGGAGCGACGTCTGTTTTTTTCCCCAGTGGCAAAAGCACTTTTAATTGACATTTGCCTTCGGAGACCTGATCCCAGGCGGCATTCCAGTGTGGATAATCGATGCAATTCTCTTCAATAAAGTTCTGCCATGTACCGTCAACTTCCGCATCGGGACGTGTGTCAAAAACAACAGCAATCCAGCCTGACTGATCGTAGGAAAAACCAAGAGTGATCTGTCGGATGTCATCCGCATCCTCCCCCGGCCCGTTGTTAATATAAACCGGATATTCCCGAACTCTTTGCAAAAGATGCTGGTAGATCTCTCGAGCATCTTTGCGCAAATTGAGCTGAACGGTCTTTCTCACAGCAGAATACTCCAGAAGTCTGAATGGGTTCATGGGCTGAAGCAGCACCTTCAGCTATATTATTCCATTCTGGCAGCTTACCAGACAAGCCCCTAAAATAACACCTGCCGATCTCTGCCATATCAGGCTGGAGTCTGGATCTTCCTGTCGCTCACCGGGAAATCAGGGGTTCAATCATCCAGTTGCCGGGAAAGCCGGTTGGTTTGGGTTCGATTCCGGGCAGACCGATTCGTGATCGGCTTCCTTCCGTACTGTCATCGTAGCTGACATAAACGCCTTTGGTCCGCCCTGCGCGAAAATCGACGATAATCCAGGCATCCGCGGGCACGGTAACCGGTTTCGGGAATTTGATCTCCACCCACTGTTCGGTTCCCCGTTCAAACAGAGCATACGGCGCCATCTCTGTCGCGACGACTTCGGTCAGATCCGGATTCAGAATGTAGATCAGAAATCGTTCCTGCGGCGGTTTGGCTGTGCCATAGCGTGAACCATGGATGCGAATTCCACTCAATTCCCGCTGCTCGGCAGGCAGATTCAGTTGAATCATTTCACCTGAGCCACCAATACTTTTTTTACCGGCTGATTTCGTTTCTGCCTGCACAGGCGAGGATGAAAGCAGAAGACTCATTCCGGCCAACACGAAAAGTGAGAGTATTAAAGTACGTGTTCGTCTCATCGCAATCATCCTTCATAAAAGAAGTCTGCTTCCCGCCTGGATGTGTTTTTGCAGCAATTCGC
>TARA_R110002167_G_scaffold1274_4_pt1 | contig 15440 bp, 9 predicted proteins | sample TARA_R110002167 | Tara Oceans TARA_R110002167 (sample SAMEA4398238) | marine metagenome | biome: Polar Biome; feature: [MES] marine water layer (ENVO:01000295) within the mesopelagic zone...; material: water (ENVO:00002006), including particulate matter (ENVO:01000060) such as...... | reverse complement strand
ACATACCACTATTACCTATTGCTGATTTTATATTATTAGGATTAGTGCTTATATACTCTACAGGTCTTAAAGGTCCTGATTGTGCATTTACCCAACCACGTTCTCCTGATTTGCCCATTATTACTCTACCATCAATATCTTTAGCAAACTCTTTTCCTACTTCCATAGTTTGTTTTCCCGTATAAGGGTTGGCTATATTTACATAACTTGGCATAGATATATCACCATAATAATTATCATATTTTTTAGCTATATCTTCTGGATGAAAGTAAAAACCTTTACCCCAAAATCCATCATCTGATCTGCTACCTATTTGTTTTGGATCAAACGTATCAAACACTTCATCAGTTTTATGAATAACAATATCTTGAACTTTGCTATTACCAAATGCCTTTTGAAAGTTTCCACTTTTTGCTTGTATAAATTGTTCAGGTGTTCCAGCAAATGAACTTCCATCTGCATTCTTCATCCATGTCTTATTTGCTTTTGTTGTTTCTTCTATCAGTTTATATTCCTGCATTAATATTTTATTCTCTGGAATAGATTTATTAAAAGCACCCCAATCCATTTCACTTGTAAACTTTTTATTAGTTTCAAAAAGCTCTTGCAAATACTTAACTCCTTTCTTAGCATATGGTTTTACCATTCTACCTAAAGCACCAAATTGTGCTACTGGTAAAGACTCACCACCTAATTCTTTATACCTTTGCAAGTCAGTTATAATACTTTTATCCAAAGTTACTACCTGGTATGCGTCTCTTATATCTGACTTACCATAATTAGTTACAATAGCATCATACCCCTCAGCCATTAATTTTTTTACTTCATCAACATCATAGTTCCTTGCCTTATAATCATAGAATGGTTTTTTAGGATTAATCTTTGCACCCCATTTTTGAGAACCATAATCTCTAAATGCATTATTACTTGGTGTAAAGAAACTTAAGTTTTCAGGCATTGTAGTATATGGAAGTACTTTTGGATTATTAAAATCAAGCGGCTTCATTATAGTTTCTGGGTTGCTTGTATTTCTATAAAATATATAATCTTCAGCTGGTGGTCTTTGTAATTTTTTTGGAGTATTTGCTACTGATTCTGCAATTGGGTTTTTCTTTACTACTTCTTCAACTACGTCATCTGTTACACTTGCTGCATCATCAAAAAAAGATTTAAGATACTTAACTCCCTTCTTTACAAATGGTTTAGCTACCCTACCCAATGCTCCAAATTGTGCTTGTGGTACTTCCATTACCATATCACCTGGAAATTGGTATTCATTCTCAGGGAACATCATTTGTGAATTACCTAAGTTATCTGTACCCAATATAGGAAAGTCAACATTCTTCATGCTTATATCCCCTGACGGAATCAGATTAACTGGATTGGTTTTATCTGCACTATCATTTCTGTATCCATCTACAGATATAAATTGAGTTATATCTTGTAGATATTGATTTGGTCCACCGGGAAGTCCTATACTTTTTTTATTTGCCATGTCTTATCTCATTGATAATTGTAATTTAGTGTTGTATAATCTCAACAACATCTTTCTGTTTCCTGACACATTACGTCTTAAAATAACTTGATTAGAATAATGTCTAAACTTTTTACGTTGTGTAGGAGCTTTGTCATAATTTAAATTTGTTGTATTTAAAGGTCTAACATAACCATTACAATCAGTATTAAATATTGATTGTTCAACATTAGTAAACTCACCTCTATCATTCGTTATATCCCAGAACTGATTAAATCTAAATTTATGTTCTACTTTAGAAACTAATATATCTATATTATTTGGAGTTATTATAGGATAATTTAAATTACCCCATGGGTTATTAAATGGTTGTGGTGTTAATACTAATAAGCCTGATACTTGATCATTATTATAAACAATAGCTGCATCAAAATTAAAATCTAAGTCTTCCCATTTATCACCACCACACATGTTATATTGTGGATCTCCTTTATATACATATGTTTCTAATTGATATTCAAAACTTCTAACTGTATTAACTGCTTGACCAGTATTTGATATTAAATCTATTTCCCAAGGATAGTCTTCACCATAATAATTTACAAATGAATCACATCTAACATTGTGTCTCCAAAAACCACCAACATTATAGTTAGTTATAACACTATCATAGAAGAAATAATTACATTGTCTATCTGATACAAAAGAAGGATCACCTATATCATAAATTAAAGGTTGTGAATCAGGACAAGTTCCTGGTGTAGTTACAATTGTTCCTGGTATTGTAGGCGGTGGACACTCACATGTTACCTTTCTACATCTTATCTTTCCTGTATCATCACAAATACCTGTTGATTCAGTGAATAACAATGTAACTGGATCTTGATAAACTTTAGTATATCCTGCTGCACAATCACAAGTGAATGGTATAGCACATACAGCTCCTGATATTGCTTGTGCAGTTTGTTCTAACTCAGCATTATTTTGAGCATTCATTGTATACTGATTTGCTCCAGGATTACCAGGAGAATATGTTGTATTAGAACATACATTTATAACTACAGCATTAGCTGGTTGATTAGTACCAATCCCACAAAATAAAGCATATATTTCTTGCTTTAATGGATCACCTAAATTAGTATTAGCCCATGCACCTGTAGATGAACCACCAACATTAGGTGTTTGGAATGCTGCTGTAGATGGATTAGGTGGCCCACCATTAAACATATTAGTTCCATCAGTAACAACAATAAGTATTTGTTTAAAAAATGGATCAGCTGTTCTATCACCTAATTGTGAGTTTGCCTTATCATTTAATACTGCTAAACCACCATTACCAGCTGTAGGTGAACTTGTACCTATTGCAACATCTGGATCAGTTCCTCCACTACTTATTCCCCATGTACCGTCATACCAATTACATGCTTGTATTCCAGTCACTGTATTAGTCATAGAATAACTACCAGGCTGCGTCCATCTATTTGTAGCTAAAGCCCAACCTGTAAAACCTATTTGCATATTACCTGCAGCTAGTTGTGTTGTTATTGCAGGATCATTTAAGAATACATCTAACCAACGCATTTGAGCTGTAGAAGCATTAGTATTTCCCATTGTCCCTGTATTAGGATCATAATCTAATACACCTGTACTACCTGACCAGTCCATTGCAATTACAATATCTAATAAACAATCCTGAGCACCACCAGCTATTATTGCTGGAATATCATCTACTGTTATTGTAGCAGCAATAGTTTCATTAACTCCTATCTCACATAAACCATTAACAGGATTAAAATTATATCCTGGAGGACATTGAGGTACAGTTCCTGTAATTGTTTTAGTTGTAAAGAAATGATTTATACTTGGTAAAGCTAATTCTGGATGCCAATCATGAAAAGAAATCCATGCTTTTGATTTTGGATCATATGATATAGTCCAAGAACAATCATCAAAATAAACAGGATCTCCTATATCTACACTAACTGTAGTACCTAATCCAGATTTATTAACAATATCTATTCTTACAGGTTTAGCTAAAGAATTTATAAATCTTGCATCTGATATATATTGTGACTTTAATTGATAATCTTTTTTCATGAAGTAGACTATATCATCTACAGAATCATACATTACTTGACAACCTACACCTGCTACAGGATTATCTGACCATACTGAATTTTCAGATGAAGGAAATTGTTTTACAAATCTAGATGGTAAGTATTTATTAAACCACCATTTCATACCTTGATTTGATATAGGATCTAAACCTTTACCACCATACTGAAATATTTTACCTTGTTGCTGAGATATAAAAAATAAACCTGATGGAGTATTAATTACTCCTCTTAAACTTTCTACAGATCCATACTCATTTGATATATCTGCATTTGCTACATTCTGGAAAGGTTGGCTAAATAATCCACCATCACCAATAGTTAGTTTAGTATCTAACTGTGTTTTAAGTGTATCTAAACCTTGGAACATTTGTGGAGATAAATAAGGAAAGAATATTAATGCTCCACTCTTGTTTATAGGTTTAATAACACTTACTGCATTTTTAAAATCTTTATAGTTGTTTGGTAAAAATACTCTCCAAAAATCTTTTTTAGATTCTTCTTGTGCTTGTAATGAATATATTAATCTCTTAGGATAATTAACAAAACAGAATTCTGAAACTTGAGGATCATAATCTCTTGGCTGCATTAATCCAAATGAAGACATTTGTGTTGGAAACTTAATTGGACTTAATGAATCATCATACTTATAAAAGTTATCTGATTTAATACCGTCAGCATGAAATAAAGTTGCTACATCATTATATTCATATACATCATAAAATCTTTTGTTTGGTGAATCTTCCCAATCTCTATATGCTAAATTTAATTCTGACTCTACAAAGAATTCATTAATACCATTTACATGAGTATACATATATGCTCTTTTCATATTGTACCCAGGATTAAGATCATCTTTTCCTCCAAATAATGAACCAATTAAACTTGTTGATTGACATGTGTCTTCACCTCTATCTAAATAATACATAGCTCCTGGTACTGCATCAGCCCAACTACCAGGATTAAATCCTAAAGTAGCTACTTCACCTGCCATTGCTGTTATATCAAATCTGGTTGAGTCAAGCCAGAATCTAGGGTAAGGTATATTAGTATATAAACTATAATCATATGCAAACTCATTAGGTTGTCCTTTTAAGAAATTTGTAAATATAGGCATTACACACTTTTCAGAATATCTATTGATAAATACATCACCTGAAAAAATTGGTTTAGAAGAATATTTAAATGCATCTGGTTTATCAGGATCTAGCAACTCAATACAACCTCTCATTTGTATTTGCTTAATACCATCAAGCTGACCATACTGATTATTCATGTTATACTTTAGAGCTCCATACTTTGCTGATATTGTTCTCTTAAAAGAAGTATCATAATTTTTTAAATAAGTATTTCCGTAATCTACTACTGAACCAGAAGTAGATACATAACCTCCTAATGCAAATCTAGAATTGTCATTAGGTGTTCCTGCAATAACAGGTAGTGCTTTTTCTGTTGATACAGCTACTGTAGATGGTCTAAATAAATTATTAATTTTATATTTTATACCATCAAATGTTTGAAAAGAAGAACCAATATAATTTGAATCAAAGTTCTTAGTTCTAAAAATTATATTAGTTGGTGTTGGAATAAAACCATTATAAAAACCATTTGAATTATACTTAAGTACAAAATCTGTTTCAGTAACTAAATTATATATTAACTCAATAACTTCATTACCACCTAATGTAATATTTTTTTGTGCTAATGATATACCAATAAGAGCTCTTAATACAATTGGCATATTACCTTCAGGCTTATCATATGTGACCCCTTCTTCAATACCACCACCTGTAACACCTACTATTGCTGACTTCACAAAATTACTAGAACCTCTAACATTTAATTGTGTAGATGAAGCAATACCACCAGCATACAAATCTCCTATAGCAATTGCACCATCAATTAAATCATCTAAGAGTACATTCCAAATTGCATTTCCTAAAGCTAAAGTACCTATACCAATAGCATTTGCAGGACGTGTACCTACTGAGTTAGATGTACCTAAAAATATACCATTACCATCAGCATTAGATCCCTGAACTGCTTTAGCAACCTTTTGTGTTGTACCTTGTACTGCATTTAATGCATAACCAACCCCTATGATAGTAGCTAATGTAGCTGCCATAGGTCTTAGTAATTTAAATTGTGGATGATCTTCTGAAGGCGTAAAAGTACCTGTAGATTTTCCTTTTATACTTCCATAAATTTTTGTTTCATAAGCATTTAAAAAAGGCTTAGTGAACATAAGATCTGGTGAATGAAAAGTAAATACATCATCAGTATATCCTACTAATGGTTTAAATTCATTAAGACTACTTGTAAAACTATTATTACATCCATCAGTTCTTTTATCTGCACCAGCATTATCACCGTCATGAAAAAATACATCTTTCTGTAGTGAGTTATAAGGGTAGTTAGGATAGAGTCCTTGTGCTGTACCTAATAGGTTTTGAGTGTTGGGTATATCATACTTACGCATGTTTTTAAACATACCTTTTGCTAATATAGATCTTGCTCCTTGTCTTGATCCTCTAAGTATTTCATATCCTACTACATTAGTAATATATGTTCCATTATTATATTTTGGTCTAGTGATGTTTGTAAACTCAACTCCTAATACATTAATGTTTTCTGCATTAGTTGTACTTATATGTAAAGAAGGAATAATAGTTTCATCCGGCATCTTATGATGTCTGATGTATTCACCACATAAATTTGCTCCTGGATTACCTTCATCAGACCAAGGGTGTGAACTTGCATCCCATATATCTGGTCTATTAGATGGGTATTTTTCTGTTGATTGCCAATATCCCATTTCTCCTCTAGCAATAATTAGAGAGCCATCAGGCTGTAATTCATTTGGTACAGTACCACCATTACCTGTATTATATACTTGGAATACTGCATCTGTTGAATCTATTGCATTTGGATCACCGCCTATAACTGTACGTTCATCTACAGGTGTACCACCTACATTAAAAGGTGCAGATGATCTGCCTGGTATATGATATGAAGAAGAACGTTCACCTGTATTATATATCCATCTTATAAAAAATGAGTATTGCTCATCTCTCATGAACCCTAATTTGTTTCCTGCTTTTGTATAGTATGAAGATTCTAATTGATTTATAACCCAATTAGTTTTAATATTATTTGCTAATGGTTGGTAGTTAAAATCAAACTGTTCAGTTGGACCCTGTCTTATCAACCAGTCATTAACAACAAACATTGACTCAGACTTTTCATAAGCCGGACTCATCATTGGTATTGTTTTTAAATCTTCTGATCTTAAACTTTCATCTATATAATCTAGATTTATAGAATTTTGTTCAGTGCTATATAACCCAATAATTTTAGCAGATGTTTGTCCTTGATTTCTTCTTAATATAACTAATTGATAATAAAAATACTTTTGGTCTAAATTAGTTATAGCTAAATCTAAAGAAGAATTAGATCCTGCATGACTCCACAAAGATTGCATATTTGATATACCTATGTAATCTGTTACACGCTGTTCATTTTCTGTATAAGCAATAAATGCTTGGTATGTACCATTTACTAACATACCTCCATCAGTAGCTTTAGTTAATTCAATACAGGGTGTATCAACTAACGGGGCTAACCTAATTTTTTCACAGTCTAACAATCTAGGTTCTATATCAGTATAAACTATACATGGATCTCCTGGAGCTGAACTAACAAATTGTTGCCACGGTATATTATCAATATTTAAAGACCGTGATGGATTATTGGCATCATCCCAATAAACTTCCCATGAGCAATCAAAATTTTCTTTTGCTGCCCCTGTTATTAAAAACTTCTTAGAAAAGTTTAAACAAGGATCATTAACAATAACTGTATACTTACATTCACTATCATCAAACTTCCCTATTTCTGAACTTGTATTATCAGTTGAAAATACAATCCATTCATCTCCATATCTATGTATTGCTCCAATAACTGTATAAGGAATTAATCCACAAGCTAAATTAGAAGGCTCATTACCTATTATTCCTAAGTCACCATCTTCAGAATTATTTGCTACATTACGTGCATGCCACCATGATTGGTTATTTTCCAATGATGGGGTAATATCTTTATTCATCCCTTTTACAAAGGAATTAGTGTTTACAGAAGAACTACCTTTTGCAGGAACATTTGGTCTTTGACCAGTACCAGAAGCAGCTGAACGTTTTTTTGCCATAATCTTTTAATTCTTTATTTAACTGTACCACTAATTGCTGCTTGTGCTGCTGGTGTTCTTGGTCCTGATACTACTCTTGGTTGTACTGGTGCATAACTTAAAAACATATTATAATAGTTATGATATTGTGCTCTTCTATTTACATCCCACATTTTTCTCATTTCTGCAAAATCAGGAGTATTAACAAATCCTAGTGCATTATTTCTAGCACCACGTAATCTTGTTTCCACCAATTGTAATTGTGAATTAACATTTTCACCATTCCAAACCATGTTTTCTAATATTCTTTGTTTGATAGCATATTCATAATATTCATTACAATATGGCTGATCTAATACTAGTAAGTCACCTTGAGAGTTTTCCATTGCTCCTTGATAACTTAAATATACTTTTCCTGTTTTAAATGTTGTAAGTAAAAAACCATCTTTTAGTTCAGCTATATCTAAAGCTTGAGCACCTAAACTTGGACAATAACAAACTTGATCATTAACACCTGTGATTCTTAACTCAGTCCAGTCAGTAAAAGTTCTAAAATTACTAGCACCTACACGTTGCACTAATTGATAACTATTTTTATCATCACAAGTTTTAATAACACATACTTCTTTGCATGTGTCATCTATATTACATGGTGCTGATTCACCAGGTGCTGGAACATATGGTACATCATTAAATGTTTCAATGTGTGTTCCAGAAGGCATTGTTTGATTAACTGTATATGATCCACATCTAAATGCATAATTCAAATATTGGAAGTCCATTGGCATTTGCCCTCTACCATGTTCTATATCTATTACTACTTCTTTTGTTCTATGTATTTTTAAACCTAGATCATAGTTAACTCTAGTAGCTACTTTTATAAGTTGTGCTGGTTCAATCAGACCTTCTAGTGCATATGTAGAAAAATCAATAGAAACATCTTCCATCAATTGACTAAACGTTCTGTATTTTTGTGATACTCCCATTATTGTCTATTTAAGTTACGTTTATTATCAGAATCTTCTGAAGGTATTTTTAATGTATTCATCATAGTAGCTACAACTTGATTTTCTATTTCAGCAAATAATGCTTCTGGTATGTATACTTCTTGATTATATCTAGGTATACAATTATTTGTTTCATCACAATCCCATCCTGTAATGTCTGAGTCAAAAACTCCTTCTACTTTTAATGCATCCCATGCTATATTAGGACAGTAAAGGTATCCGTCCAACCACCAAAAATATAACGTATTGTTATATTTAAAAGAAGTAGTTTTAGTCATTGAGGTATATGTGCCCGGTTGAGTTGCTTGAAGCTCCTGTGAGCCATCTATAGAGCTGATAGTACGGATAAGGGGACCCCAGTATCCTTCAAACATTGATGGTAATTTTAATTTAGTACGTTTGATAGTACAACCGCTTTGTATTCCTGCACAATGTGCCTCTACTTTATCTACGTCAATAAGTTCTACATATGGTAATGTTTTCCATACTGAATTAAACTTAAGTAATTTATTTGCATAGTCTTGTCTTCTCATCAAAAACTGTGCATGCTTTTCTATCAGGCTATATATGTATCTATCAGTAACAAATGCATCTTGCACTTCTGCTTTCACTTGTCCTCTGACTCTAGATATTGTTTCTCCTATTGTTGCCATGTTGTTTATTTTTCAAATTCATTATAATAATTTAATGCTTTGTTGGTTTCTTCAAAGTTTTCATCATATAAATGAGCTACTCTATATTTATTTTTCATAACTACATACTTAGTCCAACTCTTAGGGTATTCTTTAGCAACTGTTCTTTTGAAATCTCTACAAGCTACAAACCTCCATAACTCTCTATTTTTAAATCTGTACTTAGTAGAATAGTTTGTATAAAATATTTTTCCTAAATTGCCATCTGTCTCCCAGTTTTTATTTTGTAAAACTTTACCATATTCTTTAGATAGGGCATAGTTTGTATTTATTGTTTTTGCTGCCTTACATGTTCCTATAAATAAAAAGCCTAATGAATCAGGTAACTCAACACCATTTCTGTTATTGACTACTGCTTCCCATAATCTTTTATTATATAGCTTTATTATCTTTTTTAGTTTAACGTTATCTATGTGAGAGTACAAAGGTTTTTTGTCTTTAAACTCTTTTATTGTTTCTTCATTTAATAACCCAAGTCTTTTCTCTCTGTATCTAGGAGCATTTAGATTAGGTTTTTTAAAATTGTTGATCATATAGTTATATTTATAATTTACAAAAAAAACCCCACTTTATGAAATTAAAAGTAAGGTCTTTACAAAGCTTGATAAGTTAATTCACATATATTGCCCATTGTAGGGTGTTGAATTTCAAGTTTACCAGATCTTCTATTACCTACAAATTTATTACTGTAATGATAATAATCTGTTTTTCCTAGACTTGGTAGTGTCTTTTCTATGAATCCTGCTGTTTCATTTGATGTCATGTATTCTACTTTTCTATCAGTATGGATATGACCTTTGAATAAAGTTCTATTTGTAGTCTTTCCCCATTCTCTTGGATATTCAGAAGCATAAATCAATGGGTTGTTTTTACTACGTTTATCACCATGCTCAAATGCATTAAAGTTATTTTCCCAAACATGAACTTTTCTTTCTTCATATTTTATATCCCATGTTATTTCTTTTGACTCAATTGATTTAGATAGTGCATGTACTAAATGATATGATGATAATCTATCATGATTTCCAGGAACATATACCACTACTAAATTTTTACAAAAAGCCTTTACATAATTGATTGCCCAATGCATTGCATCAAATGCCTGTGTGTAAGCCATTGTAGCGGTCATACAGTTATCTAAAGCTGTTCCTCCTGTGGTTGTACCATCAAAGGTATCCATGTTGATTAAATCACCTCCTACAACAAAGTACATAGTTTCTATATAATGTACTGGTACTGCCCTTTCTATTAGATTTATAACTGTATCTTCAAAATCTTTGTCTATAGTTTCATTACCCTGTTTACCAAAATGTATATCTTGTAAAGACATAACTCCACATAAAGGGTTTTTATTTTTAATTCCGTTTAAATTTACTTTAGGAATTTTATATGTTTTAGGTTTCCAGTTTGCTAATAGTTCTTCTAATAGTTTTTCTTCTGGGTTTTTAACTTGACTTACTAATGCAGATACTCTCCAATGGTCACCCATTTGTTTATTCCAATACTGTGATAGCTTCCACTTATCAGTATCTATTTTTAAAAGTTTAATTATTTCTTCAGATGATTTTGGTTCATGATCAAATGTTCCTGATATTTTACCTTCACCTTTTTCTAAATCTACTGACTCAACCAGTTGAGATTTTTCTTCTGCATTAGAAAAGAATTTGCCTTTTTTCCTTTCTGCTTTTCTTTCTTGCAGGCATTCTTTTTTTAATTTAATATATTGCTTTTCTGAGACATTTAATTTTTCCGCACAGTAGCTAGGATGTTTTTTCCACTTAAGAGATTCAATTATCCTTTGTTTTAAATTGTTCATAACTTTATAATATTTTGGGCTAAAGATACAAAAAAAAAAGAGACCAGGTATTACCCCGGTCTCTCCCAACGTTGGCAGTAGAAAACCAACAAACCACTACTTGCTGTTGTTGTATTATTATGCTATAGTAGAAACCAATATTTCAATTGGTTTACAACCTGCACCAATTCCTGCATCTTGTACTTTAATTTTGTATCCTGTACTAGCTATTAAATTTGTAATTGTATAATTATTTATTGTTGTAACAATTGGAGTAGTATTCTGAAGTACCCATCCTGTTGGTGCAATTTGAGTATCAACATATACATTAAATCCAGTACTAGAACTATATATACCATCCCATAGCACATTAATTGTACTACTAGTTATTACACCACCATATACATTATATGGATCATGCACAACGTCTGTTGATGTACAAGCTCCTAATCCGTTTGATAAGATCATAGCATACTTTTGTATGATTGAGTCTAACCTTTCTCCTGTTGTAATAGTTATTCTTGCATTAGCATCTCCTATTTGAAAAGAACTTCCACAGTAACTTACACACTCAGCACACTGAATATCACTACACCTTTCACTACCTACACTACAATCAGTATAAGTACATGGGTTAGTTAGTGCTGTATCACCGCATCCACATTTTTGATCACATTTTGTACAATTACATGCCATTTTCTTTCTTTTTTATTTTATGAGCAACCAGCAATTATTTCATTCTGAATTACAGTTGGAGTTTCACTTACATTCCAGTTACCTCCAGTATTAATTGATATTTCTCTCCATGGATATACTGTAACTCCAGCATTTACATAAGTTTGAGAAGTTCCTGAACCAAGTACAAATACTTTAACTCCTTCATTTAATGCTGTAGTTGTTAAGCTACCAAGTCTTGCATAGTCAGTTGCATTGAAAACATCATCATTACCTCCTGCCGCAGCATCTGTTATAATTATACAGTACTTAGCAACATTACTTCTAAATGCATTTGTAAAGCTAGCTTCAATTACTTGACCTAAAGCCATATCTGTTGGTTCTGGAATACCATTTCCTTGTCCCATAGGTACACCTGCTGTTGGTGCTCCTGAGTTAAGTAGATTTAATTGTGTTGTAAATGTTGTATTATTATTATCTTGGAACATTTCCCAAGCTGTAATAAATTGTCTATTACCAATTCCAGTATTTATAATTCTTTGTGCAGATGGTAAAGCTAGATAATCAGTTGATGTATTATAGCTTGGAACAGATGATGTTCCACCACCTTCATCTGCAGTTACTAAACTTAATCTATAGTTATTAGATCCTGACGCAGTATCAATAGTTTGAATAATTGATGCAACACCAGTTTTAATTGCTTCTATTTCACCAGACATGCTAGATGTATAATCAATTATAAATGCTACATCCATTCCATTTGTACAAGGAGCTGCTCCTGATGATGTAATAAAGGCATAAGTTGGACATACTGTTGAAGCACCTCCAAATGTTGTAGTTACTCTTATATTATAAGGAGTACCTGCTGTTAAACCTGTAAGCGTTTCAGATACACCTGAAACTGGATTATTTAATGTTGTAGTTGCTATAACTACATTAGATGCATCAACTATATCTATTACGTATGTTGCTGTTGTTCCTAACATATTAGTGAATGTTACTGTTACATCTGTTCCACTTATTGCTGTAGCTAATATATTAGTTGGGCATGGAACTACACCAGTTACTATATTAGTTCTATCAGCTGTACATGTATCTACACCATCAGTCACACTAAAGTTTACTGAAACAGAAACATCTTGTTGTGTATTTAATGAACCTGTTGGGAAAGCATAACCAGAACTACTAGTTTGTAATGATGATACACTAACTGTTGTAGATAATGATGCACCTAGTGCATCTGTTAAAGTAAGTTGTGTAAATCCAGCTGTATCATTAAATGTATTAGGTATAGTAGATCCACTAAAATTAAAATTAATACTATCAATAAGACCGTTTGATCCAGTTGATGATGCAGTTGTATAAGCAAATACTACACTTGCACATCCAGATGCACAACAATTTGTTTGTATTTCTCCTACTGCATTATATAAGTCATCAAGAACTACCCAAGCATTTTGAATTGTTTGTGCTAAAGTAGTAGGTGCAGAATTCCAACCTGCTACACTACTATAAGTAGCTGAAGCATTTGATCTAGTTGGTGATGCACTCGTTAATGTTGTTTGTGATATTGCTAAATTCATTTGAGCAACTGTACCAGTCCCTCCTACTAATGTGCAATATGCATTCTCTAATGCTAGTACTACTACTGATACATTAGTTAATTGTCCTACATTACTTACACAAGTTGGTATAATTTGTACTTCTGCTATTGCACCTGAACAAGGTAGAACACAAGCTTCTAATACATCTAATCTACTACTATAACTTGTAAGTGTAGAATTGATAATAGATATACTTGCTAAATTAGTACAAACTTGATTTGCTATAAGTGAAGCAAAAAGATCTAAACGTAATTCTGTAACTGGATTACCATTAGCATCATTATACTGCATACATGCAGGTAATGTCATAATTGGTAAGTCATCTGTAGTTTGAGTTCTTCTTGCAAGTAATGATGAAGATGAGCCTCCTGATGATCCACTATTAGTACATATCTGATTAACCATTGCCTGTAATACAGGTACTAATTCTGTTGGATCTTTACCTGCAACATTTAAACACGCTAGATTTAACCCAGTTAAACTAGGATTAGATGCTACTCCATTTGCTATGAGGTCACATACTTTTTTAGCAATCTTAGCTGTCACTTCACTAATTGTGTCACCTGTACATAAATCTATGCAGGTAATATCTGGCCCTTGCCATACTACACAATTAGATGAAATATTATCACATCCATTTGTGGTGCCGCTTGAATTTGTTGGAATCATAAATGTTTATTTTACTATAATGTACTGCCCTCTTGTAAACTATACAATTATAATATACAAAATTTTTTAAAACCAAACAAGTAAATGCTAGTCTTAAAAAATTTTGTAATACAAATATGAAAAGGGTAGTTATGCTTTTGCTAGTGCTGGAGCTTTCTCTTCTGTTTTTTCAATTTCTGAAATAGCACCATCTTCTAAACTGATGTTTACTGATCCGTACTTATCTTCTAATCCAGAAGTTAATTCTTTCCATTCAACTTGTAAAGCTGTATGTTGACTAACTAATTGATTTTGAACAATTGTTGCGTTACCCATATTCATCAATATAGTATTGATTTTACTTTGAAGTTCTTTAACAGCTTCAAATTCTTTTGTTGTTACTTTTTTGGTTTTAGACTTTGCCATGGTAAAATTTTTAAATAATTATTTAATTCAAAGATAATATAAATTTTTTATTTCCATACTATTTTTTCAACTATTTTATGTTCAGGTATTAGTTCTTTGTATGCTATATCCTTAATACCTTGTAAATAACCTTTCCTCATATTATTTATTAAAAACATGTGTACTTGATTTTTTGTTAGTTTCTTATAGTCTGTAGTTAAAACTTCATTCTTATAATCACTCTCCTCATATTTAGATTTCAATTTATATGAACCTTGAATACTTACTGAATCTGCCTTAACCTTAGATTTTAAAGACTTAGGAATTATTAATGTTGCTTTTACATCAAATATAATTGTTTCAATAAGGTTAAGTTCATTTACAGATAATGAATTTGGTATAACAGTATACCTTACTGAAACAACATCTTTTACTTTAGGTATTGTTACAATTTTCTTTATTGACTTTTTCTTTGCAGCTACTTTTTTTACAGTAGCCTTTTTTGATTTTTTCTTTTTCATAATTTTATTATTATCTTTCACACTCATACCAGGTAGTTACACATTTACTACTAACTATTGCATAGGATTTTCCATTACCATCACCATATACCCCAGCAGTACATTCTGCACAACTTTTTTCATTGTAAATAGTTCCTGATCCATAACTTCCATCTATATAATAAGTAGCAGGCCTACCTTCACCACTACATGGGGCTTCAGATGATTTTGCGTCATAATATAAACTAATAGGAACACATGAACCAGAACTAGCACCATAAAAATCACTCATACTTATTGCACCAGATGCTACACCAGCTAAAGATCTGAAATTTGATTGACC
>TARA_R110002167_G_scaffold231328_7_pt1 | contig 15447 bp, 12 predicted proteins | sample TARA_R110002167 | Tara Oceans TARA_R110002167 (sample SAMEA4398238) | marine metagenome | biome: Polar Biome; feature: [MES] marine water layer (ENVO:01000295) within the mesopelagic zone...; material: water (ENVO:00002006), including particulate matter (ENVO:01000060) such... | reverse complement strand
TACTGCCGTCGGCAGCTATACCTTTAGGGTAACCGATACCGCAACAGGTTGTTACGTTGACACAGCGCCGTATAATATCGCACCTTACGATTTAATCGAGGTTGCCGCGGTTGCCGTAGATCCCGTAATCTGTTTCGGGGATACCAATGGAAGTTTGTCACTCAATATCAGTGGATATAGTGGCGCTTATGACTATGAAGTCTTTACCCAAGCAGGGGCAAGCGTACTGGTAGGTTCCGGTAATACTATTGCCAATCCGTTAACCGTTAATGGATTGTCCGGTGGGAATTACTATATACGGGTGACCGAAGTAGGCGCGCCATTCTGCTTTGACGACTCGAATACCATAACGATCCTTTCGCCAGACATGCCATTGACAGCAATTGTTAACCCGCTGGCCAATGTGACCTGTACAAATGACCAAGGAGAGATTTTAGTCGACCCAAGTGGTGGCTATGCTCCATACGACATTGTGTTGACGAACACCAATACTGGTGATGTATACAATGCCAATGACGTGCTGAGTTTTGTCTTTACGGGGCTTTCTGCTGGAAACTATACAATTTCGGTTGTTGATAATGCCCGTGCGCCTGGATGTGTCTACAACGATACCGAAATCCTCGTGCAGCCGACACCAATTGTAGCAAACGCGATTCCGCTTAGTACGGCCTTAAGCTGTTACGGCGACAAAACCGCAACTGTAAGTGCGGTAGTAACCGGTGGTGGTAGTGGTGTCTATTCTTACCAATTGAATAGATATGACATTACTGGAACCAACATCACCTCAACCAGTGGTGTTCAGCCCAATGCCAATTTCAACAATCTTGGCGCGGGAATATACAGTATCACGGTTTCCGATGCATGGAATTGTGGTGTGGAAACCAATCAGGTTACCATAACACAACCTGCCAGGGTAAGTGCTACTTTGATAAGAACCGACCCATTAACCTGTACAACAGGTGTTGAATTCGAGCTTTCTGCCACAGGCGGTAGCGGTACTTATGAATATAGCGTTGACAACATTACGTTTGTACCTTTGACCAGCAATCCATTAGGTTTGCCATCAACAGGTACTTTAGGCGCCGGAACCTATCAGTATTACGTTAGGGATGCGATCAATCTATGTACTGCGGTCGTTTCTAATAGTATTACCGAAGACCCAATTGATCCGCTTAGTCTTACGGTCAATAATACCGCCGCCTACGTCAACTGTTCTGGTGAAAATACCGCTATTATCTATGCGAAAGCCAATGGAGGTTTAGGGAATTATCGCTATGAAATTTACCAAAACAGTGTGATTCCTTCCAATAGACTGGCAGGGCCTCAAAGTCTTGGGACCTTCAGTGGGTTGGGTGCAGGAACCTATTATGTAACCGTAACCAGTGATGATTGTACCACGGCGCCTGTTGAAGTAATTATTACGGAGCCAATTCCCCTGACCTATACGGAGACTGTAAGTGATGTAAGCTGTAGTGGAGAAAACGATGGTAGCATTACCATAAACTTGGCCGGTGGAGCCGGTGGTTATCAATATGCCATATCCCCGAATTTAAACCAGTTTGAATCCACGAACACGTTCACCGATTTGGCAGGAAGTCCTACCGGTATCACATATACGGTAATCGCCCAAGACAAGAATGGTTGTTTTGTGTTCCTGGAATACACCATTTACGAACCCGCACCCTTAGAGGCTACGGCAACGTCGACCCCTGTAATCTGTGAGGGAGATGCGGATGGTACCATAAACGTCAATATCATTGGCGGTACCGCGCCATACAGGACCAGTCTTGATGACGATACCAACTTTGTACTGGATAGGGTCGACTTTACAGGGCTTGCATCGGGAACCCATTTTGTTTTTGTTCGGGATGCCAACAACTGTGAGTACATTGTGCCTATCGATGTGGCCCCGGGAGTTAACCTGAACGCCATCGTTACACCGGTATATGAATGTACGGGCGATACACCGAGCAATTATTTGAATATTGTCTTGGAAGATGTGTCGGTAATGGGTGATGTGATGTATGCTTTGGATTCAACAGATCCAGCGGATATGCAACTAAGCCCAGACTTTAGGAATACTGCACCGGGCCAACATTACATCGCCATTGCCTCGATATCGAGCGGTTGCTTAAAAACCTATGATTTTGAAATAGAGGCATTTGAACCCTTGACCTTGTTGTTGGAACAAAATAACATCAATGAAATTACCGCCATAGCAGCGGGTGGTATGCAGGATTATACCTTCTATTTTGGCGATGTGAACAATGGTTCCGACAATACATACATGATCAACAGGACCGATACCTACGTGGTAACGGTAGTTGATGAAAACGGATGTGAAATGGTATCGAGTATTTTTATAGAATTCATTGACATCGATATCCCGAACTTCTTTTCTCCTGATGGGGATGGTATGAATGACACTTGGAGACCAAAAAACCAAGAAGGTTTCCCTGAAATACTAACCATCATTTTTGATCGTTATGGTAGAGAGGTGTACAGAATGGGTCTGAATGATAGTGGATGGGGCGGACTTTACAACCAAAAAGAGCTACCTAGTGGTGATTACTGGTATATTATTAAGCTCCGTGGCGAAAATGACGAGCGCGAGTTTGTTGGACACTTTACCCTATATCGATAGAACTTAACCTAACAAAAAGAATGCGCAATAAATTAGTAATCCTTGTCCTGCTTTTAAGCGCAATAGGCGTCAAAGGGCAGGAGCTGAATTCTCCTCAGCTGTCGCAGTATCTGGCAGACAACCCCTTCGTGTTGTCGCCTGTATATGCCGGCATTGGTGACCATGTTAAGATCCGTCTCAACGGACTTACCCAATGGGTCGGCATCAAGGATGCTCCCCAGACCCAATCGTTGGCTGCGGATATGCGTATAGGCGAACAGTCGGGAATTGGTTTATTCTTATATAATGACAGTAACGGCTATACCAAACAACAAGGCGCAAGGATTTCCTTTGCACACCACTTGGTGTTGGACCGATATGATGATGAGTTTCTTTCTTTGGGTCTTTCCTATAACTTTAACCAATTCCGTATTGATATTGATAAGTTTAATTTGGCCGGATTCCCAGATACGGGAGTGGTCAATAACAGGCAGACCGGGAACCATAATTTTGACGTTGGTGCCCTGTACCGATTGGGAAAATTCTTTTTCAGTGCCAACGCTTCGAACTTGTTGAACAAAGACCCGAGGGATCTTACTTTCGATGCCGATGAGCCCAATGCGCTCAGAAACTATTATGTCTTTACTGGATATCGGTATAAAAAGAGCAAAAACAGCGACCTGGAAATAGAGCCCTCCATGCTCTTTAAAATATTTGAAAGCGATGGCCGATCAGAGACTGATTTAAACCTTAAATTCCGTTGGTATAATTTTGATGACTATTATTATGCCGGTATCAATTATAGGTTTCTAAACGACCAAATTGGAGACCCGCTTTACATTGCCCCATTCGCTGGACTTAAATATGGTAATTTCTATTTCGGGTATTCATACCAGATTATTTTAAATGAAATTATCACCTATAGTACCGGTACCCATGTTGTAACCGTTGGGGTCGACCTTTTCCAAGGTATCAGTAACTGTAGATGTACTTATTAATTCACTGGGGCAATAGGTTGTATTGTACCACATAACATTCACTTATTGGTTAGGATCAGGATTTGCTTAATCGCCTGATTCCTTTTCGCTCAAGGATGGGTTATTCATTAGCCTGCTCCCTAATATGGACGAATTCGATTATGTTTGCAAAAAAAAGGCGTTGTGGGGAAAATTAAACTTGAAAATATCAGGGTATATGCATACCACGGGTGTTTGGCCGAAGAAACCGTCATCGGTAGCGAGTACAGTGTAGATGTTGTCATTACTACCGATCTTTCCCGATCTGCAACTTCCGACCAACTCCTTGACACTGTTGACTATGTACTTATCAATAGGATTGTTAAAACAGAAATGAAAATACCTTCCAAACTTTTGGAACATGTCGCAAAACGAATTCTCGATCATATTTTCACAGCGGCAATATCAGTTACAAAGGCAGTGGTATCAGTTACAAAAATAAACCCTCCAATAGGCGGGGATGTTGAAAAGGTGACCATTATTCTTGCCGAAAAAAGAGGATAGGGTCATCTGATTGCTAATAATTGCGCATTAATTAAAGTACTTTATATTATAATATGAATTCGAACGTTAAGCATAATCCAATAGGTGCAGTTCTGAAAATTATAGTATCTTTGCCCCGCAAAAAGGCATCGTGGCCGAGTGGCTAGGCAAGGCTCTGCAAAAGCTTGTACAGCGGTTCGAATCCGCTCGATGCCTCAAAGATCCCCTTCATTTACATGGAGGGGATTTGCTTTATAAGTGGTATTTGCATAGTGTTGCCCAGATGTTCCCAATGCTTCGCCAACCTCTTTTTTTCTACATCCTTGAACGTTTTGGTGCTTCTTGTTCTGTAACCCTTTTGGGTATTATTGGTGGCCAATATTCTCGATGCGTTCCAATCCCTTTTCTATATTGAACTTGTCTTTGGGCAGAAAACCCTTGGTAATCAAAACCAAGCCACAGATGATCAAGATGATCCCCAAGGCTTTTTTAACTTTTTTAATCCTTTTTGGGGTCAGTTTTTGTTTGAGTTGTTTTGCCAAAAGGATTTTAAAAATATCGGTTATAAAATAGGCGAGAACCATTGAGGAGAAGAAAAGTAGGATACGCTTTGGCTCATTATCTAAGTTTGGGCCGACTACAATGATAATGCCCAACCAAAAAACCAAAACCCCAATATTGATGAAGTTGAGTAAAAATCCTTTAATAAATAGTCCAAAATAGCCTTTGCTGACCTTAATTTTAGCCGGTTTTTCCGCATCTCTTTTTTTGGAAGCCTTGGTGACAAAGGTGGTGATCCCGTATACTAACAAAATCGCCCCACCAAACACATAGAGCCCCGGTTGGTTACTAAGATTCTCCAAAAGCTGAAAGCTACTGAAATATGCAGCCGTTATAAATAGTATGTCGGCCAAAATAACGCCAAGATCAAATACAATTGCCGCCCGAAACCCTTTTATGGCACTGGTTTCCAATAAAACAAAAAAAACAGGCCCGATCATGAAGCTTAGAAAAAAGCCCAGTGGAATCGCCGCCTGAATGTCTTGCCACATTTCGAGAAATTTAGTTTCTTTTTATTCTATGATCGTGGCGGAAGTATACAACAAATTCGATAGCTAAATTCTCATATACTATAAATGGCTGCTAAGAAATACTCCACATGATATATCACATTCTGGTGACCGAGCCACCAAAAACAGTCTTTTCATCCATCTTCACTGGATCACCATACACTAGTACTTCACCACCGGCCTTAACCGTCGCTTTTACATAATCGGTAGCATTAATTTCGGCCCTGGAACCGGCATTAACATTTACGGTGCTAAATTTGGTCTTGAAATCCTTTCCTTTGTAAACGCCACCCGTATTGATGGCTACATCCTGTAAGTCGGATGAACCTGAGGTTTGTATATGACCTCCTGTTACGGTCTTTACCAACAATTGTTCTACTTCCGCGTTAATGACCAACTCGCCACCTTCCTGTGCCTTGAGTTCCAGTACATCTTGCTTGATGACTTCCTGTGAAGTGATTCGGGCATCCTCGTTCACATCGATTACGACCAGTTTTTCGGTATAGTACAAATCGATAAACGTGCGATACCCGCTAAATATCTTATCGAGTTGCATTCGGATTTTTAAGACGCCATCAACATTGACGATGGCCACTTTTTTGGTGTTTTCACCAGAAATTACAGCCTTATTGACATCAGATTTGATAAGGTTGATCGATAGTCCATCAAAAGCCTTTACCTCTTTAAACTTGTCAAATTCTTGGGTTATTTTATTGTCTTGTGAAATTGAAAAATGTATTCCCGTCAACAATAAAACCAACAATAGTATTTTTTGTTTCATATTGGTTCTTAAGTAATACTACTTAATTAAACAAAATCCATTCCAAAAAATTGTCTATTCGTGCTTTCCTATGAGCGAAAAATCTAAATGGCGTTTTACAAGATCGGTACTTTTGACCATGACCACCACCTCGTCTCCCAACGTATAGGTTTTTTTGGTACGTTCACCTACAATGGCGTACTGCTTTTCATCAAAGATATAATAATCCCCTTTTATATCACGAATACGAACCATGCCTTCACATTTGTTCTCAATGATTTCAACATAAATCCCCCATTCGGTCACTCCGGATATTACCCCTATAAACTCACGATCCTTATGATCTTGCATGAATTTGATCTGCATATATTTGACCGAATCACGTTCGGCATTTGCCGCAAGGTTCTCCATATCCGAAGAATGTTTACACTTTTCTTCGTAAACCTCTTCCTTAGGCGTATTTCCTCCCTCTAAATAATGCTGTAACAACCGATGTACCATAACATCGGGATATCTTCTGATCGGTGATGTAAAGTGGGTGTAATAATCAAAGGCCAATCCATAATGACCAATATTATCTGTCGTATAAATCGCTTTACTCATACTACGTATGGCTAAAGTATCTACCAAATTTTGTTCTTTTTGGCCCTTTACATCCTCTAAAAGCTTATTTAAAGAGGCACTAATCGATTTTTTATCCTTAAAGTCCAACTTATGCCCAAAACGGGAGATAATACCGTTAAGCGCTTGTAGTTTATCTTCATTTGGATCGTCATGCACCCGATAAACAAAAGTTTTCTTTGGTTTTTGTTTGCCTATATATTCAGCCACTTTTCTATTGGCCAGCAACATAAATTCCTCTATCAGTTTGTTCGCATCCTTGGATTCCTTAAAATAGACACTCAAGGGTTCGCCCTTTTCATCCAAATTAAAACGCACCTCAATAGAATCAAAAGAGATGGCCCCCTGTTGCATTCTTTTTTCCCTCATGATCTTGGCTAACCTATCCATAGTCAAAGTTGCATCGACCACTTCTTGTGAAACGGAATACGCGCTCCCACGAATTGAAATCTGCTCCGGAATATCCCTACCGCCATTTTCGATAATATGCTGTGCCTCTTCATAAGCAAAACGCTCATTAGAATCAATGACGGTACGTCCGAACCATTGGTTTTTTAAACCTGCTTTATGATCCAGTTCAAAAATAGCCGAAAAAGTATATTTTTCCTCGTTGGGTCGAAGTGAACAGGCATTGTTCGATAATACCTCCGGTAACATAGGTACCACCCTATCTACCAAATAAACGGAGGTCGCACGGTTATATGCTTCGTCATCAAGAAGGGTATCTGTTTGTAAATAATGCGATACATCCGCAATATGGATTCCTATTTCAAAATTCCCATTCTCCAAAACTTCAAATGAAAGGGCATCGTCAAAGTCCTTGGCATCTTTAGGATCAATAGTAAAGGTCAATACTTTCCGCATATCCCTACGCTTGGCTATCTCTTCCGGTTTTATGGAAGTGTCCAATGCGTTGGCATTAAGCTCCACTTCAGGTGGAAACGAATAAGGAAGTCCATATTCCGCCAATATGGAATGTATTTCCGTATCGTGTTCTCCAGGTTTCCCCAAGACTTGCGTTATGACCCCATAGGGCGAATCGGCATTATCCGGCCATTCGGTAATTTCTACTATTACCTTATCCCCGTCCAGGGCCTTTCCTATTTTATCGAGCGATACAAAGACATCGGTATACATTCTAAAATCTGTCGGCCTTACAAAAGCAAAGTTCTTTTGCATATCTACAATACCCACAAAACTGTTCTTTTTCCTTTCGAGTACTTTGGTAATCTCTCCTTCCAGTTTTTTTCCGTTCTTACGGGGATAAATATATATCTCCACGGTATCCTTATGAAAAGCCTTCTTTAATTTATTAAATGGTACAAAAATATCATCATCGATCCCCTCTACAACGATATATGCGTTGCCCCGTCCTGTAATATCGACCACTCCGGTATGGTATGACTTTGTAGACTCGGTGGCCATATAGTTGCCCCTACTTTCTTCTACTATTCTCTTTTTCTCCTTCAGCTCAACTAATTTCTTAATCAATTGATTCCTATCTTGGGCCTCTGTAACCCCAATTTTGGCAGCAATTTGTTTATAATTGAAGGCCTTTTTTGGTTCCTTTTCCAAGACCGTAAAAATACCTTTGGTAATCTCGTTACTTCTATGGTTTTTAGTGTTCTTCTTTTTCTTAGACATTAAATTTTTATTTGACTGTAAAATTACAAATTATAATCCATTGCCCTTCTTTTCTTATGATTAGACCGACAAATGGAACTTGTTATCAACATATATTACATATTGATATTTTTCTTTTTGATTTTAAATATAAAAATGGTGATTATGATGGCTTGTTGATAGGGGGGATAAAAAAATGAGCTAATATTTGTTCTTCACCAATATTAAAACTTGTTGACAAAGATTACAATCGTACTCAATCTGAATTTGAGGTGTTTATCATATTTATCAAGATAGGTTGATAAGCGCTTTCAACATGAATTTATTAATAACTAAAGGTTAATCCAATGTTAATTACGTCGTCTTTGTCTTTGATATCCCGACATCAACTTTTTAGAAGTAAATTATGGATTGTTGTTGTCGTTTTGTAAGGCACTATTTCTTTGGAAAACAAAAAACAAACAATAAGTATTTATGGAAAGTTTATGAACAATGTTGACACCTAATTTCAAAAGCTAATTAACAACTAATTTGATGTAAAAAGTAATAATTGTTGTGAACCGTCCTCTTATAGTGGTGTGAACATAACTATTTGTATTTTTGTTGGAGATAAGAAAATAAAGCTTCATCATGAAAATAGCTATTGGAAACGATCATGCGGGTACGGAATACAAGCTTGCGGTCATTGGGCTTTTGGTATCTATGGGCATAGAAGTAGTTAACTATGGTACCGATGGATCGGATAGCGTAGACTACCCGGATTTTGTCCATCCTGTTGCAAAAGAGGTCGAAGAAGGCAAGGTCACCTATGGTATTATAATCTGTGGAAGTGGCAATGGTGCTTCGATGACGGCCAACAAACATCAAAAAATACGTTGTGCCCTTTGTTGGACCAAAGAAATTGTAGCCTTGGCACGGGAACATAACGACGCCAATATTTTAAGTCTTCCCGCCCGTTATATTTCCTTGCCACAGGCATTGGACATGGTTAAAACTTTTTTAAGTACCGAATTTGAAGGGGGTCGACACGAACGAAGGATCGAAAAGATACCTTGTGCATAAATTTATATTGCGGGGGCATCCAATCAAACTTGGATCCATTTCCGCTGCTACAATGTAATGGAAATAATTGCCAAAAGATTTCAGGAACTCACAACAGAGGAGCTTTATTCAATATTACAACTTCGCAGCCAAGTATTCGTGGTGGAACAGGACTGTGTTTATCAGGATTTGGATGGAAAAGATCAAAAGGCCCTACATATCATAGGAACTAAGAATGGGTCAGTTGTTGCCTATACCAGGGCTTTCGGACCAGGGGACTATTTTAAGGAGGCCAGTATTGGCAGGGTAGTGGTAAAAAGCACGGACCGAAAATTCGGCTATGGGCAAGAGATTATGAAAGCTTCGATTACCCAGGTCGAAAAGCACTTCAATGTAAGGACAATACATATTTCAGCACAGACCTACCTAAAAAAATTCTACAATTCGCTCGGATTTCAGGCGTTCGGAGAAGGGTATTTGGAAGACGGCATTCCACATATCGGAATGCTCAAATCATAGGGACTATAAACAACTAGATTTTAATGGGCACCTTGTTGGTTAGGTTAATATCTTCCAACATGGAATCGGTAAACTTGTAGTGACCCTTTGTAGTAATAATGCGGAACTGGTGTGAGTACATTCTACTCATCGTATCCAAAAACAACCACTTCGATTTCAACAAGCGCGGTTTTTGGGATTTCAGACCAATCTCAAAAAAGAATTTTTTACCATTTTTAAAAGCGACGATATCCGGGGTAATCCGTGTGTCGTTTTCTTTTCTTAAATATGATTTTGGGGATTCATAACCTTCAATTTCAGCCTCTATATTCTCAAAACCCGAGGAAATCAAATGACGGATCGATTTTTCCAAAAACTCTTTGTTCTCCAATTTTTCTATTGCTACCATAACACCCAAGATAGTATAAAATACCGTAAAACCTAATTATTTCTATTGATTAACAATAAGTTATGCTTCTACGGCATACAAATCTAAGGTACCAAAAACAATTTATTGCTCAAGAGGTTACGGGCAAGGAAGCATTTATTTTATGGGCCAAAGCGGTTCCTATTTTTTCAACCACCCCTACTACTAGGGCATTGCCCATAAAAAACGCACGTTTGGTATCCCTAATTCCCTCTAAAAGAGTGTGGTTGTCGGGAAACATATTTAACCGCTCCAATTCTACGGGGGTAAGACGTCGGAGCCCTTTGGCGGTTTGTACAACATGCTTAAATCGCGATGGTGTTTTACCCCCTTCACCCGTTATTATGGTACGGGAGGCTTTGTCGAGCGCGTCCGGGAATACCATGTTGCCTTCCCCATAAAGATATTCATAGCCGTTTTTGGCTGTCCTGATTTCTTTTTTGGAGCCTTTTAAATAGATCCATTGCGGCAGGGCTTCCGCTGGAATAAAGAATTCTGTAGTTACGTCCCCATTTTGAAGAATATCGCCCAAAACTGTTTTTTCCCCGGAGTATTTTGGAAAGGTTTTAAGGGTAAAAACCTTTCCTTCATGAAAAACACCGCTGTTTTGAAATGGGGACAATCCTTTTTCGGCATTGAATTCCCGAGAAATGGCCATCAGATCTCCAACGATATCGAATGTTGTGATTTGATCGGATGCCTCCCTAATGGGAAAAGCGCCCGCAATGGTACCGGAGCTGTGAATCCAATCTGATTTTTCGCTATGCACCAAATCTCGGTAAATGGGCGTGGATCGATGGTAAGCCAATAGAAATATTCGTCTACGGCGTTGTGGCATGCCATAGTCGGCGGCATTGATTACCCGCCACTCAACGGCATAACCGAGTTCCTCCAGACTTTTTAGGATGATGGCGAAATCCCTTCCCCTTTGGGTAGATGGCGATTTTAGTAGACGATCTACGTTTTCTAAAAAAAGATAGGCTGGCGGAACTTTCTGTTCATTAAGTATTCTATGGATCGACCACCAGAGGACTCCTTTCTTACCGATCAAACCTTTGGAATTTTGAAGCGAAGTAGCAACGGAATAATCCTGACAGGGGAAGCCCCCAACTAGAATATCCGCTTTAGGAATCTCTGCGGTAGGTACTTCCGCAATATCCTGATTACTGTGGTTTTTACTTCCGAATCGCGCGACATACACCTTTGAGGCGTGCTGGATTTTGGTAGCAGGCTCCCATTGGTTACTCCACACCACATCATAATGCCCCGCCCGTTCCAGACCCAAACGGAATCCACCTACACCTGCAAAAAGCTCTATGACCTTCAATTTATCCATTGATAGCGAATTTAAGGAAAATAGTACTCATGCAGACTTGTGTATTTAGGGCCAAAGCTTAAAATGTTTACAGAAATTTGCAAATCGCCTCAAATTTAGCGAAGTGGCGAATCCTGTATTTATTGTTTATTTTTACTGCAATGATAAACCGATATGAACATTGCCCCTAAAATAATCACCTTACTTCTTTTTTTCACTTTATGTTGTATTTCCTGTGTAGAAAAGACGACCGATAATTCATTGGAAAATCAGATCAGTGAAATCAAGACCCGGTTTGCGCCCGATAAACGGGTAGCTTTGTTTAGCGTAGCCGCCGTTAAGAAAGAAGACCATTATGTTTTAAAAGGAGAAAGTAATTTACCCGAGGCCATTGCAGCTTTAAAGGAAAGATTGAACTTGGATCACATTGATTTTACGGACAGCATCCTATTGTTGCCAGCTGAGGAGTTACATGGCTATACCATGGGATTGGTTACGATATCAGTGGCGAATTTAAGAAGCAAGCCAGCCCATTCCGCCGAGTTGGCTACCCAGGCTTTACTAGGGACTCCTATAAAAGTTTATAAGAAAGAAGGGAACTGGTCGCTGGTACAAACCCCCGACAAATATTTATCTTGGGTAGATGGGGGCGGCATTACACCATTAGACTCAATTGAAATGTCGCGTTGGAAATCGGCATCAAAAATAATTTATACACAGACCACTGGCTATGCCTATTCAGAAGCCGATCACCGTTCACAAATTGTTTCGGATATGGTCGCCGGGGCAGTTTTGGTAAAGCTTCTCGAACAAGGGGACTATATTAAAGTGCTATTTCCTGATGGCCGTATTGCCTTTTTGGCCAAGTCCGAGGCCCAAGACTATGACCGTTGGTTGAACCAATTACAACCCTCGGTAAACGCTTTGGTAGAGACATCCAAAACCTTGATGGGCCTACCTTACCTCTGGGGCGGTACTTCGCCAAAAGGAGTTGACTGCAGTGGGTTTACAAAAACTATTTTTTTCCTGAACGGCATGGTTATTCCGCGTGATGCATCACAACAAGTACTTACTGGAATACCAATCGATTCAATAAAAAATTTTAAGAATATTGAGAAGGGCGACCTGTTGTTCTTTGGACGAAAGGCAACGGATTCGACCGCCGAAAAAGTAGTGCACGTCGGGATGTGGATTGGAAATAACGAATTTATACATGCATCGGGAAGGGTCAGAGTAGGCAGTATGGATCCAACTTCCGAGAATTATGACGCCTACAACCTCAACCGATATTTGCGTACAAAAAGACTGTTTCGGGAAGAGGGTAACGACCTGTTCAATCTCCTCAATACACCAATTTTTAAAGATTAAGGGCTTGTACCTTGACCCAAATTCAAGTCCCCAATGTGGGTCTTATTCTCACGATACGGTTGGCTACGCATTTCCAAAAACAAGGGCGAGGTGTTTGGAATCGGGGATTCTTTTTTTACTGAGTAAGCTTACAATAATATAGGCCAGCAAGGAAAGGATAAAGGCGGGAATTACTTCATGGATATCCTTTAAACCCTCAAATTCGAATCGGAACCCGAACCGCCAGACGACATTAACGAGCATCCCGGTTACCATGGAGGAAATGGCCCCTAGGTCGGTGCCCCATTTAAGGTACAACCCCCCAAAAATGGCAGGGAAGAAGCTTGCGGCGAAAACGGCGCCCGCAAAGGCGGTTAGTTCAACAATGCCCGCCAGGGGAAAGAGGGTCATTAAAAAAACTATCACACAATATATGGCCATAAACCATTTGGTACGGGGAATGATCTTGTTTTCCGGCATGGGTTTGGCGACGTGCCAGATGTCTTTTACAAACGCGGTCCCAATGATAATGATGACCGACGCCAAAGAGGACATCCCGGCAGCAAACAACCCGGCGACGCAAATTCCACTGACATATTTATTGTCGAATTTATCGAGCATAAAGCCAATGACTTCATCTGTGTTATTTATAAGATAGGCGGCCTCATCGGCTGTGGCCATTCCGTGAACCAAAGCACCAAGCCCCATTACACAGACCAGGGAAATGCCTAAAAAAATAGGGGTCCATATCATTGCGAATCGCATACTTTTGGCATTATTGATCGAATAAAATCGAATGAGGTTCTTGGGTTCGGAGATTTGTTTCATACCTATGGACAAACCAATTCCCAAGATGTATAAGAATGACACCAATTCCCCGAAGGTGACCAATCCCGACCCTATGGCCTCCCCGCTCTTTGTTACGTGATCGGTGTCTGCAATAACGTTCAGCAGGTTGTCTACACCCCCTACATAAATGAAAGGAATGGCAAGCATTAAAATAGCCACCCCGAACATGATTATGCCTTGAATGGCATCTGTCCAAAGTACGCTGTACATACCACCCCAAATCGTATAGGCACAGGTAACTGCAATAATCGCAAATGCACCATATTCATAGGGAATATCCAAGACCGCGGTCAAAACATGTGCACAGCCTTTTGCGATGCCTATCATATACCAAAGTGTTGCAAATAGGATAATAACAGCAGAAAGTACCCTGATACTTTTGGCCAAGTTACTTTTATATCTTAGATGAAAGTAATCGGGAATGGTAAAAGATTTTAACCGAGCGGTCTGAAATCGCATCTTTGGGCCCAAGAGTTGCCAGGAAAGAATACAAAAAATAGTCCAAATAAAGCCCATCCATGCCCATGAGAGTCCATATTGGAATGATTTACCAGCTTGTCCGATGTAGGTGTTCGTACTTGCCGATGTTGAGAAAAAGGCCAACGAGATGACCCAACCTGGTATTTCGCGCTTCGCCAAATAATAACCTTCCACATCACTAGACGCCTTTTTCTTGAAATACCATCCTACATAAAGGCATCCGCCCACATAAATTGTGGTGAGAATTAAGGTAACATAATGTTCTCCAAAATATTCCATCAGTGTTCAGGTTTATGGTCGTTTTTGTCTACCGTGATGACCCTCTTCAATACAAGTAAGGCATTGAGGATTACCAGGATGATAATACCGATGTAAGGGAATAGGGTAAGGAAGTCCATCGTTGTTCTTATTTTTGGTATGGGGGCCAGAAATTTTTTCTAGCCGTTTGTAAAACCCATTCGGGTCATAAGTTATAAGGTATCGCCCTTTAGGCGTTCGGGCCAAACATTTGTTTCAGCTCATTTTTTGTAACCTTGCCCAACACATTGCGTGGCAGTTCTTTTCGGCGGATAAAATTTCTTGGAATTTTATATGCGGGTAACCGTTCTTTCAGCCAACTCGAAATATCAAGGGTATCAAGCGTATTATCCCCTGTTATCAGGCAAGCCGACACCACTTCGCCCCACTCCTCATCTGGAATCCCCACCACTGCACAATCCTGGATCCCGGGGTATTGGCGCAATACATCTTCAATCTCAAGGGCCGAAATCTTGTATCCTCCGGATTTGATAATATCGACACTATCCCTCCCAAGAATTTTATAGGCCCCGTTATTGTAGTTTGCAATATCACCGGTGATGAACCAACCATCAAGGGTAAAAGCCGCGCTAGTCGACTCCTTGTTGTTCCAATACTCCTTAAAGACACTTGGGCCTTTGATCTGTATTTCTCCTGGCTCGCCATCCGGCACCCTATTGTTGTCGGCATCGACCAAGCGCATTTCTACTCCAGGTAGGGGCAGGCCAACATGACCAGGTCTTCGCTCCCCTTGATAAGAATTGGACAGGCCCATCCCGATCTCGGTCATACCATAGCGTTCCAAAAGGGTTTGCCTGGTAATTTTAAGCCATTTTTCCAATACGGTTACCGGTAGGGCAGCCGAACCGGAGACCATGAGCCGGAGACGCGAAGCCGCATTGGAAAGTTCTGTTTGTTCGGAAGGTGTAACTTGCTCCCAATAGGAAATGAGTTTAAAATAAATGGTAGGCACAGCCATAAAAAGGGTCAAACGGCC
>TARA_R110002167_G_scaffold6653_7_pt1 | contig 15456 bp, 22 predicted proteins | sample TARA_R110002167 | Tara Oceans TARA_R110002167 (sample SAMEA4398238) | marine metagenome | biome: Polar Biome; feature: [MES] marine water layer (ENVO:01000295) within the mesopelagic zone...; material: water (ENVO:00002006), including particulate matter (ENVO:01000060) such as...... | reverse complement strand
CACCTTACGGGTATCAGTCCAGACTTTAATAAAAACTCAGCAGAAGATGAGCTACGTCTTGCATTTTCTATCGTAAGCAAGGATGACACCCCTTCTGGGGCTAGCGTTGGGGGAGTTAGAATCTTGCTAGAGTTTGCATCTACGGACTCAATTAACCCAGACAATTACGCCAGGGCCTCTATTGATCTCGGACCGAGCGACGTAAATTTTGCAGAAAATAGATACATAGTCACGACTACCAAGCTGAGCGAGTTGGAGAAGAGTGTTGGATTTACTTGGAATACCGTTAATTCCGTAAAGTTCTATGTCATGGTCTTTGATACCATTACCGAAGAGCCGTCCCCTGACTTCTATGTGGCTTTAGATGGGCTACGGCTAGAGAATGTAACGGCTCAGAACCCACTCTACGGTCTTAGTGGCTACACGCAAATCTTAACAGATGATGGATTGCCTATTACAAAAGAGCCGAACTCTTCAAGCATTGTAGAGTTTAGGTTTGGAATGGATGTAGGCTAATGCCAAGAGGTCAGGAGCAGGTAAGGGTGTCTAGGTCCGATCTGCCAGAGCTTTCCAAGCTGGCAAATGGGAACTATGGGCATGTCATTAGGTACAGGGTTGTCTCAGAAGACCAAAACAGATTTTCTCACTGGAGTCCAATAGCACAGCTTGAGGTGCCATCAGTTACTGAAGTTGAGGGAGACGTTGGGGTTTCTGGAAATATTATTCAGGCTGTATGGAGTGACGAAGAGAATCGACCAAACTATGATGTTTTTGTAGATTTTGACAATTCTGGTTATTCCTATCATGGGACAACGCCAATACATACATATTCTTTTCTTTCAAATATATCGTACTCAACTGTGCAAGTGGCTATACAGGTGGCGAGCATAGAAAAAGAACGAGCTAGCAGCATAACAATATTTGAAAGTCCAGAGATTAATCTGGTAGAATTAAGTTAAGAGAAAAAGGAAAACATGTCAAAAATACCGTTGCCAGAACGAGGCCAGCCACTAGACCTTTCATACATTTATCAGGTTGCGAATGCCGTAAATGAGCTGTCTGCACAGCTGTCGCCAACAACCGGGAGATATACTAGCGTTGACACAGCCTCTGCTGGTCAGCAGTCTGTCAGGACCTCTGACGCTAGAATCGTTGGGGGCTATGTCACAGTTACCAACAGCTCTACCACAAGCCCAGACGGCGAGGGTAGCTTTAGTTATAACTTTAGTGACTTCAACTACGCACCAGTGGTTACTGCCACGCCACTACTTGTGGATGAAAACTCTACCGAGTCCGGGAAGGACATATCTGTTGTTTTAACTAAAGTTACAAATAACCGTGTAGAAGGCATTGTGAAATTCAACACGATTGGTGTTGCCTCTGTTGGTATTAATCTGCTAATGGTCGGTATCCCAGTCTAGGATATCTTGATGGATCGAGAAGCTTATAACAGTGCTCCAGTAATTCCTGGTAGCAAAAAGGTATGGTTCCTGAACGGAGATCTTGTAAGAAAGTATCACTTCAATAGGTCTAACGGAATCATGTCCGTCTTTAACGTGACAAGGGGTAGGCTAGAAAGTTGTTTGATTAGCGACTTTAAGAAGAACCGCCAGAGGGCCTACACTTTGATCGAGACGGCACAGCTTATGTCTAGGCATCAAAAACACTTAGCAAGGCTGGCTGTGCAAGGGTTAATTGAGAAGCCAATGGGTGCTAGTGAGGGTGGGGCTCCAACTTGGGGGCTGAGATCCTACTATTCAGAGTCGCAGGTCCGAGAGATCCGAGACATCTTGGCATTACAATCACATGGCAGACCAAGAAAAGACGGCTTGATCACCAACAGCAACACCCCGACTGTCCAGGAGTTGACAAGAAGGCTCGGGGATGGTATTCTTACATATATGAGAACGGAAGACGGAAAGTTTATTCCGCTATGGACTGAGTCCATATAAAACTAAAGGGGTATGAGAAATGGACAAAAACGAAACGAAGGTTAACATTGCTCTGGGTTATACACTGAACCTTGGCAATTTCCAGTCACTCAGAATCGATCTTGGTGTTGAAGATTCTGTACGTCAGGATGAGAATGTAGATGATGCATTTTCTCGGGTATATGATTTTGTAGAACAAAAGCTTATCACCAAAATTAACGAAGCTAAAGAAGAAACTACAGACTAGTGGCCGAGCGCAAAGACCGAATGGCTTTGCTCAGTCGCTACAGTAAGTTGCATACGCTGCGTTATGAAGAAAAGCCAGTACACAATATTAACAAAGAGCAATGGGCCGCCGATGGCCTAGTTGAGTCATATGGCATGTCTATGTGCTATGACCTAATGCAATACTACTTTGATGTTTCTCCTAATCCTAGTTGGGGATACTTTGCCAATTACGCGGATAAGATCATCGAGGCTAGGAAGCGTTTAGACCAAGATTTACAAGAGAGAGCCGAAAGGCAAAAGATGGCGAGGGCATGGTTAAATGAGTAATACGGAAGCAAAACTAATTTCTGCAGTACTAGAGGACAAGCAAGTCCATGTATTGTTACAGGCAAATGTAGATAATCTTCTGCGTACTCACAATGATGTCTGGCTGTTTATCAGAAACTACTTTGAGAACAATCATTCCGTTCCGCCAGTGGCCCTGGTCGTAGAAAAGTTCAGAGACTTTGAACCTCTCAAGGGCATTGGAGCAACGAAACATCACCTTGATGAGCTTCAGGTTGAGTATCTGAACGATAGCCTTAAAGATATTCTACGCAATGCTGCAACAGAGGTCCAGCTAGGTCAGGGTTCCGAGGCTCTAGAAAAACTTATTGGATCAACCTCAGAGCTTAAAAAGAATACATCTACCATTAGAGATATTGATGTAACAGATTTAGATTCTGCAATTGCTTTTTATGAAAATGTAAAGAAGCAACAAGAAGCTGGCTCAATGGGGATTAAGACTGGTTTGCCAGGCTTTGATGATTACCTGCCTTCAGGAATTATGCCTGGACAGCTTGGAGTATTCCTGGCCTATCCTGGTATTGGCAAGTCCTGGCTATCGCTTTATTTTGCGGTACAGGCTTGGAAGCAGGGAAGGTCTCCATTAATTATTAGCTTGGAGATGTCAGAGACAGAGGTTCGTAACCGTGTATATACTATTATGGGGGAAGGCCTTTGGTCTCACAGAAAGATTAGTTCTGGAGACATCGAGCTAGACACATTAGCAACATGGCACAAGAATCATTTACAGGGTAAGCCTGAATTTCACATCATTTCTAATGATAGTGGTGGAGAGATTACTCCGTCGGTTTTGCGTGGAAAGATTGATCAATACAAGCCAGACTTTGTGATTGTAGACTACCTTCAGCTGATGAGTCCAAACCAGAAGTCAGACAATGAGACAGTAAGGATGAAGAACCTGTCTCGTGAACTTAAGCTTATGGCAATTTCTGAAGAGGTTCCTATTATTGCAATCTCCTCAGCGACTCCAGATGACGTTACAAAATTAGATACTGTTCCAACTCTGGGCCAGACTGCCTGGAGCCGTCAGATAGCCTATGACGCTGACTGGGTCATAGCTCTGGGTCGTGGCAGCAACAGCGATGTCATGGAGTGTGTCTTCAGAAAAAATAGGAATGGCTTTATGGGAGAGTTTATGGTTCAGGTAGACTTCGATAAGGGGCTCTACAAATATAAAGATGTCCTAAATCTCAACTAAATAAACAAATGGGCTTTATAATGGATGAATGGAACGCATACACCACAAGCCAATAAAGCTTTACAGTCTAGATGGCAACATCTATGACGACTCTATTCTCTGGAGACTACGCATAGAGTACTCAGATCTTTTAATTGCAGAGATGAGATTTGCGGGTTATGTTCCAAGACTAGACATTGACGAAAACTTTACTATAGGGTATAATGAAAACATAAAAGGTTTTAATTTTAAGCTTTCGATGTATGGAATTTATGTGGGGAAGAGAAAGAGCGAATGGATATTCGGAGTAGACGGAACGCTGGTCATTCCTATGCGGCAGAGCAAGTTAAGCGAATCCTGGCAGGAAGTGGTGTAGATATAGAGTCTGAGGTAGACACAGACTTCATCATCTTCTGCCCTTTTCACGGCAATCATAGAACTCCAGCTGGAGAAATTGACAAAGTTCGTGGTACATTCTTTTGTTTTTCTTGTCACCATATTGCAGATCTTGCAGAGTTCGTTATGCATCAGACTGGTAGGACATACTTTGAATCACTTAGGTTTATTAAAAGCAAAGAGGTGGCAACTAACCTTGAGTCTGAGATAGATCAAAAGCTTGTAGAGAAGCCCCTATATGTTCAATATGATGAGGTTCAGGTAAAGAGGCTACACTCTACAGCGATAGAGTCGCCTCGTGCCCATACATACTATAGTGGTCGCAAGATTAGTGATAGTTCTATTAAAAAGTTTAGCTTGGGCTACTCAGACAAGCAAGACATGACAACTATCCCAGTTCATTCCCCAGACGGAATGCTTGTTGGATTTGTCGGTAGATCTGTAGAGGGGAAGACCTTTAAGAATACCCCAGGTCTTCCAAAAGGTAAGACTTTATTTAATTTAAACCGTGTAAAGAATTCACGTACTGTATATGTGGTGGAGTCCTCTTTTGACGCCATACGCCTTGACCAGTGCGGTTTTGCAGCGGTAGCAACACTTGGCTCAAACGTGTCTAATTTCCAAGTGGACTTGCTAAAAAAATACTTCAATGATATAATTGTCATTGCAGACAACGATGAGGCAGGCGGCAACATGAAAACCAGGCTTACAGAAAAGCTTGGTTCTCGCGTCTCTGTCTTGTTGTTAGAAACAAAATATAAAGATATAGGCGACATGAATGACGAAGACATTAAAGCTCTAAGTTTTAGCTTCGACCAGTCAATAGCCGAAATACTACAATAACAGTATAAACAAAGTATATACAAAAAATATAAGGAGAAAAATATGAGTGTAATTAAGGGTCTCAAAAATATTAATGCCCTGCTTGACAAGCCAAAGTACGACAGCGACAAGCCTCGCGTTCGTTGGCTGAAACTAGCAGACGCACAGTCAGTGAAGATTCGTTTTATCGAAGAGCTGGACGATGAGTCTGCCAACTATAACGAAAGCCGTGGCCTTTCCTTGGTGGTTAAAGAACACACCAATCCAAAAGACTACCGTCGTAAGGCCGTAGACACTATGGACTCAGAGGGCCGAGACTGGGCTGAAGAGATGCATCGCAAGGATCCAAAAGCTGGGTGGCGTGGACGTCTTCGTTTCTACTGCAACGTTCTCGTTGACGATGGAATTGAAGAGCCATACGCCGCTATCTGGTCAATGGGTGTCAGCAAGATGTCGTCTTTCAACACCATTCGGGAATACGCTTTGGAGACGGGTAGCATTTCAAATCTTACCTGGAAGCTTAAGCGTAACGGTCAGGGTACGGAAACAAGCTACACGCTTATTCCTTCGGCTCCAGATAGTGAGCCATTCGCCTGGGGTGAGGTAGAGCCGTTTAACCTTGAGCTGGCTCTCACACAGATCCCTTATGCAGAGCAGGAAGCCTTCTACTTGGGCTTTGACACACCCTCTGTTACCTCTGCCACTAACGTGGAGTGGTAATCTAGGATGGGGTATGTTGGCTTACATGTTCACACTCATTTCAGTCTTTTCGATGGAATCGCTACTCCACAGGAGTACGTAGACAGAGCGGCAGAACTGGGAATGACTGCCTTGGCAATCACTGACCACGGTTCTCTTTCTGGTCACAGAGAGATGTATCGCGCTGCAAAAAGTAAGAACATTAAGCCAATACTTGGCGTGGAGGGCTATATTACTGAAGACCGCTTTGATAAGCGGGATCGGGATAGTAGAGAAGGTCCTTTGGACTTGGTCTACAATCACATAGTCCTCCTAGCCAAGAACCAAAAAGGTCTAGAAAATCTTAATAGACTTAATGAGATTGGTTGGACAGAGGGCTTCTACAAGAAGCCACGTATTGACTATAAAGTTTTAGAGCAGTACAAAGAGGGCGTTATCGTTACCTCTGGGTGCCTCAGCGGAACTGTTGCTAAAGCAATTGAAGCTGGAGAGATTGCAGAGGCTAAGCGACAAATAGAGTGGCACAAAGATGTGTTTGGCGATGACTATTACATAGAGATCATGCCACATAATCCAGCAGAGATGAACCATCAGCTTTTAGCTTTGGCAGATGAGTTCGGGGTAAAGCCAGTGGTAACCCCAGACTGTCACCATGCCCACACGGGGCAAAAAGACATCCAGGAGCTTAAACTAATTCTTAATACATACAGTAATAAGATTGAAAAAGACGCTACCTTTGAAAAGTCTAAGAAGAAGGATAGCCTCATGGATAGGCTTGATTATCTTTATGGTGCAGATCGACAAATGAGCTTTAACAAGTTCGATATCCACCTCCTGTCTGATGAAGAAATGCGGACAGCAATAACGTCTCAGGGTATTGATAGAGAAGATATCTATGAGTCTACCCTGGAGATTGCTGATAAGGTAGAAGACTATAGTATTAATGATGGGCTGGACCTGCTTCCCGTTCAGTACCAAAACCCTGACCAGGAGCTTCGCACCCTAGCTCTGGAAGGATTAAAAGAGCGTGGAGTAGAGACCCAAGAGTATCTTGACAGGCTAGAAGAAGAGCTTAAGGTCATTGAGTCAAAGAGCTTTGGGCCATACTTCCTTGTTGTTCGCAACATGATTAACTGGGCAAAGAAGGAAGGGATCCAGGTTGGTCCTGGACGTGGCTCTTCTGCTGGCTCTCTGCTGTGCTATGCACTAAAAATCACAGACATTGACCCAATTAAATATGGGCTTCTGTTCTTTAGGTTTATTAACCCAGACCGGAATGACTTCCCAGATATTGATACCGACATTCAGGACACAAGGCGTGAAGAGGTTAAGGATTATCTAGTTAAGCAGTACCGACACGTGGCTTCTATTGCAACATTCTTGCAGTTTAAAGACAAGGGTGTGGTGCGTGATATTGCTCGGGTGTTGCACATCCCTCTGTCAGACGTTAACAAGGTTGGAAAGTTATTTGACACCTGGGATGACTACTGCTCTTCCAAGCAAACAGCTTGGTTCCGTGAAAAGTACCCAGAGATTGAGAAGTATGGCGACCAGCTGCGTGGTCGCATTCGTGGCACTGGTATCCATGCCGCTGGTGTTGTAACCAGCAAAGAGCCTATCTTCCGTCATGCTCCAATGGAAACACGCACCGCTCCAGGTTCTGGAGAGCGTATCCCTGTTGTGGCGGTAGATATGGAAGAGGCAGAGCGTATTGGTCTGATTAAGATTGATGCCTTGGGCCTGAAAACGCTAAGTGTTCTCCGTAGCGCACTTGACATTATTAAAGAGCGTCACAAGAAAGATATTGACCTGCTCAAGATCGATCTAGATGACCCCAATATTTATGAAATGCTTTCTAGCGGACATACAAAGGGCGTGTTCCAGTGTGAGGCAACTCCATATACAAACCTTTTGGTTAAGATGGGCGTCAGCAACTTTGACGAGCTGGCTGCTTCTAATGCTTTGGTTCGACCTGGGGCCATGAACACCATTGGAAAAGACTATATTGCCCGTAAGCATGGCAAGCAGAGTATTCGCTTTCATCACCAAATTATGAAAGAGTTTACCTCAGAGACCTATGGCTGTATCTTGTACCAGGAGCAGGTCATGCAGGCTTGTGTAAACTTGGGCGGGATGTCTATGGTCGAGGCAGACAAGGTACGTAAGATTATTGGTAAGAAGAAGGATGCCAAAGAGTTTGACGTGTTCAAGGATAAGTTTGTGGAGGGGGCTTCTAAGCTCATGGCCCCTAATGCAGCTACAGATCTGTGGCAAGACTTTGAGGCTCACGCGGGGTACTCTTTTAACAAGTCCCACGCTGTTGCTTATTCTACTCTATCTTATTGGACAGCATGGCTAAAGTATCACTATCCACTAGAGTTTATGTTCTCTATTCTTAAGAATGAAAAAGATAAAGATGCTAGGACAGAGTACCTGATTGAAACTAAGCGTATGGGGATTGCTATCAAGCTTCCACATGTTAACGACTCAGATACTGACTTTAAGATTGAAGGCAAGGGCATTAGGTTTGGTCTTTCTGGAATTAAATATATTTCAGATAACATTGCTTCTAAGTTTATGGCAGCAAGACCATTTGGCTCATATGCCGAGCTGGAAGACTTTTCTTCTCGTAAAGGTACCGGAGTAAACTCAAGATCTCTTCAGGCCTTGAGGATTATCGGTGCCGCAACATTTGAAGATAATCCAAGGGACGAGGAAGAGATTCGCTCTAACCTATATGAATATTTAAACTTACCAGAGTTTAATATTACGGTACCTTCCCACTACCATGCTTTTATTAATGAGGTCATAGACTTCGAGGAGAAGGGGTGCTTTGTCCTCCTGGGGATGGTTAAAGCTGTCAAGAGGGGCAAGGGCTGGTCTCGGGTAGAGATTCTAGACAAGACCGGCTCTGTTGGTATCTTCGACGAAGAGCAGACTGGCATTGAGACAGGAAAGACATACCTGTTGCTTGCAAGCGATAATCGAATTGTTTCCGCCATTCCAGCCGACGAGATAAAGGGCTCTGACGCTGCTTTGATTAAGTTCTTAAACTATAAAATGTTGCCCTATAAAGATGACGAGATGCTTGTGGTTTCGTTTAAGCCAAGGGTAACGAAGGCTGGCAAAAAGATGGCAACACTGACAGTGGCAGACTCTTCTAGAGAACTCCATTCTGTGCTAGTGTTTCCAACTACATTTGCCAAAGCATATATGAAGATTCAGGAAGGCAATGTTCACACATTCTCTTTCGGAAAAACAAAAGATGGGACAGTGATATTAGATGACATACTTGGATGAAATGGCAGATCATCTGCACCAAGTTGCAACAGAAAAAGGCTTCTGGCCAGAAGTAGTCGATGACATTTTTATTACCAAGCAACTAATGATGGTAGTGTCTGAGGCCGTAGAGGTTATGGAAGCAATCAGGAAAGACAAGGGTAAGGCAGAGGTAGCAGATGAGATGGCTGACATCATCATTCGCACGCTTGACTTATATGCTGGACTAGTAGAGAATGACTATACAGATATTTCTCTAGACCAGGCTCTAGAAAGCAAAGTTAACTTTAATAAAGCAAGACCAGAAAGGCACGGTGTTAGGTTCTGATGACAACAATTGATGAAGCTCTATCGCAGCTAGATCCAAAGATTAGAAAAAAGTTGGGGCCAGCAGTTGGGATTAAAACTGAATTTCAGCCTACCCCTAGCCCAGGCTTGAATCGAGCATTGGGTGGAGGGCTTCCTTATGGGAGGCAGGTTCTCCTTTGGGGGAGCAAGGCTAGTGCCAAGTCTTCTTTGTGCATGCAGACTGTTGGTCTAGCGCAAAAAGAAGGCAAGCTCTGTGCTTGGGTAGACGCTGAGATGTCCTACGATGAAAGTTGGGCACAAAGGCTGGGGGTAGACACCTCGCAACTATTATACTCAGAAGCTCGTAGTATTAATGACATGGTAGACGTCACCGTAGCACTGCTACACGCAGGCGTTGACCTGATTGTTATTGATAGCATTAGCTCTCTACTGCCAGCAGTTTATTTTGAGAAAGACTCTTCCGAGCTGAAGCAGCTTGATAACACTAAGCAAATTGGTGCAGAGTCTAAAGATCTTAAACATGCTTGGATGATGATTAACTATGCGAATAACCAGGAGAAGCCATCGTTGATCATGGCCATCTCTCAAGCCAGGAACAACATTACACCAATGTATACCCAGTCTGTTCCTACTGGTGGGAATGCAACACAGTTCTTCTCATCTACAATCATTAAGCTGTTCTCGTCGTCATCAGACAACAATGCTATTAAGAGTAAAATTAGGTCTGGAGACAAGTTGATTGAGCAAAAGGTTGGTCGTAAGATTCGTTGGGAAGTCCAGAACTCTAAGACTTCTGCTCCAGGAGAGTCTGGAGAGTACGACTTCCACTTTAGGGGGGACCAAATAGGAATTGATGCTATTGGGGATCTTGTAGATACTGCAGAGATGCTTGGGCATGTCTCTAGGACTGGTGCCTGGTATCAACTCGAGGACGGCACCAAGGTCCAGGGACGAGAGGCTTTCATCGAGAAAGTAAAAGAAGATAAGTCGTTGCAAGAAAAGTTGAGGGCAAGTATCGATGGCTAGCTACAATATATTCCCTGGCAAGTTTAAATGTCACACCTGTAAAGGTGAGGTGACAACTCTGCGTCTGTACGAGGAGACAAAGGTTATGACCTGGATGTGTCGTGACAAACATCTCAGCCGTGTGTCCTTACAAACTAAAAAGAGTAAGAGAGATTATGAGCGAAAGATCTGAGAGTAAAAGAATCGGAGCTAAGCTAATAAAAAACAGCGGAAGAGGCCAGAAAAAGGGGGACGCATCCTGGCATAATTTTATAGTGGACTTCAAAGAAGTTGGTAAGAGTTTTACTTTAAATAAAGATGTATGGGCAAAAGCTACAACTGATGCCTTGAAATCTAACAAAGACCCTGCTATAGTTGTAGTTATAGGTAGCGAAGGAATGAAGACAAGACTAGCAGTCATAGAGATGGCTTTGCTAGAACAATTGCTAGAAGAGAGAGAATAATGAAAATATTAATGCTGGATATAGAGACGACACCCCTGCAGGTTTATACTTGGGGGCTTTGGGACCAGAACATTGGTATCAATCAAATCATCAAGCCCACCGAGATGATGTGCTTCGGTGCAAAGTGGCAGGGCAAAAAGAAGGTTACCTTTAAGTCAGTGCACCACGACGGCAAAGAGGCAATGCTCAATGAGCTTCATAGCATGATGGAAGAAGCAGATGCCCTTGTTGGGTGGAACTCCGCTGCCTTTGACCACAAACACATCAAAAGGGAATTCCTTGAAAACAAGCTGTCTCCTCCATCGGTTGTTAAAGACCTGGACCTGATGAGTGTTGTCAAGGCTAACTTCAAGTTCCCGTCTAACAAGCTTGACTACGTAGCGCAAGCATTAGGTGTTGGTTCTAAAGTAAAGCATTCAGGGTTTCAGTTGTGGATTGACTGCATGGCTGGTGACGACAAGGCATGGCGTGAGATGAAGAAATACCAGATTCAGGATGTTGTTCTTCTAGAAGAGCTTTACCAGGTCCTGATCCCCTGGCTTCCAGGAGCTAGCAGCGTAACCATCAAGGAAAAGAGAGAGATCTCAGACCCAGAGAAGATGGTACAATAGTATGGTAACGACAGAGAACAAAACAACGATTGACATGATTAATGGTTTGTCAGAAATAGCAGAGTTCATGGATGATGAGGATCTTACACAGGCTCTCACTATGGTGGCTAAGCTAATTCTAAATCCAGGTATCCCAATCAATGTTGCTACACTAGAAATTGTGCGGTTACAAGCAATTGCAACAAAGATGTCTTTTAAGGCAACCTGGATGGCTAACGTAGATAAAGGAGACAGGGCGAAGAAGAACATATACTTTACAGCGGCATCATCTATCAATGATCTAGTTGCTGCCCTTAAGTATATTACCCGATAACATTATGGCTAAAAGTTTATTAAATGAATTAATGGAAAAAGGTGAGAGGACACAAAAGTCTTCTCCCGATATGGATGCTTTAATCCAAAAGATTCAGTCTGGATATGTCGCTAAGCGTGGTCCTAGGCATCAGCAGAAGAAAAGCTTTGCTCCTTCTACTATTGCTTACGGCCACGGTGAGTGCGCTAGATATTGGTACCTCGCCTTTGAGGGCGGTACCTTTGAGGACTATGCAGATCCCTTTGCTGGTGCAAACATGACCAACGGCACCAAGTCCCATGAGCGTATTCAGAAAGCAATGGAAGATGCGGGGATGCTCATTGATTCGGAATTTAAGATTATTAATGAAGACCCACCAATTTTTGGGTATGGGGATGTAATCTTAGACTGGAACGGAGAAGAGCTTCTTGGTGAGATCAAGACAGCTATGCAGGAAGGCTTCGAGTACAGAAAGAAGAGTCGTAAGGCTAAGAGCGGTCATTTGATTCAGCTTCTTATCTATATGAAGATTCTTAAAAAGGCAAAAGGTGTTCTCATTTATGAAAACAAGAATAATCACGAGCTGTTGACTATTCCAGTTGAAATAAATGACTACTACATTACATGGGTAAACCAAGCATTTGAGTGGATGAGAGATGTTCGTAAGGCGTGGGAAGCAAAAACATTGCCTACAAAAAACTATAGATCTAATTCTAAGATCTGCAAGACATGCCCTTTGGCAAAAGTCTGTGCGGATGCTGGAACTGGAGACATCAAACTTAAAGCATTGGAGCCCCTGGATGAAGCCCTGTCAGTGGTGTGATACAACCTTTAAGGCAAATGTAAGCTACCAGATATATTGCTCTCCAGAGTGCCGGAACGCTGCAACTAAAGATAAAATATCTCAAAGATATGCGATCTCTCGTAGGACAAAGATGATGGCTAAAAAAAGATTCTGCAAATCTTGCGAGGTGTTGCTGTCTGCCTACAACGATGATGTGCTTTGTTTGTCTTGTGTTGTTAATCCAACAGATGTCTCCAAAGCTTTAAAAGAAATTAAGGGTATCTTAGATGGTAAAGCTAAGCCAGATAACAAATCAACCGAATAGAATATGTGCAATAGATGCTAGTACCAACAGCTTGGCCTTTGCAATCTTTGACAAGGACGAGCTTGAGGCCTGTGGCAAGATTCGGTTTGAGGGAATAAACACCTACAAGAAGTTGGCAGATGCTGCTATTAAAACACAAGCATTCTTCAATGTATATGGCAAGTTTGATGCTGTTGTAATTGAACATACTGTGTTTATGAATAGTCCAAAGACGGCGGCAGACCTTGCATTAGTGCAGGGAGCTTTGCTGGGGGCAATGTCGGTAATCGGGGTAAAGCAAATTAAATCAATTAACCCAATTGCTTGGCAAACCTTTATTGGTAATGGTAGGCTAACTACTCCAGAGAAGCAAGTTATTAGATCTGATAATCCAGGAAAGAGTGACTCTTGGTATAAGACTAAAGAGCGAGAGTTCCGTAAGCAAAGAACTATCAGGTTTGTTAATACTATTTATGATAAGAGTATAGATGACAACGATGTATCAGACGCAATTGGCATTGGTCACTATGCAATAAGCAATTGGTCCAGGCTAGGTTGACAAGGAGACACTATGGCTGCTAAACTTTATACAAACCAAACTTGGCTAAAGAAAAGGTTCCACCTAGATCGCAAAACTCCAGAAGAGATAGCGAAAGAGTGTGGGGTAAGCGTAGAAACTATCTATGTTTATTTATCAAAATTCGGATTAAGGAAGTCTAGGCGTTGAGCAAAGAGACAGAGCAAAAGATAACAGAAGTAATATCTGGCATTGAAAAGATGCTAATTGAAAAGAACAGGGCATACGGAGATTCTGCCATTGATCCAGTTAGAGTGTTTTCAAAAGCTGATGCGGTAGAACAAATCTATGTGCGCATCGATGATAAGCTTTCAAGGGTTAAACGGGGGCATGAATACCCTGGAGATGATACCATCTCAGACTTAATAGGATACTTAGTGTTATTACTTGTTGCAAAGGAGAAAAATGAGAGAGTATAGCAATAAAGAGCAGGTGTCGTTTGACGACATCCTTCTGGTCCCACAGGTTTCGGATATTAAGAGTCGAAAAAATGTATCGCTATCCACCATCTTGGGGGATGGCCTAGAGCTAGATTTTCCAATTATTGCCGCCCCAATGGATACGGTGTGCGAAGCTGGCATGGCCCTTGCAATGAGCAACTATGGCGGCCTTGGCATCATTCATAGATACATGCCAATTGAAGAGCAGGCCAGCATGGTAGAGATGGTGAGGCAGGCCAATGCCGTTGTCGGAGGTTCTGTTGGTGCAACCGGAGCATTCTTGAGCGATGCAGAAAAGCTCGTCGATGCCGGTGCCACACTTATTTTGATAGACGTAGCCAATGGTCACAGCAGCCACGCTATCAATGCCGTATCTGATATCAGGGGACATTTTGGAGAGTTGCTTCACATTATGGCTGGCAACGTTGCTACCTGGGATGGCTTCGCAAGACTGGCTGATGCTGGTGCAAACTCTATTCGGGTGGGGATTGGTGGTGGATCAGCTTGCACTACCAGAGTAGTTAGTGGACACGGCGTTCCAACGCTTGCATCAATCATGGATATTCGTGAAAGAGTAAGCTATGAAGATGCCCCCGCTCTAATTGCAGATGGTGGAATCAGAAATTCTGGGGATGCGGCTAAGGCTCTGGCAGCAGGTGCTCATGCCGTAATGGTTGGAAGATTGCTTGCTGGAACTTCAGAGTCTCCTGGAGAAGTTGACAATGATCACAAGGTGTTTCGAGGAATGGCATCTAGGGAGGCACAGGAGGAGGGTAGGGGCTCTGTATCTGGGGTAGAAGGCATCACGACTACCGTTCCTTTCGTTGGATCAGTTAGTAATATTATTAATGATTTCAGGGCGGGATTGCGTAGTGCTCTATCTTATACTGGGGTAGACAACCTCTTTGACTTCCACGCCGATAGCGTGTATAATAAAGTATCAAGCAATTCACTAAATGAAACTAAACCTCACGCAAAGGAGTAATCATGGCTCGTGGTCGCAAGACAGGCACAGGGGGAGTACCCTCAAAGTTTTTTCGTTTCCCAGAAATCACAGTAGATAATTTTGTGATTGAGAGGGGAGAGATCATTAAGGTCAAAGACCAGTGGGGCATGAGGTTTAAGTTTGATAGCCTTGTTACCAATACTGAAACTGGTTCTCAGTGGGTAGACTGCTACGAAGTCTATAAGCTACGGACTGGATGCCTCCGGGCATTTCCACTAGACCAAATAAAGAGAATTCCAAAGAAAAGGGGCAAGCGACGTGCAAAGCGAACAACAACTAGTCCAACATCTTGACACAGTAAACAAGGTTGTTGGGGAATATCTTAAGGGTACAGACCCAACAAAAATTTCCAAGCAGCTCAGCATCCCTCGTACCAAGGTCGTAGAATATCTTAACGAGTGGAAAGAGATGGCTTCTGCCAATGACACAATTAGAGCTAGGGCTAGAGAAGCTTTGGCTGCTGCAGACGAGCACTATGGCAGACTAATCTCCAAGTCCTACGAAGTGATTGATGATGCAGATACCAACGGAGACTTGCGGTCTAAGTCTGGCGGTATCAAGTTAGTCATGGATATCGAGTCTAAGCGTATTGAGATGCTTCAGAAGGCTGGTCTGTTAGAGAATAAAGAGCTGGCAGAAGAAATGCTTGAGATCGAAAAGCGTCAAGAGATTCTCATGGGCATTCTTAAAGATGTTGCTGCAGAGCATCCAGAGATTAGGGATAAGATTATGAGAAGGCTTTCTGAAGCCTCTAATAAGCTAAATGAAACGGTAACGATTGTCCACG
>TARA_R110002167_G_scaffold19382_3_pt1 | contig 15461 bp, 21 predicted proteins | sample TARA_R110002167 | Tara Oceans TARA_R110002167 (sample SAMEA4398238) | marine metagenome | biome: Polar Biome; feature: [MES] marine water layer (ENVO:01000295) within the mesopelagic zone...; material: water (ENVO:00002006), including particulate matter (ENVO:01000060) such as...... | reverse complement strand
CCTAGCGCGTTTAAACCATAGATAAGCATCATGATCATCAGTTATAATACAGCCACCCTTAGATAGTTTAAAATGTTTATAAGGCCCAGTAAATGATAAACACATATGAGTGTTGGATTTGTACATATCATGAGTAAAACTTAATGCTGAATCCCATACACGACTACCTTTTAAAGGATAAGCACCTGTAATGGTTTCTCCTTTAACATGCTCCCATTCTATTTTTAAACCAGCATGGATGATTTCACAAGGAACTGAGGGGTATGTTCTTGAAAGACAGGTTACTGTTTTATTTTTTATACGGTTTTTAATATGATTTTCATAGTATAAAGAAAGAAATATAGCATTACTAGCATTATCAACACAAACTGCGTATGGAGCTCCTGTATATTCTGCTAGTTTATTTTCTAATTCATTAGTAACGTCATAAACATTTTTCATAATTTTTATTTTTTATTTTCCCAGAAACTATAAATTCCTTTATCTAATTCATACTCACTCCACTCAAATCTATCCCTCATAGGTTGATTTTTTGCCCACTCCCACATTCGTGTTAATCCACTGTACATTGTAGTTTTATATTCAAAACCTAACAGATCCATTGATTTTTGGTAGGTTGGAATTGCTTGTTTTACTTCATGTCTACCTTCTAAATGTTGAACATCTATATCTTCACCAATAACTTTACATAAAATTTTACTTGCTTGATTAATAGATACTTCCTCGATTCCCCCCAAATTAATAATTTCTTTACTAGCTTCAGGTCTTATGGCAGCATTAAATAAAGGTTCGATTGAATCGTCTATGAAACTAAATGCTCGGGTTTGTTCACCATCTCCAAAAATAGTCATTGGTTGGCCATTTAAATGTTGGTACATCCAGATACCTAATACATTTCTGTATTTATCCCAAATATTTTGTTTAATACCATATACATTATGTGGTCTGATAATACACCAATCTAATCCGTGTTGCTCACCTGCAATTTGAATATCCATTTCACAGGCGTATTTTGCTACTCCATAAGGATCGATTGGTGCTTGTTGTTGACTTTCATCAAAAACCCCACCATACCCATGTCCATATACTGCTAAAGTTGATGTAAATATCAGTCTTTTAATATCGTGTTTGATACACTCATTAACTATACGTGCTGTGGATTTTAAATTATTATCATAATTATATGCGCGGATAAACGGAGATAGACCTTCAGCGGCATAGGCTGCGAAGTGATAGACATAATCGATTTTATACGCATTAAATACGCTATCAATCGCACCATCTACTAAATTCAATTGGTGGAAATCTACCTTAGGGTTAATATTTTCTTTAAAACCCCCACTTAAATCATCAATTCCTATTACTTTATATTCTGGGGATGTTTTAATTATCCAATCTGCTAATCTACTTCCTAGTAAACCTGCAACCCCAGTAATTAGTATTGTTTTTTGTTCTTCCATTATAATGTGTTATAGTAACTGTTTTGTTTTTCTTGTCGTTTAATATCTTTTGGGTGGTAAAGAGATAGTTCTTCCATAGAGGGTAGTGCCGAAAAACTTTTATGGTTTTCTAATACTTCATGTACTTTATTTCTCCATTTAATTTCACCGTTATTTTTATAGATGCGCATTTGGTAATCAGGATAATTGACTCTACCTTCAGCATCAACATTCCAATTCCATTTTTTAATATGTTCGGGAGTAAGTCCAGATACAGTATTTACCCTAGGTACATAATAAACTTCGTTGTCTGGGTTTTCTGATAGAATTGCTGGTATATTTTCTATTAATATTTCATTAGGAATCTCATCTGCATCAATTTGAAATATGTAATCTCCACTACATTGAGTTGTTAGTTTATTTTTCATATTAGCAAAATGACCATCAAACTCATAAGGAAACCAAATAAAATCATTATTAACTGATTTTGAATGTAAATAATTCTTTACTGTAGGAGTACCATTTTTTGAATCAAACAGAATTATAATTTCATCTTGGTGTCTTTTATGCTTTAACAAAAATGTTAATAGTCGTTGGATTTCAATATGTTCATTACAAACTGGTATGGCATAACTAATTTTTATCATAGTGTGAATATACGAAATTTATTGTGGGAGACCAAATTAGGATTCATTAAAAACCCCAATATAATCTAAAGCCTCTAAGAAGTCACCTTCTTTAAATTCCTTAATAGTATCCATATCCATTCGTTTATCATAAAACTCCCCAGTTTTCCCAGGTATTGGATATTTCTCTCTTTCATCTTCCTTAACTGGTATTGATAATACAGCTCCCCAATTCCAATTTTCAGCACTTGTACCATTTGCAAACACCATACCTTGTTTTGGTATGTTTATTGTTGCAGGCATCCAAACTTTACCTTCCTTGTCTTCTCCCATCAATTCCTTATATAGGTTAGGGAGGAGTTCCATCTGTTCCTCAAGGAATTGTGAATCTTTTTTCATTAAAGAGTTAGTAATAAAACCACAACCCATACATTGGTAGTTTTTTATTTCTTCATTGATTTCATTAACATAGCAGGCATCAGACCCACAACGATCACATATAATTAAATTATCCATTATACTTTTTTTAATTTTGGTAATTGTAATTTACTACCCCCCAATTTTGGTAATTTGAGTTCTAGTTTTTTAGATAATACTGGTACATATTTTGATAATAAACTATCTAATTGTTCTTCCATGTTTTGGAAACTAAAATTAGTTCTACTATAGTACCCTTGACGTTTTCCTTTTACCTTCCATTCTTTATAGTTTGTGATTACATCATTAAAGAAGTGACCTATATGGTTATGATCAACACTAAACCATTCAGATCCCTCAATTAACATATCTTTCTGTTGGGCTGATGGGTGTATCTTAGTTAATTTGCCACCCATTAAACCTGAAAGTTTTGGTTGAAGAAAATCAATTTGACCTGACCACCCAGTTGTTATAACGGGTTTGTTTGATAAACTAAATTCTAGTAGTGGACGACCGAAACCTTCACCTTTAGTTAAATTGACCATAGCCTTAACTTTAGAATGGTTATATAACTCATTCATTTCCCTATCAGAGAATTCACCGTGGAGTAGATAAATATTAGGTAAATCATCTGATGGGACACTTTCTCTAATAGAAGCTATACGTTTCTGCATTTCATTCCGGTCTATATAACTAGAACCCCCACCACTTGTTTTTAAGATTAATGCAGGTTTTTTACCTTTTTTATTTTTAAATAATTCATAAAATGCTTTAATTAACAATCCTACATTTTTCCTATCCTCTCCCATTTCGCCTTGCATCCAATGTCCCACATATAAGTAAGCAAATGATTCAGGGATTGAGTTTATTGATTCTTTTAATGTTGAGGATTTAAATTCAGTATTTTTTAATGGTTTGTAAACATCTAAATCCGCACCTTCAATAAGAACTTCACAAGGGGTTGTTAATTTGAGGGGAAAATCATTACCATTTTGATCTTTACCATTATAGCTAGTTTTTTCAAATACGTTTTTTGAATGAGTAGAAGAAGTTAGGATTAAATCCATTCTATTACACCCCTCAATCCAAGGAGAAGCACAGGCTGTAGTTTCGATTCCAGCAGTTAAACCAATATTATATTTTCCAACTTTTTGAAATTCATTGGGTACTGTAACCTGACACCATATGTCTGGTTGTTCCTGAAGTTTACCATCTTCTAATGTGGGTATGTGGGATTTTAAAAATCCCCAATCTTCTAAATGATCATCAATAAAACCAAAAGGTGTACTTCCCCACCTTTGAGATATAATTTTGACATCATATTTGTCACTTTTAATTAGTGCCTTGACGAAATCACGCGAGCGACCTCCATATCCTGAGTAAGTATCTATAGGACAACTTATGTAAAATGTATTCTTCATTTAGTAAATTATTTTATGTTTTAAAACTCTTTTTTCAAAATCTGTATCTTTTAAGAATTCGAATTTTTCTCTTGGTACCCAAGTATCAAATAATTCATCCATCCCTTCAATAATACGACCTGACATTTTTTCGGATGTGAAACCTGCTTCATCTCCTAAAGCCCATTCCATACCTGCTTTTCCAATTTCTTTTCTTTTGTCATTACCCATTTTGTAAAGTTCCATAATTTTATTTTCAGCATCTTCAAAAGAACACTTATCATCATAGATATATGGGGTTTGAGGTGAACCTACAATTGATAGGTTGGTTGGGTATACAGGTAATACCCATTCCCCATGTTTTGTGTAAGTACCTCTATGGTTTGATGGGAAATCTGGGGAGAAATTAATCCAATCACCATTTTCATCTTCAAATCTCATTTGATCTTGCATCCCACCTGTAGTGTTTGCAATAATAGGAGTACCTGTTAATAAGGCTTCAGTTAATGATAACCCCCAACCTTCAGCTGATGAGAGTAAAATAACACCATCCGCGATATTATACAATAAATTCATTTTATCTGTAGGTAATTTAGCGTTTGAAATAATCACATTTGATTTTCCATCAGGGAAAAGGAATTCAATAACAGCTCCTAAATCAGTTCCATGATCACTCACAGGTTCGGTGTGTAGAACAAATAAACACTTTTCAGCTTCTTCTTTAGGGAGTTTTTCTAAAAATAATTTCCATGCTAGAAGGGTATCTGGGATGGATTTACGTCTAATATTTCGTGAGTTGAATAGTAGAGTAAAATCATATTCTTTACCTCTTGATATGTGTTTTTTAAATTCTTGAAGTTCTTTATCTGTTTCATCCATAGGTTTAAACATTTTATTATTTAAACCGTGGGGAACATATTTAATAATTTTATTATCTGCCTTTTTACCTAAAACTATCTGATTAATACCTACTGTTTGTTTAGAAATACCAAACAATGCATCACAAGATTCATAAAATTCTCTATTATACATAGGTGCTGGCATACTATCCCAAATGTTTAGATAAGCTATTGGGATGGTTTTACGGATTTGATTTTCCATTTGGAAAACCCATGTAAAGTATCTAGGATCTGTGATTAAGAAAATAGCATCAGGTTTTTCTATTTCAATGACCGTTTTTAACACTTCAGGATTCCCATACCCATCTACAGGATATAAAATCACTGATGAGTCGTTAATATTTGCCTGTTTGTTATTATCCTCAGAAATATCTATCCTCTTACCTTTTTCGGGATGTTCTACAGCTCCAGCTAATTGAACCCAATTATAATGGTGGGAGGTATTAATAACCATTTCCCTACCAATTTGAGCAACTCCCGAATGTACTCTAATATCATCCGTTAGAAGTAGAATTTTCTTTCTATCTTCTTTTTTTATGTAACCTTCTTTCATAGTATGAATATAATTTATTTTTCTTCGAAATCCAAGTTTGTATGGTTAGTAATTTTTTTTCTAAATTCCTCATCTGTAAGATATAAATGGATTGTTCTATCAGATAATTTTTGAAAAGAGAATTTTCTTTTTACACATTCTACTTTAAATTCGTGAAATAAATCACTGTTTACTTTTACACTTGTTAGTGTCATTTCTTTGTTTGACATAGTTTTATTTTAAATTATTATTCTATTGAGCTACATTACACAACTTTGGGCTATCTTTAAAAGGGCAGAATGTACAATCCCACTTACTAGGTGTAGGTGTATGTTGCTTATCTTTATATCCATCCTTATTAAATGCTTCTTCTATAAATTCATTTAATGCTTTATTTGCTTTGTTTAATTTTACTTTACCTGACGCCGGGGTGAATGTTTGGATTCTAGGTATTACATAGTCGGGGTGATCATAAACTTTACGTTTTACAATAAAAAATTCGACATCAATATTCTCTATTGGGATATTAAATTGTTCAGAGAAGAATTGTTTATATAAGATTAATTGGAATTGCTTACCTTCATCCTTCTTAACTTTATCATTCCACCCACGAGTTGACGTTTTAATGTCTATAATTTTGAATGAGTTGGTAGGTTCGTGATACATTACCACATCTAAATAACCCATATATATAACGTTACTATAACGTTTATTTGGAGTTACAACAACTGGTACTTCACATCCAACTAAATGCCATCCTTTCTTAGAGAAATGTAATCCTCTTTTTGCTTTAAAGGTTTTGATTATTTTAACCCCATCTTCAAAAAACTCCCTTAACTCCTCAGATGAACTGAAGTGGCTATTATTGTTTTTCTTATATTGGATTTTATATTCTTCCCTTAAGGCTTCTTCAAACATTTCAACAATATCTTCCTTATCAGCAGCAACTACAGTTTGGTCATACATTACGTCTAAATAATGTTGAATAACGTGGTGTAACGCAGTACCAAATACAGTGTGTATAGTGGATGAAAATAACTTATTTCCGTCTTTATATTGGAGAGCCCACTTGTGAGGGCAACTTCTATACATTGAAAGTTGAGAGTAGGAGATATTCTTCTGATAAGCATAATTAATTGCTTCAGGTTCATATGCTCTTATATCCTTTACTATTTGTGGTAATTTATTTTTTTTAGCCAAAACTTTATTTTTTCCATTTACCCCTTACCACTAACTGGGCTATAATACCATAGTTAGATATATCGATAAAACTATCAATCATGGGTTCATCATTAACATAACTGCGACCCTCTCGCTTTAACATGTTTTTTAGGCGGTTTATCTTGTCGTTACAACGCAACCAAATACCTGTCAACGAGAGCTGTACATCTTCTTTTTCTGTGAGAGTAGACCCTAAAGAAATATTTGAAATTCCATAATCCATCATTTTACCAGCAAATAAATTATACTGTTCTTGTTGGATTATTTGAAATTCTTTAGCTAATTCAGGGTATGTTGATTCAAAATCATTTATAGTTGATTTCGATTTAATCTCGATATTGGTTTTTTCTTCTTGTCTTTCACTTACCCCCATTACACAACTTGTTTTTTGGTTAAATATTTTTCAATTGCTTCTAACCTATCATCGGCTTCAGCTAACATTGAAATTGCTTCTTCAGCATTTTTGTAAAAATCTGTAGTTGAATGATCTCCAATACCTGCCGGGTTTTTTTCTAGTAACTCTAAGGTTAATAATGCTTTTGCTTTATCAGCAATTGCTGATGTGTAGAGCATGTTTTTTAATTTACTCATAACTTGGCTTTTTTTATTAATTTTTCTGCGTCTTCTTCATTTACTCCCATATCCCATAAAATTCCTCTAACACCATCTCGTAAAATATCAATGTAGTGGTCGGCTTCACCAAGAGAACATTCAAAGTATTTAGCAACATATCCTGCTAATTCTTGATAATGTTTTTTATTTTCGTTTTTAATGTATTTGAGGTATACTTTCTTTTTAGGAATCATTTCGAGGTAGATTGAATATATTTGTTTCTTACTTTGTGGGCTTACTTTTTGCACATAATTCACAATATCAATGTAACCTATATACATCGATAAATATCTATGTATCATGTAAGAATTCCATTTATCCCAATCTTTTTCAGAGAAGGAATCTGGATGAGATTTCTTTACAGTTATCTCATCCAACCATCCAAAAATATTTTTTACCTCTGTTTTAGACATTAAATAGAATATTCTTTATATTCTTCTCTAAGTTCCAATGGGATAGTACTTGCTAGAATTTTACCTGATGTAGGATCGTAGAATACTGGAATTGGCATTACTGCATCTTCTTCAGCACCTACTACAAATTTTGATACTTTACGAAGAAGTATTCCTTGATTAAATACTTGACCACCATCAGGTGTTTCGATTGCTGTTGTGGTTTTCAAATCTACATTGAGATTCATTTTTTCTTGTTCTGACATTTGCTTATTTATTTATTGTTTATTTTAATTCTATTAGTTTTGCTATTAAAGCCATCACTGAAATTTCTTTATCAATACGGAAATTTGCTTGATATGAGTATTCATTTAAGTGGATCGCCACCATTCCTTCACTACCTGGTGAATATAAATTAGCGTTATCATAAAGGAAACGGTATAACTCTTCAAAATCTTGAACATTGGAGTTTGCAATAATTTGTCTAATTTCATTCCATTTGGGTTTAGGTTTTGATAATTCTTTAACTACTTGAGCCATATAATTAGATGATACAAGTATTGATTTATCAATTATAAGTTTATTATTTTGGGTTGATAATTGTATTGTGTTGAGACATTTACGTAAGTCAGGATAGAATTGGTTTACAATAATTACTATATCTCCTAATTCAAATTCAATTTTTTCCTCACCTAAAACCCAAGCAATATGTTTAGCAACGTCTTTCTTAGTTGGTGGTATTATTTTTAATACCTGGCAACGAGATTGTAATGGATCAATAATACGTTCTACAAAATTACACGTCATGATAAAACGGGTGGTTTTGGAAAATGTTTCAATAATATTACGTAAAGATGCTTGAGCTTGAATTGTTAAAAAATCAGCTTCATCTAAAATAATTACCTTTAAGGGTTGAAATGACATTGTACTAGCAAAACCTGATACTTTATCTCTTATAGTTTCAATTCCTCTCTCATCACTCGCGTTAATGTAGAGGTAATCACAATCTAAATTTTTAACAATAATTTTAGCCAGTGTAGTTTTTCCAGTTCCACTTGGACCCTGAAATATAAAATTCTGGATATCATTTTGTTCAAGATATTGTTTAATAGTCTTCTTAATATGTTCATTCCCAACATAGTTCTCCAGTTTAGCTGGTCGATACTTTTCAGTTAGTAAGCTGTGTTCTTTATTCATCATTATAGAAAATCGTTTTTATTGTTATCTCTAATTGCTTTTGCAAGATAAAAAACACCCCATATAAATAGACCAACATTTAATGCTAACCCTAATCCTAATAAAATTCCTTCTACACTCATATTCTTATTTATGGTTTAAATATACGAATTATTTTTGACTTATCCAAATTTTATGTGCCTTGTTTAAATTCTCCATACAAAGAAAACATTTTAGGTTCTTCTTTTAATACTTCTTCCTCTGTAGATTGAATAGCATATAATTTACTATCCATTGGGTCTAATCTATAAGATCCTTTAAAATTGGTTTGATGGAGGAATGCTTCTAAAGTATCTGTTAAAGTTGAAAAGATTTCCTTTTTAGGATCTCCCACAAGTGACCACTTGTCACCTGGGGGGATTCTAACTGCAATTAACTCATTATGTTCTATAATTTTCTTACCCATGATTAATAATGCATTTCATCAGGTGTAGGATCTTTCTTATCAGGGTGGGGAACTAAAACACATTCGGTTAATAGTAATGTTCCTGCTACTGAGGCTGCATTTTCTAATGCTGTACGTGTTACTTTAGCTGGATCGCATATACCTGCTTCTTTCATATCTACAACTTCTTCGGTTTTGATATTATAACCTAACCATGAATTTGTTTCATCTAAACTATAACCAACTATCTGAGCTTCTACTGATGATTTACCAGCATTTACTAGGATTTGTTCGAATGGTTTACCACAAGCTTTATACACAATACCAGCACCTATGCTACCTAATGTTATTCCTTTACGTGCGGCTAGTAAAGCTGCCCCACCACCAGGTACAATACCTTCTTCAAGTGCAGCTTTTGTAGCATGCAAGGCATCATCAACTCTATCTTTCTTTTCTCTCATTTCAGTTTCATTATAACCACCTACGTGAATTATAGAAACGCCACCTACCATTTTGGCTAAACGATTTTGTAATTGTTCAGTTTCAAATGGGGTTTTCGATTCTTCGATTTGATTTTGAAGTTCAGATACTCTTAATTCAATATCTTCTTCAGCACCATTACCATCTACAATTGTAGTTTCTTCTTTTGTAATTGTGACTGCACGAGCTTGACCAAACCAATCCCAGCTAAATTTATCTAATTTCATACCTTTATCTTTGTCAAATACTACACCACCGGTTACGGCTGCTATATCATCTAAGATAAGTTTACGACGATCTCCAAAATCTGGGGCTTTAACTGCTGCTACTTTCAAAGCACCTCGGGCTTTATTAACAATCAATGTTGCTAATGCTTCATTTTCAATATCTTCGGCAATTATTAATAGTGATTTATCAGTTGCTGATACTTGTTCTAAAATAGGCAATAATTCTTTTACCTGTGTAAAACTGTGATTTGCAATTAAAACATAAACATCGTCTAATTTACAAGACATTGAGTTATTGTCAGTAACAAAGAAGTGGGATTTATAACCACGATTAAATTGCATACCTTCTACAGTTTCAAGATAAGTTTCACCTGATTTGCTTTCTTCAATGTGAACTACACCATCTCTACCTACTTTATCAATTGCAGTAGCAATTAACTTTCCTACTTCTGGATCGTTATTGGCTGATATAGTAGCTACTTGTTCTAGTTGGTCTTCAGATGATATATCTTCGGAATTAGCTTTAAGAACACTAATTACTTCTTTAACTGCTTTATCAATGCTACGTCTAACTTCAGTAGCATTTGCTCCATTGTTAAGATGTGATAAACCTTCTTTGATCATCTCACGTGCTAGTAAAGTGGAAGTTGTTGTACCATCACCTGCTTTATCGGCGGTTTTGGTAGCAGCAGCTTTAACTACTTGAACTCCGAGATTTTGAATATGACCATCTACAATCACATTTTTTGCTACTGTAACACCATCTTTTGTTGATTGTGGTGGTGCCGGGGATTGGTCAATTAATACATTTCTACCATTAGGTCCTAATGTGCTTACTACGGCATCCGCTAGGATATCAATACCATCCATTAATTGTTTTCGAGCTTCTGCTCCAAATTTTATCTCTTTTCTTAAATCTACTGACATTTTATTTATTTTTTAATTCTTGCTAATATCATTGCCTCTGGTCCTACGAAATATTCCTCACCATCATGTTCTAACTTTGTAAACCCCATAGTTGGTAAAACAACTACATCACCAATTTCAACATTAGTTTTAAGGAAATGATCTCCGGTGACTGAGAATTTACCTGGTCCTACAGCTACTACTTCTCCTTTTTCATTTTTGTCTTTTCCTAAATCAGGCACAATGATATTTCCATACATTGTTTCCTCTTCCTTAATCGGTTTTACGATAACCGCATCGAACATTGCTTCTAACTTCATATTATATTCCTATTTTATTTAATAATTCTTTCATTTCATCCTGTTGATTTCGGATCTCTCCTATATAATCTTGGATAGTATCATATTCGGGTTTTAAATCTACTTTAGACTTAACAATCATCTTTAAGGCACCTGGTAAGGTGCTGAAATGACCTAATGCTTTTTCATAATTCTCACCTTCACTTTTATTACCTTTATTACCAAACCTACCTAGGTTTTTCTTGTCAGGTGTAATTGTTTCCATTACAGTATAACAATACTGATCTTTGGAAATGAAAAATGGATTAATTGCGGGATCTTTAATAATAGTACAACTCATAATTTTAGATAACTTTTTTTATTTATACCGTAATATACGAATAAATTTACGCTAGGACACGTTATTGTGTGAAAACTTTTATTTAATTTTAATTGATTTTGGTTTTAATTCTACTGAAAGTGGGAGAGTTATTAACAATAACCCATTTTCCATTTCTGCTGTGATTTTAGTTAAATCAAACTTAGGTACAATTTTGTACCCTAAATTAAAGGATTTTCTACTTAAACCGTGGTAAATATAACCCGAATAATCTTTAGGTTCATTTTCATCAGGTTTTTGATAGATAATTGATAGAACATCTCCTTCAACTTTAAGTTGGATATCTTCTTTGCTAAGACCTGTGCAGGCAATTTCAAAGTAGAGACCGTCTTTATCGTGATAGATGTCTAAGGGGTGGGGTTGTTTTGAATTTAGTGCAGGAGCGAATGCTTCATCTGCTTTGAAATAATTTCGATATAAAATATCGAAGGGAGACATAGTCTCTTCATAAAATAATGTACTCATATCATTTAATTTTGTGCTGTCTTTAGATCAGCGGTTAATATTAATATAACTTTATGCCCTAGCTGTAAACTTATATCGAGTATACGTATATTAAAAATTTGTTTCAACACGACGCACCATAAAATACTCACTAGAAATTCCATCATGTGAGAATTCTAATTTCATAAGCCCCATTGAGCTTAAATATAATTTCCCACCCTCCATATCTTTATTTGCCTGGAGGATAGTTTTTAGCATATCTGAGTTAAATGGTAATTTCATATTTTGTTCTTTAATAGAACCCGACATTTGGTATGTAATTTTGTTATTATGTCCAGATTCATCACCAAATACAAATTCAACAACATCTTCATCATCTAGGTTAGTTGTTGTTGTAACTATCATATTATCTACTAATGCTAATGCACTTTTGGCTTTAATCAAGTTAGTTATATCTTCTTCCTCTAAATTTAATTCAACAACCCACTCAGCATTGTTTACAGTTCCAACTTTACCAATTAGTAATGGATCAGATAGTGCATATGTTAGGTTGAAATTTAAATCTGATATTTGAAGTTTAGTATTGAGTGCATTATTCTTTGTTAATTCCAGAAGTAAATCACCACTGCAAATACTAATTAAGTTTTGTAATTTTTTAGTATCATAAATAGCTAATTTACTATCTTCCAGTTCAAAGTTATCACACGAAACACTTCCTATAACATCCTTTGTAGGAGTCATAAAATCAATGTTTACTGTATTATTATTAATTTCCCATCTAACTGACTCATTAAGCCCTAAATAGTATTTATTAATTATTGATTGAAGTATTAATTTATTTGTCATTTTATTTATTATAAGTTAAAAAACATTTCACGATAAGGATTCAAAGAGAGAGACCACTCTAAATCTCCATAGAACCCTTCAACTTTATTCAGTAGGATTGATTCAAAAATTTTCTTACGATCAGCATATTCCTCGATGAATGTACGAATTTTATCTGCTAAATCAAAGTCTAAAAAAGCAACAGCATCGATGTGGTATGGGTTTGGTTTTAAGTAAATCCATTTAACTTTATCACCTTGAGTAATATAACTGTGTTTACCATTTAACCCCCAAAACTTCAATAAGTCATTATGTCTAATAACTGCCCTTACAGCTGCAGGTGCTCCTTTAGCCACGGTTGTCATCATTTCACCAGCACGAGCTTTACGTTCAGTATATTTATTCAAAGTTTTGACTGATGTTGGATTGCCTAACTCAGTTAACGGTATAGTACCGTCTAATATTTGCTGTCTAAATACTTTGACACGAGCATCGATTTCAGGTTGGTTAGTGCCTTTCAACACGTCTACTAATACTTTATGAAAAAACTTACCTAGTACAGGGGGGAAATTAGCTTTCTTAAACTCAAGACCCTTTACATCAAGAGTTTCTTTTTTAATACCTTCTTGCTTAGTAATCCACTGGGCATATCTTCGAGTTGCTCTAAAATAGGCTGCACGAATAACGGCTTCAGTCTTCATTTCTAATCTATGTGTACCTTTTGCATTAAAACAATTTGTGGCTAAATCCCCATAAGAATCCGTAATAATATCTTGATATTTTAAAGCAATAACTTCTAGTTTATCATCTTTTTCTTCACTGGACATTTCCTCAAAATTAGGATATAAATGTCTTAATAATGGTTCTGCATGAATATAAATAGAATCTGTATCTGAGTAGGCTACATAGTTAGTATCTTCAGGATCACAAATCCACCACGGAGTATCTTCTATATGTTTCATAATTCTATACCGTTTTTAATAACCTTGTTTATATGACGATTTGCTGTTAAAGCACTCTCCTGGATTATGCGCTGTCCTGAGAGTGTTATAGCTTCACTTAGAATTACGTTTCCATACCTGAAGCTTCCTAAAGCTGTTGCACCATAGAGTGAATTTAATAAAATCTTCATTGTATACTGCTTCATATGAAACCCGGCACCCATTTCTTTATCTCCGGCCTGATATGCTTCCTTCATTTTATCTTTATATAGCACACGCTCATCAAACCATTTTTTTAGGATGGTTGATAATACTGATTCTTTATCTGTTCTAAACAAAACACCATTAGCAGAAACTGATAATTCATTTTCTTCAATCATTCTAATTAGTTTTGCTACTGGGACTTTAGTGCGTCTACGTTTTGCATTTTCAACTATTAACTCTTCCTCTGGGTCTCTTCTATGTAAGTCATTTAACCCTAATCGATTGTTTCTATCATCAGCATCTATAATTCTACCAACCATTGTTTCTTTACCAATATTAATAGTCATAATAATTGAAGGGTATAGTGAAGTTAAATCTTCATCAAATACATAGTTGTAAATACCAGCTTTAGGGCAAAACAAATACCCACCAGCATAATTTTTCTTTGATAGTGGGTTACGTTCTTTAGCAGGTGGGATGATACCTTTACTTAATAGATAAGCTGAAATTGCTCCATCTTGGGTTTTGGTATTAGCGTAAACCTCACTATAATTGTGTTTTCCCTTATGTGCTAGATTTTTTACTAAAGATAAATACTCTAATTTTTCATCTAATACTTTAAGTATTTCAACATCTCTAAAGTTATATTGAATGAATTTTAATGGATCATCCTCAAACAATTTATCTAAATTACCATCGTATTCTATTTTATTTAACCCAGCATATTTCTCCCCAATAGCATCCAATTTAAATGATGGTTCATCAGCCCAACTAAATTTCTTATGTAAGCGCATATAGTCAAGTGATTCAACACCTGCTATCTGAATGTATTGATCTTTATACCAAGGTGTTTCTCTAACTTTACCTATTGGGGATAAGTAACGAGCAATATCTTCACCTAAAACATTACAGATTCTATAATATAAGTAAGGGATATCAAAGTAATCACTATTCCACCCTACTAAAATATCAGGATCAATTTCCCTAAATTTTTCTAGGAATTTCATTAACAATTCATCCTCAGTGCGACATGGGATAATTTCCTTGTTTTTTGCTTTAGTGTGTTGGAGTTGACCCTTTGCATCTAATATAAGAACTCCCCATAAATCTACCTGTTTATCATACCACGCAATTGATGTTACTTTTTTAGGTGCTGATTTGATATATTCTTCAGTAAGAGCATCTCCCATTTCAGTTTCAATATCAAAGAATACTTCTCGATGTGTAGTTGAAGGTTCATCATTAATGCCATATTTTTCAACTAGGAACTTTTGGTATGGAGTCATATCGTGGAAATGAAGTCTAGTATTATCAGATTTCCAGTTTCGGGTTTTTTGGAGTGGTTCACCATTTAACCCTAGATGGGTAGCATCAGCTTCACCACACTCGATATAAGCTTGGTTGACCCATTCTATTTTTTGATAACCTCCATCATCCCACAGATGAATTAAGTAAGTATTTCCACTTAACCTTTGGGCAAATGCTTTTTTAAAACTCATAACTTTTATTTTTAATCGTAAGGTTAATCTTTTAGGAATGTCTTTATAAGTTCTTCTTCAGTAAAGAATTGGTGGAGGTTAGGTCGGAAATAGTTAAC
>TARA_R110002167_G_scaffold120730_5_pt1 | contig 15480 bp, 9 predicted proteins | sample TARA_R110002167 | Tara Oceans TARA_R110002167 (sample SAMEA4398238) | marine metagenome | biome: Polar Biome; feature: [MES] marine water layer (ENVO:01000295) within the mesopelagic zone...; material: water (ENVO:00002006), including particulate matter (ENVO:01000060) such as...... | reverse complement strand
CTATCTTCAGCGATACGGCCATCTGGCCAGCAATGAACTGGAACTCTCACTGCCAAGATACGCTGAACACCCCGGACTTATCGATGAGCTGCTCTGCACCACCGCGAACCGCGATTCGGATCAGCAACAGCCTAAACAGGCGTTCCTAAACCAGCAGCGGCAACGCAAACAGGATGAACGAGAGTTCAGCCAAGCGCTGCAAGGGTTAGCACTTTCCGCCGCACAGCGACAGCAGCTCTGGTCCGACCTGCGCCTGGCGCGACGCTTTCTGCCGCTACGCGAAACCATCAAATACCACTACACCGGGGAATACGCACTGATTCGCAAGGCGCTGCTGAAATTGGCTCAGCGGCTGGGTTTGGACAGCGGGCAGATCTTTTACCTGCAACCGGAAGAGCTGCCTCTTTGCCTGAAAGAGCTACCACAGCTGCGCAAACTGATCCAACAACGCCAGCAACAGCATCTGCTAACGCTAGAGATCGCCCGTCTACGGCCTATGCCAGCGATTATCGTTGGCGACCGGATCGATCTGGACGGCCACAGCCGACCTCTGAGTACGCGACCGCCTGCAGCGCCAGCTAGCCATAATAAAACCTATAGTTTTAACAAAACCAGAACCCATGACAACAGCGGCAATGGCAACAAAATAGCCCACCAGGGACGGCCGATGGCGCCCGGATTTATCCGTGGCAAGGTACGCCTGATCGATGCCCAACAGTGCAACCTGCACCAGCTGCTGGCGAGCCTAGATAAGAATGACATCCTCGTTACCCGCTCGGCTAATTTAGGGCTGTCACCACTGATGCGCAAGGTCGCAGGGCTGATCGTCGAAGTGGGGGGATTGCTGGCACACAGTGCCTGTCAGGCACGCGAAGCAGGGATCCCGGCGATGGTACTGCCCGATGCCACCCGCTTGCTCCGCGAGGGGAGCCTGATCACCTTCAACGGTCGCACCGGACAGCTCCAGCAGCTATAAATCAACATCCAGGGTTAGCAAAGTCTGCGTCTAACCGCCGAAGGTTGAGATCAAGCGCTGAACTCATGACTCAGAGCGGTCGCCTTTATCGAGCAGGCACTCCGGTTTAAAGCCCATGATCAGCCCCCCCCAGTGCTTACCATTGATATAGATCGGCAACGACAGGTCATTGAGAATCTCGCCGGTATCGCGAATACAGGTTTGCAACAGGAAAGGCTCCAGGTTCGCAGCACGGCGCTGCTCAGCCCGGTTAGCGTTATAGATTTTCTGATGCCGACTCTTAAGAATATCGACCTCATAATCACCGCTCAGCGGCTGTGATAAATGGCGGTGGTGCGCGGGGAGATAGCCATTCTTATCTACCGCTACCGCATAAATAAACTCGGGACGCTGCTGAATAAAACGATCGAACAGCGGCTGCATCTTGCGTTCGAACTGCTGCATATAGCTGACCGTGAACTTTTCAGGCCGGGTGTTGGCAACGGCGATGTAATTTCGGTCAAACAGGTCCAGCCCTTGATCGGCTAACTCATTGATCGCCTGTTGCACCTCGGCGGTCCAGCCACGCGCGGTCTGGACCATATCCTCAAAGCCACCGTAACCGATAATAAACCGTGATAGCAGCTCCTGGGTTTGCTCGGTGGCGATCTCCAGCTCATCAGAAAAGGCTTGCGAACGATCAATGTCAGCACTCACCTGCTGGCTTAGCACTGAGATCTGGCTGACATGCTGATGCGATTCTTTATTGGTGCTCGACAACTCTTCAATCGCCGCACTGATCTCGGTCAACTGGCTGTTGACCGATTCAAAATCAACAACCATCTTATGGAACTGGACCGAAGTCGTTTCAATCACCCCCTGCGCATTCTGGGTGAACTCCTGAATTTCCTGGGTACCCTCTTTAGTGGTCGCGACCAGGCCCGTCATCTGCTTGATATTAACACCGATCTCTTCGGTTGCCCGGTTCACCTTTTGCGATAGCGTCCGAACCTCATCGGCGACCACCGCAAAACCCCGCCCATGTTCTCCGGCACGGGCCGCCTCGATCGCAGCATTGAGTGCCAGCAGGTTAGTCTGCTCGGAAAACTCCTGCACCATGCCGACGATATTGCTGATGTTATCCGAATTACTACTGAGCTGGTGGACCGTCTTATTAAAGCTGGCTACCAGTTGGGTGACCTGCTGTATTTGCTCCACCACCTTTACCAGTTCCTGGCTGGAGGTTTGGGCTTCGGCTAGATTCTGGCTGTTTTGGTTCGAGATAAAGCTGGTATTACGGGCTATCTCCTCAATCGCCTGGGTGGCCTGCGAGCTGGACTCAAACACCTGAACCGCATAACCCTGCTGCTCGGTGACGTTTTTATGCGCGTGCTGGATAACCTGGCTAAGCTGGGTGGCCCCCAAAGCCACGTTGACACTACGGCGACGGATCTTCGCGATAATGCTGCGCAGGTTAACAGCAAAGCTGTTGTAGCTTTCGGAAAGATCAGCGATCTCATCCTGGGTATTGACCGGCAGGGTGCGCGAGATATCACCATTCTGATCACTGATAGCGCGCAGAATTTCGGTAATCGACTTGATCGGGCGGAGAAACAGGTGGCGCATAAAGAACACCAGAAACAGCCCTGCCAAAACACTGATCACCGTCGCTATGCCGATATAGATCCGGCTCTCGGCATGTATCGCTTTGACCTGCAGCACCAGCGCATTGTCAGCAGGAAATTGCGCCATAGCGGCATTGATATCCTGATTGGTCGCATAGAAAAGCCACAAAGTCAGTAGCTGCATAAACAGCAGAAAACCCACATTGCCGACAATTTTACGGGTCAGAGTAAAAAACAGGTTCTTTTCAATACTTCGATAAAGACTCATATTCATCTCATGCTATTTATAATAGAAATCAGCATAATAAGTCGATTTATGGTTGCCGTCCAATGGTTGGAGCTGGAGCTCCAATTAATCAAGATAAACGTACAAGCAGAGTCAAGCCTGCGGCCTTTTTAGAGGAAAGAGTGGGTTAGTCGAAAGGAAAGCGAGATAACCTAAAAGGGAGTGATCTTTCACTCCCTCGGCTACTACTTACCAGGCCTTTTTAGACGATCTGGATCAGACCTTAAACTGCTGTAGCAGATTGTTCAGATCATCCGCCAGATTTTTCAGCCGAACCCCAGAGCCTGCAATCTGCTCCGCACCCTTGGAGGTCTCGGTGAAGGCATGATTGATGTTGCTGACGTTCTGATTGATCATCTCGACCGTAGCGCTCTGTTCTTCGGTGGCGGAAGCGATCTGCATATTCATATCAGAAACCTTCAACACATCCTCCGTGATCTGAGACAACGCCCCTCCCGCCCGATTCGCATGGCCAACACTGACTTTAGCCTGCTCACTGCCGGTATGGATGGTCTTCACTGCATTGTTAGCACCCTGCTGCAGCTGCTCAATCATCCCCTGAATCTCTTCGGTGGATTCCTGGGTCCGTTTGGCCAACGAGCGGACCTCATCGGCAACAACCGCAAAACCGCGCCCCTGATCACCCGCTCTCGCCGCTTCAATCGCCGCGTTGAGGGCCAACAGGTTGGTCTGATCGGCGATCGAACGGATCACATCCAGGATCCCACCGATATTCTGTACTTCGGTTTCCAGCACCTTGATATTATTGGCTGCCTGATCTACCGAATCCGCCAGCAGATTGATTGAAGAAACGCTCTGCTCTACTACATTCTGCCCATCCAGTGCCTGTTCTCGCACTGCCTCTACGCAACGTGCCGCCTCCGCTGCATTCTGCGCTACCTCCTGAACCGTGGCACTGAGTTCATGCACCGCCGCCGCTACCTGATGGGTCTCCTCCTGATGGGTTCCCAACGACTGGTTAGCCTGTTTAGTCACCTGGGCCATGGTCGCAGCAGAATCCGTTAACTGCTCACCGAAGACCCGCATCTGTAACACCGTCTGCTGCACCTTTCCGGCAAAGCCGTTAAACCCAGCCGCCAGATCGGCCAGCTCATCACTGCCCGATGCATCTATACGTATTGTCAGGTCACCCTCACCGGCGGCAATTTCATGCATCGCTGCGGCAGTAGCGCGCAGCGGTATTATAATGCTACGACTGATCAGCCAGGACAGAGCGACCAGCAGCGCCAACACCAGCGTTATAAATATCGAACGATTGATCAGCGTCTGCTGGAACTCTCTATCGATATCATCGATAAAGACACCGGTACCGACGATCCAACCCCAGGGTTTGAAGCCTTTCACATAGGAGAGTTTGGGGGCCAACGCAGTGCTATTCCCACCCGAACCGCGCTTGGGTTTGGTCCAGAAATAATCGACGAAACCTTCACCGTTTTCACCCACCACCCGGACAAATTCGCTATAGAGCCGTTTGCCTTTCTTGTCTTCAAGATTGCCAACCTCTTTACCTTCCAGCGCCGGTTTGAGCGGATGCATCACCACCCGCGGAGTCATATCATTGAGCCAGAAATACTGGCCATCTTCGTAACGCAGTTGTCGAATCACCGCGATAGCGCCCGCCTGCGCGTCCTGCACTGAGAATTCACCTTTCTTGGCCCGGTCATCAAACCCCGTCATCACACTGTGGGCGGTTTCGATCAGGCGAACAAGCTGGTCTTTCTTGGCTTCAAGAAGATCATCACGTTGTTGAAATGTCTCGAACATATAGGTCGCGGCAAAGATCATCATCGAGAGAATGGCCAGGAGCCAGATCCGCTGCGCAATCGTGAGTTTAGCAAGCATGGAGTTCACCTGTGGCACTGACTTCAGTCAGTTTGAATAGATGGCTGAAAGGGTATTCGGTCAAAAAATCAAGGGATCGCAAAGTGTGCGCGATCTTACTGTTTTTATGCCTCTTTTCAATAAAAATTAAGACCCTCCCTTGTTGTATTGACTTATGTCAACATTGACAGGTATTAATACAGGTTACCAGGCAACCTCGAGTCGATAGCTTTCTTAGCGGCCTTGTTGCTAGTGTTTCGCGCTACACTAAGAGCCTCTAGTTATCCAAATCCCGGTACGATGCAAATCTATGACCAAACTGATAACCATCTGTGATGATTCCAAATTTGCCCGCAATCAGGTCCACCGTGCCCTTCCCTCGGATTGGCCGGTCAGCGTTCACTTTGCTACCAATGGTGTCGAGGCCCTGACTGCAATCGAACAGCAGCTGGCCGAGGTGTTATTTCTGGATCTGACCATGCCGGTGATGGATGGTATCGATGTGTTGGAAAGTATCCATGCACAGGGACTGCCCACACAGGTGATCGTCATCTCTGCCGATATTCAACCGGCGATCCGCGAGCGAGTAAACAGCCTGGGGGCGATCGCTTTTCTACAAAAGCCGGTAGATGAAAACCAACTCATCAAGGTGCTTAACCAACACGGCATATATACGGGACAAGCCTCACACCAGCGCATCTCTGCACAAAAAGTAGAGCGAAATGACTGGGTTGCGGAGATGGTCAATGTCGCCATGGGCGATGCTGCAGATCGGCTCGCCCGAACCCTGGGTTTTGAAATTACCCTGTCGATCCCGCATGTCAGTGAAATCTTCGGCAGTGAAATAGAGATGCTATTGAGCAGCTCTCAAACCCGGGCCCAATTGCCGCTGGTGACGCAGGGATTCATCGGCAAAGGTGTCGCCGGTGAATCCATCCTGTTCGTCGAAGAACTCAACGAGCCGTTGTTCTGTCAGCTTTTTCAATCAGGTGATGATCAGGCAGACATTTTCGAGGCGCTGTATAATCTGGCGGGAATACTTAATGGCTCACTGCTCCAGCGTCTGTTCTCCCAGCTGGGCAACAGCTACTACGTCGGACCGCCCGTCACTTTGCACCATTATGCGCTCGCCCTGGAATCCTTTAATACCAACCATCCCACTGATGAAAAACTGCTAGCGATAGAGATCAATTATCGAGTTGCCTCGGCATCGCTGAGTTGCAATCAACTGATCATCTTCAGCCAAGATGCTTGCAGCCGACTTGATACCATTTTACGAACTATCTAGTTAGGGGTTTTCTAGACGATGACCAATAAGCAGTTTGAACTGACCGATGTTCACTGGCTGATGAACCTGATTGACCAGATCGATGTCGGCGTGGTGGTGTTCGATCGGGAGCTGAATGTCCAGCTATGGAACGGTTTCATGGAGCAGTTCAGCGGTATCTCAGGGTTTGATGCCCTCAACAAAAGCCTGTTCAAATCGCTTCGGGATCTGCCAGAAAGCTGGATCAACGCGCACTGCCAGCGAATCTTCAATAACCATCACCGGGTATTTTCCAATTGGGAAACGCGCCCTTACATCACCCAGATGCCTCCTAGCCGCCCCATTTCAGGCCCAGACCGCTGGATGTATCAGAACATTTCATTGATTCCAGTGCTGGACATTAACAATGAAGTCACCCAGGCCACCCTGTTGATCTACGATGTCACCGAAGCCTCGATCAACCAGCGATTGCTGGAAAAAGAGATAGCCGTCAGTGTCGCCACCAATCAGCAACTCAAAACGCAGTATGCCAAGTCTCAGGCGCTGCTGGACGAACTGGAACAAACCCAGCAACAGCTAATGCAGTCAGAGAAAATGGCCTCCGTGGGCCAGTTGGCAGCGGGCGTCGCCCATGAGATCAACAACCCTATCGGCTTCGTTAATTCTAATTTTTCGCGGATGAAGGACTACACCACTAGCTTGAAACAGTTGATCGGCGCCTACGAGGAAATTATCAGCCACAACGATCAGCAAGCACCCGAAATTCTAGCGTTGCAGCAACTCAAAACAACAATAGATTTCGACTTCATGCTGGAGGATATCGATGACCTGGTCAGCGAGTCACAGGAGGGGATCGATCGAGTGAAAAATATTGTCCAGGGATTGAAAGACTTCTCCCGTGCCAGCGATGACACCTGGGGGCAGGCCAATATCAACAACTGTATCGACTCCACCCTGAACATCTGCTGGAACGAGATCAAGTACAAGGCCACAGTCGAGAAAAATTACGCGGAGATCCCAGTGATTGAGTGTATTCCAGCGCAGCTGAATCAGGTCTTTATGAACTTGCTGGTCAACGCCGCCCAGGCGATTGAAAAAATGGGTCAAATCTGCATTGAGACGCGCGTCGATGCGACTCGGGTCAGCATTATCATCCGTGATACGGGTGCAGGTATCCCCAAAGATAAACTGAGCAAAATATTTGACCCTTTCTTTACCACCAAAGCGATCGGCAAAGGGACCGGGCTTGGGCTGTCGATCGCCTACGGGATCATCGAAAAACACCAGGGAACGATCAGCGTTGTAAGCACCCCCGGAGAAGGGACGACCTTCACCATCGGTCTGCCGATATCGCGCCCTGCCCCTAATTAAAAATTACAGCGACTAATAAACCGTGATTAACGAAAATAAACACCGCTTACAATCGACAGTATTCACCACTACCAACCGGACAGCCACATGAATGACGAGATCAATTACCAGAACAACCCGCTGCACGGGGTGAGCCTAAAAAACCTGTTGACTGAAATAGTGGGGCACTACGGCTTTGAGATGCTTTTTGCTTATTTGAATATCAACTGTTTTAAGACCAACCCGAGTATCGAGTCAAGCGTAAAGTTTCTTAAAAAAACCGATTGGGCGCGGCTAAAAGTCGAGACTTTTTATCTGTATCAATTTAAAAATTTGCCACGGGCTTCTTCTGAACAGTTTGCCTTGCCACCGAGAGAACGGATTGTGCCAGCAGATCAAACCCCGAGAGAACCTGCTCAACTGAGCTTGGAGGATGCAAAACGGTTGCGTGAAAAGCGCGCCAAGAAGTCGCTTGAGCGAGACCAGAACGCTGGATATCGCCCTAAATCAACAAAGAGCAGAGGCGCTCGGAGCGAGAGTCGGGAATCAACAGGCACGACGTCCAGCGATACCGACCCCTGGGCGAAGTGGAAAAAGTAGCGCTACATGAGCACCCGATTAACAATAATTATTGTGTGGATATTTTTCTCAAGGTATGGGACTTGTCCGCAATTAACCTGGCGGTTAACGTCTTCAGCCGCTGTTGATTTGCGGATAACGAAAAGGGGCCAGAAGGCCCCTTCGAAGGTCGAACGGTTCCTAGCGCCGTTAGCCAGTTACACCGATGTTTCTAGGTACGAACGAGAAGCTCCTGAATTCAGATTTATATTTGGACTCGCCAAGCTTGCGAATCCGAGCAACCCCCATTTTATAGTTGTAGTTACCACTGATGTTATCCACCACTCGGGCAGTCAATGAGTTACTGGGCTGGCGCATATCAAGCATATTGGCATAGAGCACACCCTGCTTGACTGTAGGAGTGACGATAGCCACCGCGGTCACAGCCGCCTTACTGAGTTCGATATGACCCCGTTTTAACAGTTCAGAGAACTGGAAATTATTCCCATCTACTCCGATCAGGGTATCCTTGAATGCAGGAACACGGTCGGAGTACATCATCACCTGATCACCGGATTCAATACCCCGCTTTTTAGCATCTTCAGGATGTATCTCAACCCAGTTTTCTGGCCAACGCTGCGTCGTATAGGGACGACGTTCAATATCATCGAATCCAGACTGCCAGATCTCGTTGATACGGCCATTACTGAACCAAAGCTCGTCATCCTTAGGTGTCATCCAGGCGTGCAGATCAGAAAACAGGCTCCAAGGGTGCTTCTGAATGTTGACCTTGCCCGTCTGACTATTGAAGTGGGTCAGCTGTTTCTTCAGCGTATTCGCCCCTTGAGGACCGTTCGTCAGTCCTTTCTTCTCCAGTTCGGCTGCGCTCAGCGTGGTGTCGTGCAAGCGCTTGGTACCCACCAGCTCTTTAGTATCGTAGTTGTAGAATACCGGCCCCTGGATACCATCCGTGCCAAACTCGGCAAGCTTTTGATGCAGCGTCTTACCTTCCGCATGTGCAGCCACCTTAATCATGTGGAAATCTTTACGGCTTCCTCGGCTAAAGCGCGATGCTTCTTCGGCAACCTCGTTAGAATTTTTCCAGTCGAAACCGTCAAAACCCATGCGCGTCGCCAGCTGGGCGATGATCCACCAATCAGGCTTAGCATTGCCCGGCGCATCGTAAAACTTTTGATACAAGCGCAATCGGCGTTCGCCGTTGGCACGCATAAAGTCCTCTTCGCCCCAGGTGGCTGCAGGGAACACGATATCGGCGAAATGCCCCCCGATCGGCTCTCGCAGGTAGATGTCTTGATTGATAACCACCATCCCGCCGGAATCCGCGCGTGCTTTTAGGGTATCGATGATCTCCTGTTTATCGTAGCTGCGAACCTGGTGCGGATTAGCCGTTACTAACTCCCAGAACTTCTTCTGCAGCCCCTGAGAGCCACACATCGCCTGAATCCAGGTGGTACCGATGACATGGGCAAAGCGGGTATGACCCGAATAGGTCCAGCGATCGGTATCCAGCGCGCGACGACGGCGTCCTGGCAATTTCTCCGGAGACTTGTTACGCGGATAACTGCCACCTTTCTGACCTCCGCGCTGGTGACCACCCAAGCGCCCTACTACCTGTCCAGGCCGTCCACCGGCACCACAGATAGTGGCTATCGCGCTGATCGCGTTGGTGTTAGCGGTATTGTTCGACCAGTAGAAACCTTTCTCAATCGCAAAAGAGGCTTTTACCCGACTACCATCAGCCTTGGGTTTAGCCAGCGCTGCAGCGGCCTGGTAAATTTTATCCACATCGATCTGCGCCATCTCTGCGGCCACCGCAGGGTCGAACTCTTTCTGCGCCAGGTTCCATTTTTTATAGTCGGCAAAATCCTTTACCTGAAACTTGCCCCAGGTGGTGCGCCACTGCCAAGGCGTGTTCCGGGTACCCTGGCCAAAACCTGATGAGCTTTCCCAGCCGTTATTAACCCACTCCTCGATCCAGGCCTGATCTTCCCAGCCATTCTCCAGAATGACTCTGATGATCGCGCCCAATACCAGGTTATCGGTACCCGGAAGCACATCCAGATGGATCCCGCCGTGTTTCTTCATAAAGGCGATACCCGCAGTTTCCCGCGGATTCAGGATCACTGTTTTCATCCCGCGACGGATCGCCGGCATCATATGCTGGGTAAAGAGCACCGTCTTGGTTTCATAAGGATCGGTACCACACACCATCAGCGTATCGGCAGCGCCCCAATCATCGTAACTGGGACCGAAATTATCGAAACCGGCATCGCGAAATCCCGGTGTCGAGGTCACATCCGACGGGGTGTCATGAAAGGTAAAGTTAGGCGTATTAATATGCCGCATTGCGTACTTGGTGATCGCATAGGTGTTCTCGATATATTGATACGAGAAGGTCTTAACCCCATACGCCGCATCACCGTGCTTTTCACGTACGTAATTGCCCACTTCTGCCGCGATATCCAGCGCGAAGTCCCAAGGAACAGGCTGCAGGGTGCCGCCGATCCGGATCATCGGACTCACCAGGCGATCGCGCGTCGGCGTCTGCGGATTATAGACTTTGGAGGCCAGCAAGCCACCGCGGATACTGGAGTCACCGTTGGTATTGACGTACTTGGTGTCTTTGTCAGGCACGATCACCACGTTATGGGCGATATCGTTATGCATGACCACGTTATGCTGGGTTGGTGCGACCCATGCCTGCAGCGGAAAGCTGGGGAAATCGATCCCAAAGGCATTTTCAGCCGCCTTCATGCCCCCGTTGGGAGAACCCACCGGCCAGCGGTACACCTTGTAACCGCAGGCGACGATGCAGTAGTCGCAAGCAGTTGTGATCACCTCTGCGTGTTTGGGTGGCAGCGGCGCATGATCTTCTGGTAAGTAATAATTAGTAGCCATTAGTTATACTCTCCTAGCCCTGCGCCAAATTTTCGTTACGTCCGAACAGCAACCCGAGGATGCCGACGGCGTAGATATCGTCGCCATCAATTTCCAGCAGCACCTGAGGCAGGCTCTCATAGGCCTGGCCGGAAACGATGATGCCGTGACGACGCAGATCGAACAGCGATAGATGGAACGGACACTGCCCCAGAGTCCGGTGCTCATCGGTAGCCAGATAGGAGCCGTTTAGCGGACCTCCCTGGTGGGTACACATATAGCTGTAACCCACCACATCCCGCTGCGGCCCTACGCCGCCACCCGCCTGAACCCCCATCTTAACGACCATACAGGAAGTATTACGTCCGTCGTCCGGGTAATTAAAGTCGACAGGCACATTTGCCTGCAACTGACTGAGCTTGGCGACCAGTTTGCGTGGGTAGGTAACCACCCGTGCCGGTAGTGTCTGCGCCTGCGCCGTGCCAGGAAACAAATTGATACTGATGACACTGGCGGTGGCCGCAGCACTGCCGCTATACATCAGAAAGTTGCGCCGTGACAGCATGCACTTGCCGTGTTCAGCCGCGCTTTCTTTGGTTTCTACTGAACGCTCGCGCTCTTTCGTTGCTGCCTGAAGATCGCTCGGTTTTTTTGCGGATAGAGAATTACGCTTGAAAAAGCTCATTTCTTCGCCTCCATCAATTGTTCCTTGGTAAACAGGGCTGCATAAGGGGGAAGCTTGGGCCAATCCATCAAGATCTTATCGCCGGAGAAGGACTCCACGAAAGAAACCAGATCGGACACTTCTGTTGAACTGAGTCCAAGCGGCTTGATCAGCTCACTTTTCGTCTCAGCAAAACCTGTACTGCGGCCGTCGCTAGCCACCCCGCCTCGGTTATAGAACTCCACTACATCCTGCAGCGTCGCCAACGTACCGTTATGCATATAGGGTGCGGTGTACTTGGTGTAGCGTAACGAGGGTACCCGGAACATGCCCTTTTGCGGGGTCAACTTACCGCGAAAATAGAGTCCAGGATCCGCCTTGGTCGAACGATACATTTTCTCGTTAGAACCCTTGGCAAAGACCTCGTATCTAAAGGTGATCTGCTTTAAGGCATCGGTTTCCCAGCCGAGATTGGTCGGTACCCCGACGTTATAGAACTTCTCGTTCGATGCCAGCGAGCCCTCATGACACTGGATACAATTGGCTTTATTTTCAAACAGCTCTTTGCCTCTTAACTGCGCAGCTGTCAGCGCCGACTGGTCTCCCTTAAGATAGTTATCTAGCGGAGTATCGGTTTGCACCAGGGTCCTTTCGTAAGCGGCAATCGCTTTCCAGGCATTGCCGATCTTGGGCCAGCGATCGCCGAATACCGTTTGAAAACGCTGCTGATATTCAGGGATCAAGGCCAGGCGTGATTCCATAATATCGGACTCGCCGTTGCCTGCAACCGCGCCTGTAGCGGCACCTTTTGCTTGCTTTTCCAACGAGTTAGCAGAACCAGCCCAGAACAGCTTGTTGTAGTACGCCGAGTTAATGATGGTCTGGCTATTGCGCCAGTGTACAGTTCCCGGATAACCCTTAGAGATATCGGTAGGGAAATCCCAGCCTTCAGACGGTAGGTGACAGGACGCACAGGAGGTAGAGCCATCACCGCCAAGACGGCCATCGAAGAATAACAGCATGCCCAGTTCAATCTTAGCATCGGTCTGCTTGTTATCCGCGGGAATAGGTACTGCGCCTAAGGGTGCCAACGGGGCTGGCGCTACAGCCTTCGTTGCTGCCATAGATGCTACGGCAGCCATTGGCGCTTTGTCAGCCGTTGACATACTCTGCTGGGTATTTGCGGTACAGGCCACCAGTAAACTAGACCCCAGGGCCGCGCTTGCCAGCAGGGGGGTACCTGATCTAATAAATCTTTTCATAAATTACTCCCCTAGTTCCTTGCCTGTTTCCAGTTAGGAATGACTTGATAACCGTAAGACTGGGTGTCGGTGTAGACATGCGCTTCAGTCGTCAGCGGGTCACCACTCAAACCATTGAGGAAATTAACCAGATCGTTTTGCTCACCAGAGCTTAGCTTTAGCGGTTTGATCCTCGAGTCTTTATTACGATCCTCGCCACCGCCCTGGTTATAGAATGCCACCACCTCTTTCAGCGTGCCGATCATGCCATTGTGCATATAGGGTGCGGTGTACCGCAGTTCGCGTAGCGACGGGGTCATAAACGTGCCCGCGTCTGAGCGATCCGCTTTCTTCTGGATCACATGGCCGCCCATATCACGTTTGAGGGTCATGTAGTTTTCGACCCCCATAAACATGTTATAGGCAATGAAGGCCTGGTGATTTAGCGGATCGAGGAAGATATCCCAGTTCTCGGGCACCCCGGTGTTGTGCAGCTGGCCATCACTGAAGGTGGGTCCGTTATGGCAAGCCACGCAGCCGGCTTTGCCCTTGAACAGTGCCAACCCGCGGGTTGCGGAGGGTCCCAGACGGTTGTTATCAAACCTAGAGTTACGCGAAGTCAGCGTATTCAAATACTCGGGAATCGCTTTACGCACGCCACCATTCGAGGGCTCCCCGAGCCCGGCATCCTTAAACATCTGCACATAGATTGGATCCTGTTTGATACGCTCCTGCATTAGCCGCATATCCATGTTCATCAGGTAATCTTCTGTGATCATCTCCCGTGTTACATCGTTAAGATTGGTGCCCAAACGGCCATCATGCATCCAGCGTGACTTGTGGGCGACATTGATCAGCGTCGGCGCATTACGAAAATGCCCATTTCCAGGGTAACCAGGAGACAGGGCTTGTTTGGATGAGAAGCCGTTATCCGGCTGATGGCAGGTGGCGCAGGAGATAGCGGTATCTCCGGAAAGCCGTTTATCGAAAAACAGCCGTTTGCCGAGGGCCGCTTTTGCTTCGTTAACGTTGAGCTGTGGTAGGGGGCCCAGTTGATCTTCAGCCATGGAGGGACCGCTTAGCAAAGCGAAGCCGGCCGCTACCCAAGTAATGATCTTCCGAGGAGCTGTGGTTTTACCCATCTAATATTCCTCCCATAGACGCATGCGCCTTATGACGGTTGGAGTGGTTGTAATGCGCCCATACAATAGAGATATGGACACGGAAAAACTTCTGACATTTAAGCTAAGCAGCAATTATGCCAACCTGTAGAAAATATATTTAATTGTTATTTTTCAATCGTTTGAAAAAATTAAAATGTAATCTAGCTCTGCTGTTAAAACTGAATTTAACGTTTTGTTAAATATCAGGCTCAAATATTAGTAAGATTTAACGATTCATATAATTTTGCAGCGGTCGGCCTGACCTAAAATGCCATCCATGCTCAAGCCGCGCGCTTACTTTCGCAGCAACAGCGGGACAGCGGAGCATCGAGTCCAATAATTCTGCTGCTATAGCAAGTTGGTACAAATACTGCTTTCCCTATTTTTTAGGATCGGTTTGCCTTTATGGTGGCGAACCATCACCCTTATATGTCGATACTCCTTGGAGACACAGATGACGAGCAAAAACCTTGCTGTTGACGCCTTGATTGCCCAGCTTGAAAATGGTGACGAGGTCGATCGCTGTTATGCGGCTCAGGCCTTAGGTAGTTTCCAGGATGTCCGCGCGCTGGAGCCACTGTATCGTCACCTTCAGGATGAAGACCTGGATGTCTGTATCGATTCCGCGACGGCGCTGGGCAACATCCGCAGTGAGGATGCGGAACAGGGGCTTATCGATGCGCTCTTCTATCACAGCGAGGTGGATGTCAAACAAGCGGCTATCAACGGCCTGTCTACATGCGGTGGTAGCCGCGCCGCCGCAACGCTGCTGCAGCTGTTAGAGCGCCCCGAAGATCTTCAATTGAATCAGACCGAAGGCTGGGATGACTGGTGGGATCTGCAACGGCAAGCAGTCAAAGCACTGGGGGAGAACGCGGCTGCCGAGGCCGCACCCGCACTGGCCAGTCTGCTCGACTCTGACGAGGGTCAGGATATTGAAAGTGAGACCCTCAAGGCGCTGGTGCAGATCGGTGTGGCGGGTATCGCCCAGCTCAGCCAACGCGTCGATACCGCACCGCCGCGTCGACTCCGAAGAATCGCGACCGCGCTGGCTCAGAGTTCATCGGCAGAAGCCGCAGCCCTACTGGCAACGTTACTCGGTAATGCCGATGTCCATGTGCGGGCCGCGGCAACCGACAGCCTGGCGCTGGGTAGCGATCCGCAACGACTGTCGACCCTGGTCGGGTTGTTAAATGACCCCTCGCCAGAGGTCCAGAACTCGGCACTCAAGGGCCTGGATAAACTTAAGCCTTCAGCCTCTGACGGTCTGGATGACGGCCTGTTGCAGCAACTGCTCGATAGCCCGGATAGCCGTGTCCGCTGCGCCGCATTGGGAATGGTTTCGCAACGTCTCGTTTCAAGTCCAGGCCTTGCTGATCAGGGGTTTCCCGAGGATCTGCTTGATCACCTGCAGTCTGGGCTTCGCAGCAATAACGCCGAGGAGCAACGGCTGTGCTGCGAACTGGCAACCAACACCGACCAGGCCAGTATTCGTGACTGTCTTTTTGACCTACTTCAAGATCCAGAGACCGCCGTACAGGTACGGCGTCAGGCGATTCAATCGATAGGGAGTCATGGGTTGAGTGATATCGCCACCCTTGAAGCACTCTGGAACAGCAGCAAAGATGCGG
>TARA_R110002167_G_scaffold138210_4_pt1 | contig 15523 bp, 26 predicted proteins | sample TARA_R110002167 | Tara Oceans TARA_R110002167 (sample SAMEA4398238) | marine metagenome | biome: Polar Biome; feature: [MES] marine water layer (ENVO:01000295) within the mesopelagic zone...; material: water (ENVO:00002006), including particulate matter (ENVO:01000060) such... | reverse complement strand
CCAAATTATTCTAGTAGGATGCGGGTTGATGAAGCACACCCCTTCTCGCTCAACGAAAGCCTCTAGCTCTTCCTCCCCTGTTATGCCCTTGGTTAAACGCCAGTGAACCTCGCGCGTCCAAGCCTCCGAAGGAAATAAAACTGAGTACCCATACATGAACATGTGTCTTATTACTTGCTCGTACAGATGCCGGTAATCAAATTGCTCGGTCATTATCTCCACCCTCTGGGAAAGAACTTCCGCTCGAATCTTACTTTGCGTGTCCGTGCCGCGGGGCTGGTAGCGGAAATACGGATACATATTGCTAAACCTGCTCACCTGCGCCGCCACCCGGCGAGTAACATAAGAACGAATCAAGCTGACGTTCACCTCGTACAGCCTCATGAGGTTGATGTCCTTTATCTTGCCCTCGTCGTTATACTCACAGAACTGCTGTGTAAGATTAGGGTCGATCGACTCTAACTTCTGAGAGCATGTCTCGATGTTTATTTTTCCTTGGGCATACTGCAGGAGAGGTATCGTGAATTTATTTATCGGCAGACTATCCCACGCTAAGTCCACGGCGAGATACAGGCTGTGGCGCTTGCATGAGTGATAAATCCCCTCGTGTACACGCGATTGTATTAAATCCTGAAGCTTTTCACGAACCTGCAAGTCCTTGCCGTCCTTCGCGGTAAATACCTCACGCAGTCTCGCTTGCGTCGTGTTCGTTTTCTTTAGGACATCCGGATGTACCATGGAAATTAAATATGTTTGGAATTACATCGGGCGCCTTGCCCGAAAGATAGCGACTTTCCATTACGGTTAGCAACAGTGCCGCCGGGCCTGCCATTATGCCGCGCTTCAGGTACCCCTCGAATCGGTTGTGTGAAACCGCAATCATGCTCGCAAGCTCCGACTGCGAAATTTTCAGGTATCCACACAAACGCTCTATCCTGCTTCTGTCCCATCTCTTTAGCAGTTCCAGTTTCGCGTAGTGTATGTCTATATGCGTACTCGCCGGCGTCGAAGTCCTGAGGGGGTTACTCCTCGTCGTATGCGGCTTCGGCGGCTGTTTCTTCGTCTGGGTCATCGTCAGGCTCATCCAGCTCAACGTCAGCTTCGTCCGATATGGTGGTTATGTCCTCATGTACGTTGTCGACTGTCGCGTGAACGCGCTCTTCGTCGATTTCACTTACAGTGACATCAAGCGTTATTGTAATCTTGGAACCAGCGGCCACTCCCTCGAACAATTCACCGATGTCTGAGTCCTCCAAAGCTATTTGTAGTACATCTTGCATTATGTTGCCTAATATTTTGGGTATCAAAAGAAAGGTCAAGCGTTAATTTCTATTATTTGCGAATCCGCCGTAGTTACGGAGGGCGTTCCGACCCCCACGTCGAAGTACATGAGTGGGTAGGTCAGGGCATCGAAACTATGAAGATAAACGCTTCTTTGGGGCCTCAACTCTAGGTTGGGGTCATATTTCCCGTCCCTCGGCTTCTCGCTCGTCAAGTTTCTCAGCATTTTCAATATGTCCGTGCATTGAGCCGAAATCATAATCTCTTCGGATGTTAATTTCGAAATCAAAAGACGGACTCGACCGGCGACGCTTCCGCTAAACTTCGGCGCCGCCCTCATGCGGATCGGCTCCATGTCGAACAATCCGCACTTTGCACGAGAAATCTCCTCTATGTCCTTTACGTCGTATGAGCCGGTTTTGGCTCGGTATTGATTGAAGGCCGAATTATCGGACACGTGCACCCACTTTAATGATTTCCCGACCTTGTGCTCCCACGAACGCATCTTGCGGTAAAGCAGGGGAATGATCGTGGTGTAGGGTAGTTTTTTGTTCACGGAGACAAATTCATCAAATACCGTCCAAAGAGATTTTTCCGCTCCCACTAGGCATTGCAGGAATATGATCGCGTTGTTTACCGCGCCGGGGTCCCAGCCCAGTATACAGGGAAAGTCTGGATTGGGAACTATTCCCTTTCGGGCATCCCCCGCCACGTGGAGGTTTTGATTGAAATATGGGGCGAAGATGCTGTTTCCCGCAGGGCGATCAATCCACTCTCCCTCAAGCATCCGTTTTGCCTCGATCGGGTCATTGGAAACCGCCTCAATGACTCGACTGTAATAACCCTCGGGAAGATTATTGATGTTCTCCTCTATCTTTACGTGCACGGTTGCATAGTCCTTGTTCCACTCGCCGTCCTCGCTCAGGGGCGACTCGAAGAATCGCTTATAAACCCAAGAACTTGGCCCCGAGGGGTTACAAGCCGAGGTATACTGCTGGCAACCCGTGATTCCTTGCCGACGACCAAGTTGCTGCACGACTGCATCGAAATAAGCAGGCGAGTCTAAATTGGTAAGCTCGTCTATAAACACATAACTGGGTTCATATCCCTTGATTCTGTCCACCAGAATACTCCCAAAGGGTGCGCTCATAAGACTAATCCTAGACCATCCCCCGTAGCGATTCCCTATGTCGATGAATGGTTGCTTCTGCAGGTCTAACTTTTGCTCCGTATATTCAACCCCCAAACCATCCTTCCATTCGGGTAGTATTTCCGTCAACAACTTGTGCCATACGCCCCCTTGGGTCGCTTGGGATTTCACCCCCACAATTATTAGCGCCAAAGCGTTAAAACCCTCATAGCAGTGTCTAACCAACTTATGCCCACCAAGAACGAAAGTCTTACCAGATGCCCGCTCCCCATAGGCTAAAATGTATTTTGCGGGAGAATCGAAAAGGTCCTGCTGGGTTCCGGATAATGACGGAGTCCATGGTTCGGCGTCAACTGACTCATTTTCCACCGCATCCAACCTCTTAAGGAGGCTGTCGGTATCGACTTCCTTAAGCTTCATCAGGCAAGTTAGCGAGCGGACAATCGACGCGGGCTACACACCTCTTGTACGAAAACTCCCATCCCTTGCAGAAAGCCAGTGCTACGAGGTATTTGAGCTTCCATGGGTGCTCTTCATCGTTGGGGTTGCCGAAATCATCCTCGAACTGCTTCCAGTCCGCCAAAAGTCCCGCGTCGCATATATCGGGAACATCCAGTTCATCCTTTCGTATGCTGGTGATCTTATCGCAACTACCCATCTTTCATCTCTTTTAGTGGCTTAAATCCTGGCTTCTTGGATTTTGTGCCCGTCTCCCGTTCGGTCATTTTTAGCATCAGATCAAGAGCGTGCATCACGCGATCCATGAACTTACCCTGCTGTTCCGTGGCACTTATATATAATCGCGTCAGAAGAATCTCATGTTCGGGTTCGAGTTTACCGGAAGAAATATCATCCCTCAGTTTTTCAGCTATTTCGAAAAGGCTAATATTCTGTCGAATGGCAAGCTTTTGCGTTAGCTTCATCGCCTCGCCGAGCATCTGACCCACCGAAGAATCGAAAGACTCGAATATTTTCAGCTTTTCGGCATTGTTCGGGTCTTTCAACATGGAGACTATATCTTCCATGAAGGCTTCGCGACCATTCTTGTTTACTGCTGAAATCAAACGGTCCGGGGACGGGGGTGGCGGTGGGTCTTTTCTCACCATCAGATCAATCTCGTCCGGTTGATGTCCCTCGTTCCCCGGGGTGATCCAGATCGCTCTAAGCTTTGGATCGCGACGAACTCTTTCGAGAACGGCGGTACGCTTCATGCCCAACTCATCCGCGACAGCCCGATAGTTTCCCTCGTGCTTCGCCATCAGGCGACCAATGTCCTCAGTTGGAATCTTTGCTCGTCTGCCCATTGAAGTACTCTTTTAGTAGAGGCATGTACTTTGACTTCCACTCGGGAGATGACCTCAAATAAGCAAACGATCCACCCTTCGCTAATGCAAATGCGGAATTCCTGACCCTCCAGTCGAACATATCAAAATTGCAGCCAAGGCAAAACAGGCGGGCGGTGCCGACGGGAACAGTTTCCCAATCGTGCTTCTGTGAAATCGAGTCAACCTGATCTGGGGTCAGTCCCGATCGAATGGAAATTTCCTCATCGCTAAGAACTCGCACAGCGGAGGTCGCCTTTTGGTTAGGGATGACCTTTTCTCTGGCTAGTATTCTGACGAATATCGGAGGAAATTCATCAAATACAGTCCATCCTTTACGTATTCTTCGCATGATTCTCCCGGTATTGAAGCTTTTTTGCCTCATCGTATATCGGTCGCAACTTGCGGTGTAACTCCGGGTACACCTTGGGGTGGCCCAAGTCTCCAATGAGAGCTACCTCATGATCATCGGCTTTGTAGCCCACCAACAAGTACGCATCGAATATTTCCTTACACCGCGGATCAATATAGTCCATCACCTCGTCTTCGCTCATTCCATCCATGCTTTGAAAGTGAATAATATATTTTGAGAACGCAAGCCAAAACCAATAACAAAACTTCCGGCAATAACGGGGGGGTAGTTATTCACGCCGAAAAACCTTGATGAAATGGGGGCTTCGGGAGGAAATCACCCTACAGCCTCCAACTGTCACACTGTCACACTGTCACACGGGGGGTAAGCGGGCGTCATGTGTTGCAAATGTGCTACGTAGGTAAGCATTTTTCTTATCTTTAGTTCACCCTTAATTTGTTCCAGATGCGCGCATAGCTGTGCGCGCTGGGTGTGCGTGTGGAGCACATCTCAACACATCAACGTGCGCGCGCGCGCGTAGCGGGTGAGGCGCACCTGAAATAGGACCGAAGGTCCTTTAGTTACTTGTATATTGTATACATAAACCATTCGTACACTAGGGGGGTGCAGGGGGGAAACACCCAAGAAATGTATCTTGTGTAAGATTTTTACACTTTTTTCTTGAACGTATCTCAAAAGATGTTATCTCAATAGCATGATGAGTAAAAATATGGTGACGATGGAGGAAAATATGGTAACGATGGAAGAAGCGGCGGCGAGGTTGGGATTCAAGACGACCCGCTCCATTCATAATTTAGTTAAGAAAAAGTTACTTAGTGTTTTTCATTACCCGCACCGGCGAACGCCGTTTCTTTCGATTGAGGAAATTGACGCACTGCTGATTCCTAAGTGCACGTCGGAAAGGGAGTACAATGAATCTTCCTAATCTTAGTGGCATCGCCGACCCGACCAATGTCGAGACAAAGGGTTCGGGGAGATTTACCGCCAAGTACATAAACTGGTCGAGGAGTTTGCAGGATATTCGGCAAAACGCCCCCGGATGGACGCCGGAAATCCTTGAGAACTTTGAAGGCAGTGACGTTTGGGCGGCACCAGACGGCAGTGGTTATCTCAAAGTCCGTTGGGTTCATACCGACGGAACCCAGACGGTGGCGATACCTCACGCGATTATGGATCACTCCATGAAACCGATCGCGGGAAAATCCATTTCTTCGCGAGACATTGCCGATGGTTTTGTTAGGGGAGCCTGCAAGGCGGCAGCGGCGATCTTCGGATATGCGTGGCAAATGTGGTCAGACGACCCCATGTCCGTAGATCAACCAACCCCACCGCCGGAAGCCAAGATTACCGTATCAGAAATGCCTATACTACAGTCAAGTGATGCGCCCCCTGATGTACTAGTTCCTTGCGTCAAGGGCGCGGAAGAGTTTGAGGGGCGTCATTTAGATTCACTTTCGATGGACGAATTAATGACTCTGGCAGGAAAAGCGAAAAGCGAAAAATGGAAAGAACTCATAGCCCACGCAATGAACGTTCTATCCACACCAGTGGCGGAAACAGACGGATGGGAATAACAGACGAAGCGAATGAGCGGGCGTGGGGCGGTGTCGTCAAGGCATCCGGAAGCGACCTTTTTTCGAATGCTCTGTGCGAGGGGCGATTTCTGGCAGACCAATCATTTCCAGACGAACAATTCGACAATTTCGCCGACACGGGTTCTAGGCTCCACGAAATGATGGAATTAGGTACGCCACTAGACGAGATTGAAGACGATAATGAGCGATATGCCGTAGAGAGAGCAAGGCAGATGGAGAGTCGAATGATTGAGGAATTCAGCCTCAATGGAGAAGTTCATCGCGAGCCTCGACTATGGTGCAGGGACGGCGAGGAGGGCATATTCTCGGGTTGCGTGGATCGTCTTGAGGTCGGTGACTCGGTTGGCTCAATCATAGACTATAAAATGCTCTATGGAGTTTACGAAGCCGCCAATCGAAATAAGCAATTGCAGGTATACGCAGTTTTAGTTTTCGACAATTATCCTCAGTTGCAGGAATTGCTATTGGGACTGATTCAACCCATGCTGAACAAGGCAACGACCGCCAGAATCAGCAGGGCGCAAGCAGAGAAATTAAAACAGACGTTGGTAAACCTTAGTCGGAGAATTTCAATTGAGGGTGCTAAACTCGAGCCGGGGGCGGAGCAATGCAAATACTGCTCGGCCCTTCCTCACTGCCCCGAGGCATACGAATATATTAAAAAGATACCTAAATTAAATGAAGAAGATGATATGGAAGCTGTTAATAATGAGAAATTGGCTGAAAAAATGGGTGACCTTCCCCTACTGGAGCGTTTTGCGAAAAGCGTTAAAGGTTTGGTGCGGTCGAGGTTGGAGAAGGACGTCGACGTTCCTGGCTTTCAGCTTCGGAGCAGTGGCAAAATCACTACTTTCAATGCAAAAAAAGCTGGAGAAATCCTCTTCGACGCCAACTTCGGAGTCGATGAATTCCTTAAATGCTGTACGCTCAAAGAACCCCAACTGGTCGCCGCATGGGCACTAAAAACCGGACTATCGAAGCCAGAGGCGAGAAAAGACCTGCGATTGCGTTTGGAAAACTGCATGACGCAGAAACCAAAAGCAAAAAGCGTCACGAAGTCATAGCGTCAAAGCGTCAAACCATTAAACAAATGAGATTCTGGATACAATGCAATCCGCCGAGGTCAACGGCTCAGTCCCAGAGGAAGGTGGGGTTGCGAGGTAAAACTCCAATGATTTACACTACGGCAAAAGGCAAGCAACAGGAGAGCGATTTCATGAGCCTCCTTCAGTCGTTCGCTCCGGCGAAGCCTTACGATGGATCGCTACGACTAGGGGTTTCCTACTGCCTTCCCCTGTTGAAAACTGAGAAAAAGGCAATTCGAGAAAAAGGTTGGACGACCCACTCCAAGCGCCCTGATGGCGATAATCTTGCAAAACAATTTTTAGACTGTATGGGAAAGCTCCTATTCTGGGAGGATGATTCGAGAATAGTACATTTAAGTTTCAAAAAATACAGGTCTGAGCAACCCGGAATTGGGGTGGAGCTAGAGCGGGTTACGGATGAACAAGTTGGCGATCCAAGGCAGTTCATGTGCCGGACGGGAGCATAATGGGACGAGTATCAGTATCAGTTACCGACGAGGTGGAAGCCCGCCTTGAAGCGCTCGCAAAAGAGACAGGACTGACGAAGCAATCCGTTTTCCTGTCTGCGCTCGCCCAATATCGGCTTGACGTCGTGGCGAAACCGAAGCGTAAGGCTACTACCAAGGAAGAGCCAAAGCTCGGCGCCGGAAGACGTCCAAAAGATTTAGAGGAGGTCATCAAATATTTCCGAGAACGGGGCGTACCCGAACCAGTCGAGGCTAAAGCCGATATATTCTACGAGCACTACCAGTCCAATGATTGGAAAGTGCAGGGGAGGGCGATCGCCCGGTGGGGCAATTGCTTGGCGAAATTCTACGACCGCCATCCCGATTGGCGACCCGTAAAAAAGGACGAAGAACCAAAAATCAGCCTAAAGAAATTTCAACAGTGGGTAGTGGATAACCGCCCCCAATGGAAACACAAGCTAGCAGGAGCAACAACCATGGAGGAAATAGATGAGTTCTATATTGATGAGTACCGAAGTAACCAATTCTGACGCCGAGCGAGGACTATTGTCCTGCGTGTCAATATCGCCCGACGCCCTAGCGGAGGTGATGGAGTCGAATGTGTGCGAGGAGTGGTTCACGAAACCCCTTCACCAAGAGATATGGAGAATGATTAAGAAGCTCGATGTGAAGGGGTCAGTCACTCTCGACCTCGACGTGACTATGGAGTTTTCCAGCGAAAACAGAAAGTCCGTAATGGACATTCTCAATGCCTGTGACTCCCCCGCCCAGTACAGAACGTTTTTCGCTAAAACCAAAGACTGCTACAGACGACGTCAGGTTCTCAGAATGTCGATGAGAATACAGGAGGCGGTCGGGAATTCAGAGTTTGAGACTGCCGAGCAGATAATTGAGGTTGCGGATCGAGAGATAACCGCCCTCAGTATGGCAGACGAGATAACTCTGGAAGATGCGAAAACAGTGGTAGTGAAAACATGGGAAAGCCTAAAGGCTCGACAGGAAACAGGTGGTGGTGTCGACGGAATCCCGTCCTACATAAACAGACTCGACCACCTCACCCACGGGTGGCACAAGGGCGACGTTGTTCTAGTCGCAGCCCGAACTTCGGTCGGGAAGACGGCATTTTCGATAGAGTTGGCCTTGGCGGGATTAAAGGCGCGAAAAAGAGTACTATATTTCTCCCTCGAAATGACCAACGATCAAGTAATGGAGAGGATGCTAGCGAACCATTCCGGCGTCCCCATTACCATCATTGTGGATAAAACCTGCAACAAGGAACAGGAGATGAAGTTCCATGAGTCCAGAAAGTGGATCAGTGACTCCAAACTGTACATGGACGATAATGGCAGCCTGACCATCGGAGCTATTCGGGCCAAGGCGAGAAAGATGGCGAGGAGGGGGTTGGATATGATAATAATAGACTATGCCCAACTAATACGCCCCGAGGATGCAAAGGTGTCGAGAGAGCAACAAGTGGCACAGGTGTCGAAGGGCGCCAAGGCGCTCGCTAAAGAATTGAAAGTGCCGATTATCATGCTCGCCCAGTTGAGGCGATCCGCAGATGAGGCGAACCGAAAGCCTAGACTGTCCGACCTTCGCGAATCCGGATCACTAGAGCAGGACTGTGACCTCTGCCTCATGCTCTGGAGAAAGGACGATGACCCCGATAAAACGAAAATCACCGTCGCAAAGCAAAGAAATGGACGTTGCGGAACAGTCGACGTACAGTTCAAGCCATCCATTCAGAAATTTCTACCTAATCCAATACTAAACTAACAAAAGACAATGGCAAATAGAGCAACAGCAACAATCATCGGGCGCCTCACGCGCGACCCGGAAGTTAAATCAGTCGGTGACGTACAACTCGTGACATTCGGGGTGGCGGTTAATCGAAAAACAAAAGACGGAGAACATGCCGATTTCTTCGACATCGAAGCATGGCGTGAGACGGGGGAATTTATCTCCAAGTACGCAACCAAAGGGCGCGAGGTCGTGTTCGATGCACGAGTAAAACAGGACGTGTTCGAGGTCGATGGGCAGACTCGCCGTAAGGTGAAATTCGAAGTGATACCATACACTTTTGACTTCTGTGGCTCCAAGTCGTCAGAGACCTCCAGCGGCGTAGCCGCTTCCGATCCAGAATCAGACTTCTAAAACAACTAAATCGTCAAATATTATGTGCGCTAAAGAAACAGAAGATACTATAGTCGAAATGCCAACGCAGGAGGGGACTCCTACCAAATCACCGGAAGAAAGGCTGGAGTTTCTGGAACAGAACCATGCGAACCCGCAGCTTATTCAGCAGGTCGTGAATGGACTCGCCCAAGACATGCAGACTCTAAGCCTGCGGATGCAGGTTGCAGAGGGTTGCCTCCGCCAGCTCGAAAAGGAGCAAAACTTAACAGGTATAGTGCGGGAGCGAAACGACGAGATACTCGTGGAGCGACTCCTAAGGGGTGTGCGGCAAGAGTTGGACAGGGGCAAAGATGATCAAGACAAAAAGGACGATTGATTTTCTAGTGCGGTAATTGCGGTTATCCATTGGGCATAGAGTCGTATGAAGCATGCGGACGCCAGTTGAATTTCTGGATACTAACACCAATGGATTACCAAGACCAAGCCCTCCCCACCAAAGAGTGGCGGGAGATGAGGGAATTGATCAACCAAGGGTGTGATTACTTCTGGAACAACCCAGAGAAGCCATGGAGGAAACACCAGCAACCATCAAACCACTTCGGACAAAGTGACTGGCTGTTCGGTAGAGCGATTGGAGGCGGAAAGATTCCTGGTTACGAGCCTGAAGAACACAGGGAACATCCACCTAGTGGACATGGAGGAATTTGATGGGTACGGGGAATGCAGTTGTGAGTACTGGCATTTCAACTTGGGTCCGAAGCTCAAGGTGGGGAAGAAACCTTTCAAGCGCTGCAGGCACATACGAGCAGTTATGAACCATGAAAAAGAAAAATATCATTAGCATTGAAACGATCATGGCTGCAAGGGATAGATTTCGCGCGCTTTCCCTTCCCTACTCCGAACTGATTGGCTTGACGGGGCCAAAGGGTGTCGGGAAGAGCACTCTTGCCTGCAATCTTACGGATTCTTGGGGCGAGGTACTATCGTTTGCCGAACCCATAAGGGAGATGCTCGAACAGATAGTGCCGAGGGACTGTCTTACGGACAAGAAGGAGGAAGTGATTCCTTGGCTTGGGGTGACGGGGCGACAAATGCTTCAGCGACTTGGTACGGAATTTGGACGGAATTTGGACTCCGATATTTGGGTAAATATTGCGCAACGGAGCTTAGTAATATGCGACAGTACTCCGATCATATTCGACGACGTGCGATTTCCCAACGAGGCGAAAATGATAAAGCGTAACGGGGGGCAAATCTGGCGTCTCACGCGCGCGGGTATAGAAAATACTGACACGCACTCCTCGGAGGACGGAATTCCCGAGGAACTAATAGACAGGGTGGTTGAGTTATGAAGTTTTACCTAGAATGGATATTTTACTGGGGGTTATTTCTTTTGGCGATCGGCACATGGAGCTGGATGCTTCTGGCAATCGTGGTGGCGGTGTTCAATGGTAGTCATACAGTTGACTTCGATTGAGTGCGATCTATGTCGCAGGGTAGGACAAGCCCGACGCGACGGTAATCGGGCGTCAGGAGTAACCGACCTACTGGTGGCTAAGGAAAACCCTTACCACATGGACATTCAGGGGGTCGCCGCCGAACTTGCATTCGCGAAGCACTATAACCTGTATCCGCCACTGGACGTTGGCATTAGGCACGGCACGGCGGATTTCGAAATGAACGGACGGTCGATCGACGTCAAGCAGAGCGACTATTCGGACGCTAGGCTTATTGTGCCTCCGTACAAGCTGGAGGAGGGGCGGGCAAGCGACAGTTACGTATTGGTGACCGGGGTGTTGCCCGAGCTTGTACTTCGTGGACATGCGCGGAAAGAAGACTTACATAAATCATTTAATCTCGTAAAACTACGCAGCATAGTGTATGCTTTAACCATTGATCAACTAAGACCAATGCCAAAGAGACATGAATGTACTATACGCACAAACCTGCGAGGAGCTTGATTGCCCTCAGGATATTGTCGCAAAGCTGGAGGAAAAGGCTGAAGAGACAGCCCAAAAAGCTTTTCTTGCGAGCCAAGTCCACGTTAGGGCAAGGCGACAGCTTCGGTTAGCCAAGGACAGGGTGCGGGCAATGGTCGAGTGCCAGGATGAAGAACTTTAAAAGGGAGAAATAATGCCGAAGAAAAAGAAGAAATCCTCATGTGGACATAAGCTGAAAAGATCCTTCAAAGCTGGAATGAGCATAGGACGCAATATAAAGAAACCAAAAGGCAAGAAGCGCTAGCGATCCACGATATACCCGTTAGCTCTTCCCCAGTCGGGACTCACGTGTATGCGATCATGGCATCTCCGGCATACGGATAGCCAAGAGTCATCGTCAAGGTAGTACTTTCCGCGACCCTTGCGATGGTGAACGTCGGTGCTATTAGCTTTCCCGCAAACCTCGCAAATTGGAAGTTTATCTAGGAACTTTCTTCTTTGGGCGGTATACTCCTTGGACTCCGTCTGCCTCTTCTTGGACATCCTGCGCATGGGGCGCTTTCGTTTAAGGGGGGTCCTCTTCATATACTTTCGTATATATAGTGTACTTTCTTAGTTGTGGCATTACCGCAAATGGGAACTCCTTGCCGAATTGCTCGAAGTGAAAGAAGGTCCTCCAATGCATATCCGCGGATTTGGATATAACCTCTATCGCACACGATTCCGTTTCGAAGATGTGCGTGTGTAACCCTTCTTCTTGAAGTCCCACTCCGCTTTGTACCAGTCGTTCCATTGACTACATAATAACACACAATCCGCATGGGTGTCAGCACTCAAGACCAACTTCGGTAGATTTCCCTTTGATAATCGCTCGCCGACCGGAGAATCTCCCATTAATTCGCTATAAAACCGCACGCACCATGTGTTTTGTACCTTTTTCGGTACAAATCCCTGGACGTAGTCAGGTGGCTTAGGCTTAGGCATTAGTAGCTATTTCGCACACTTCGAACAGCAGGCTTTTTTTTTGAGACTTTCTTGCCCTTCGGGTGGGTTGCACCTTTCATAAGTTTACCATTTGGCATTTTGTGATACTTAGGTGTTTTTTTGCTGAGTGGCTTTTTTCTTTTCATAAGGTATTACGGCGTATACGTCTGAAGTATACTGCTGGCGGCGTCCACGGCTTCCTCCAAGCTTGAATAGTTCTCATTGCGGCTAACAAACCCATCCAAAAGGTCATTCGGCTTTATTTCTATGATCGGGTTGTCTTGTCGTTCGATCATACATTGATTCCCTATCGACACGAACACGCTGAGGCCGCGGCTTGTTATATTCACTCCATCCGAAATCTTCTCCATATGCAATTCTCCCCCAGCACTGCTGCTTTAAGATATTAGCGAACGGAACATAGCATCCACAGCCCAGAGGACTTTCGTCATGAGGTCGACACCTTTTGAGGTTCTTGTCGAATATGGGACACTTGAGGCACACTCTGTATCTGCGTTGCCATTCCGCAACGTCCTCGCTCTTCTTGTGAAACCAGTACGGAAAAACGTACGGGATTCCGCGCAAGATCGTCCACCATACCCAAACGTTCGGTCGCTCCTTGCGGATAACACGAGCAAGTTCCTTGAGGCGCTTAAACCGAGAAGGCGTCTGAAAGATTTGAGGGTTCCTCCCATTCATCCGCCATGACGCCGGCAAGCTCTTCTATTGAGTGATCCTCTTGCGGGCGGGAAGCGGGAGTGTAATCGACGTCCTGATATTGCTCGGAAAGGTCAAATTCGTTGGAATCCATAAGTTGCAAGGACTCCAATTTGTTTGCCAAGCCAAGGGAGGCTAGTAACTGGTTGAGGCCCGCTTGGCTTCCTCCGGCTTGTAGGTAACCCTTCTGTCCGTTCGCTGTCCGTAAGTCGACTGTTTTGCTTCCATTTGGTGTCTGGACGCGAGCGGGGCTTTCTCTTCTTCCGGCAGTAGACATATTTCGCCCGGTTGGGCCGGTTGTTCCGGTTGCTCCACCCGGAGCGTTCGAGACGCCGGGTGTATTTGAGCGTCCGCTAGAGTTATTGATTATCGAGCCGCTGCGCTGAGAAGGTGTGGTCGTTCGCTTCGTGGCGGATGGATTCCGCGATGAGCTACCGGAACTACGACCCGCACTTGCGTTGCCTCCAATGGATATATTCGCATTGGTCGCTATTTGAAATGCTTTTAGGGAATCACTAATTCCGCGGGCCGGAACTTCTACCAAACCTCTTCCGGCCTCAAAAATATTTCTTCCCGCCTGTCCCATGGATGCGTTCCCACGCCTCGCGTCACCCGATAAATATCCAGCCATTCCTTGACCAAATGCCGAGCCGCCCTCAATGAGGTTGCCCCCTGCGCTACCCATCCAGTTGTCCACTCCCGTTCCTAGGCGTTCGGCGCCCGCTCCGAACTGGTTGAATCCCTCTTCAAGACGGTTACCTACGTCACCGGGTATCAGGCCGAACAGTTTTCCCGCCCCCTTGCTAAGATAGTTGACTCCCTTTGATGCGTATCTGGGTATGTCGCCAATAGCTCCCCCCACCTTGTCTACGCCGTCGCCAAAATTCTGAGCGAACTTCGTGGGTCCAACCCCCACAGAGCTTTGGGTATTCTCCAGACCCTTCTCAAAGTCCGCGTAGCTTTGCCACATGGGGTTTATCTCTTTGGATTCTACGCCACCCTTGAAGCCGGGGGTGGTAATCACCTTGCCGGTGTTGGGGTCGACTCTCTTCTGGGACTGCCCGTCGTAGCTTGGTCCAACTTGCGTGACGTACTTACTGATGCCTGACTGATCCGGGCTTGAATCGTATCCCGCCGCCGTATACCACTTGGTTGGATCGTTTTGATCGGCATTTACAAACCTTGTCCACCCGCTTCCTACCTTGTGGGTGATGCTAGAGTCTTTTAACGATGCCGCCATTTCGGCGTTTTCAGGTTTCGACCACCACTCGCTGTTCGGGTTTGTGAAGTCCGTATAATGCGGATATTTAAGTCCGCCTTTTTCATTTTTACCCGTCCCCCATAACCCCATCGCCGTAGCCCGCTGAGCCTCGGCGCTATAAGATGGGTCTTGGTATTCGTTTCGCTTAATATTCCACAGCGAGGAGTCCTCCCCCGTGCCAACTACCCCAGAAAGTGACGGGTCGCTATTGATTCTGTCCCAATCGGCATTGGTGATCGCGTTATCCCCATACATCTCCCGACCGACGTCGTTGGTGTCGTCCACGACATATAAGTCGTGACCTAATTCTCTCGCATTAATCAACTTCGTCCTCAGCGTGTCAAGGGTGGAACCTACCGAACCCGATAGCGAGTCGTATTTGCCTTCGTCGGCTCTAGTTCCATAATCCAAGTTTTTCTCATAACTCTCAGTTACTTGCGAAGCACTTAAATTTTTTCCTGGATCTAACTCCAAAGCGTCATACTCAGCTAGGAAGCCCTCTAACTCCGCAACGTCATTATTCAGGGTAGTGGCGATAAATTCTTCAACGGTCTGATCTGCGTGTCCGGTAGTGTCCTTCAAGGTGGCAATCTCACTTCGCGTAACCGAGACGGCTGAAGGCGCTCCCGAATACGGTAAATTATTATCGTTCGCATATTGCGCCGCGGCAACCGAATCGTCCAACCTCTGCCGCTGGTCAAAATTATAGTCGAGGTTTGGGTCGTCGTACCCCGAAAATATGGATTGCTCTATGGTCGGATTCCAACTGCCGTCCACCATCCCTGCACCATAGTCGAGGCTCGGGAACTGCTCGGTACCCCCGGAAAAATCACCCGTGTTGGTGACAAAGGAGGCCGCGCCGCCGTCGACAGGGTTGGACCAGTACTCCAATGAGTCACCGCCTGACATGTAATCGGGCAAAACCGCCTGGTTATAAACCTGTTGCCAGTTAGTGTCAGGGTTCCCTGCCGACCTATGCCAACTCATGAGATTTTTTGTTTAATATGGTCTGCCATGTGAACCAATCTAATGGGTAACATACCGTAGGTCAAGCTTCCACCCTCAGTGCGGGAGAAAACGCCTAATTGGTGCCTGTATGGGGCTTGGGCGGGCCTTACAACCACTTTGGCGGGCTGGAAAATAGAGAAAGGGTGGATTCTATTGTCATAGAACAAATTTCGTTTCCCCCCATGCCCCCCCCTGTTACCTAAT
>TARA_R110002167_G_scaffold61562_1_pt1 | contig 15531 bp, 25 predicted proteins | sample TARA_R110002167 | Tara Oceans TARA_R110002167 (sample SAMEA4398238) | marine metagenome | biome: Polar Biome; feature: [MES] marine water layer (ENVO:01000295) within the mesopelagic zone...; material: water (ENVO:00002006), including particulate matter (ENVO:01000060) such as...... | reverse complement strand
TCTATTCTAAAATCGAAGTACCTTCACAACAGATTATCACTGGGTAATTATGAGTATTAATTGGTCAGGCGATATAGCCCGTATGCAAAAGAAGTATGGCACACGTACTTGGGTTAATGATGAAGCGAACGCCGATAAGCTTCGTGAGTTCCTTGCGTTTAGAATTGACTTTCTTGACGAAGAGCTTAACGAAACTAAAGATGCTTTTAACAGCAAAGACCCTGAAGAAGTAGTTGATGGGTTGATTGATTTGTGTGTTATTGCTATAGGCACTCTTGATGCCTTTGGTGTAAACCCTTACACTGCATGGGATGAAGTACTTAGAGCCAATATGCAAAAAGAAATCGGTGTTAAAGAATCCCGCCCTAATCCTCTCGGACTTCCAGATTTAGTGAAGCCTGAGGGATGGGAAGGCCCTTCACACGAAGGTAACCATGGTATTTTGTATAAAGCGTTTAAATAATGATCTCACTTACTATCTTTGATAGCATATTTAAGAATCAAACCAACAACCGAATGGACTTTGAGTCTTTCGCTGGTCTTGAACAAATGTTATATGCGTTAGCAAAGAATGGTAAGTACAGAGTTAAATCAGATGCCCCGCTGATATCTCCAGCAACATATAAAGAAGGCACAACACGAGCAAACGATAACGTTGAGAGATGGACGTTTGCTATTGTTGATGTTGATTCATACGAAGGTAGTATGGAAGACATATCTAAAGAGTACGATCAGTACCGATATGTTTGTTATTCAACCGCTTCTTCTACAGTAGAGAAATCTAAATTTCGTTTAGTATTCCCTCTTACTCGTCATGTTGAAAGAGAAGAGATACCGCACTTCTGGTTAGCCTTAAACCGAGAGATCGGTGAGATCGGTGACGTACAAACAAAAGACTTGTCTCGTATGTTCTATGTACCTAGCCAATATGATAACGCAAACAACTTTATCTTTACACATGAAGGTGAAGTTATGGATCCAACTGATCTAATGTCTCGTCACAAGTATGTAGCGAAAGCAGCAACGTTCTTCGATACTGTACCTGCAGCAATACAAGCAGAGATGCTTCAGCATCGTCGTGGCAAGATGAACAACTTAGATTTTAAATGGACGTCTTACAAGAATTGTCCTTTCGTAAAACGTCAACATATTAATGACTATATGTCAATCAACGACACTGGTTGGTATCATGCTTCTTATGGAATTATGGTATCAATAGCTGGTGTTGCATGTGCTAAAGGTTATCCTATCACTGCTGTAGAAATTGAGCAGCTTCTTCGTGAGATGGACAACGATACTGGTGGTTGGTATGCTAAAAGACCAATCGCTCGCGAAGCACAAAGAGCAATTGATTTTGTATTTAAGGCAAACTTCTAATGAAATCACTAACTATAAATAAAGATAACTATTTCGTGGTTGATGGTAAAACAACTACAGTAAAGTATAATAAGCCATGCATCGGTCCTGATAGCCGGGCAGTCTATGTAGTAACTAAAGTTGTACATAACGATCTAAAAAATCATGGCGTAACTCTTGATGAAGTAAATATAGCACTAAGGAATTATAATGAACTATAATAGAAATGACCAAGCATACAAAACCCAGGCCCGAGATTTATTTGAGGACACATGTTTAGTTACTATGTACAACCGCGGCAACTCTAAACGTGAAATGACAGCTGAAGTAATTAAATTTAAAGAAAAAGAATATATGGTAGCCTTAATTAAAGTTGATGGTCTATCACAATCTATTGAAGCATCTCTTCAGTACTATCCTAGGACTACTGAATACGCAGGTACGACAATGGGTGTTGAGTTTATTACTCAGGGCCCAAATAAACTAGTCTCTGGTTAAAAACCCTTTACATTCAATGCAAACTGTGGTATAATAGATATATTACAACAACATAATAGAGTAAGTTATAATGGCAAAGTTTGACGATGATCGGATCCCTCTTCAGTTACTTCCACCTGAGGCATTAATCGAGATTAGTAAGGTGCTCGCTATGGGCGCAAAGAAGTACGGCGTAAATGATTGGCGTCGTGATACTATCCACAATATTCCAATGTCAAGAACGTACGGTTCTATTCAACGGCATCTTAATTCATGGTATGCTGGTGAAGATTTAGATCCAGAGAGTGGTGAAAACCATGTAACCCATGCGATTACACAAAGCATTATTCTCTTAATGCAAATCAAAGAAGCTGATGCAAGTAAAGTTGATGATCGGTATAATAAAGAATTTAAATCACAGTTAGCCCAAGAACTTGAAACTATACATCAGGTATTATTAAATGAAGACAGTTAATGATATAAGAGAATACTTTAAGAACGAACTAAAAGAAGAACGATTCACAACAGATAAAACAGGTGCACAAACAATAGAAATGATTGGTGCTTCTTTCTTAGCTGACGAACCTTCTATCTTTGGTACGCCTTCTGAAAAATATATTGCTTCTGAGTTAGCTTGGTATGAAAGTGGTTCAACAAATATAAATGATATTTACGGCCCTCAGTACTCACCACCTGCTGCATGGAAGTATGCAGCTGACAAACATGGCAACATCAACTCAAACTATGGTCATCTGATCTTTTCTAAAAAGTATCATAGCCAGTTCGCAAACGTTGCTAAAGAACTCATTGATAACCCAGATTCTCGTAGAGCAATGATGGTTTATAACCGTCCATCTATTTGGGCAGAGTATGATGAGAATGGCAAGTCTGATTTCATTTGTACTAACGCTGTGTCTTATGCTATTCGTGATAACAAACTTCATGTTGTAGTTCAAATGCGCAGCAATGATGTCGTGTTTGGTTATAAGAACGATTACGCATGGGCTCGCTATGTTCAAGATAAACTTGTTAGAAAAATTAACCGTCATCATAGAACGTTTAGTGATGCCTGGACTGTAGGCCAAACCCCTGCGCTGACTGCTGGTGATATCACATGGCAAGTAATGAATATCCATTGCTATGAAAGACATTTTGATTTGGTGAAGTAATGATTATTGGAATTGGTAAACTTGGTAAGTCAGTTCAGTTTGACAGCACAACATGGGGTGCAGTAGGTGGCGATAATGAAGCCCCTATGATGTTTGAGAATATGATTACTAAAAACCCAGAACATAAGTTTATGTTTCTAGGTGTAAGTGATTTTGATAGGTTGCCTATTAAAGATCAAGAACGAATCAATGTTCATAATAACATTATCAACCCATGGGCTGACTATAGCAAATGGCGTTCAACTATATACGCACCAGCACTTAAACGCGGTGACTATGATGGTAAGCCAGGAATGGATCCAGGCAATGATAAGCAACACGCTGATGGCAGTCGTTACAGCGCGATGGACCGTATGCACTACTTAGAACAGTTTATTATCCCTAAGATGGATAGTGATTACCATATTGACTGTGCTTTATTAATGGCAGGCCCTATGGCGACAACAAACATCCGTGGGTATGCTAGGTTACTTAAAGACTACGATACGTTTTCTAAACCACTTAAGATGACAACTCGCTATGTTGGTCCTGTTGCACATTATCTTAACCTTAAGCAAACACCTTGGGCTATGATTCTTAATGACCCTCGGTTGTATCCTGGGAAACTCAGAGATTGTTATAACCCACCTAAGAAAATACTTAGTCAGTACGATCATACGTGTGATCATGTGTGTGCTAGTAAATATAACGATCCTGTTTACAACTCACATTTAGTTGAAGCAAAATATTCAAAGGTTGAAACAACTTTCTTGATTGGTAAGAAACGCGGTGAAGTACTCGAACCTAAGAAGAACACCCTTGAGGCATTCTTTGATGATTCAACTATTGAAGAAGGCGTCAAAGATATTAAGTTTATGATTGTTTGTAATGAAGGACGCCCATCACGTTATCCTGATTTGAAAAAGTACATTCTTGATAACGTAGAAGATGTTGACATTTACGGCAAATGGAACGAAGCAACAGTTGGTGATGATAAACGATTCAAAGGACCTAAGATGTTTGATGAGTTGCAAGTAATGTTGCCACGTGTTAAGTATACTTTTTGTATACCTATTAAGAAAGGTTGGGTTACTGCAAAGTTTTGGGAAATGGCTCACTATGGTATTATTCCATTCTTGCACCCAACGTATGATGAACAGAAACATCTTAACATACCAGACTTTTTGAGAGTTAAAGATTCAAAAGATTTGTTTGAAAAGATTAAGTTTCTTGAAGAAACACCTAAAGCATATGACGAGTTACGCGAAGTACTTAACGATGTGTTACGCGATTCATTCTATGATGGCACATATATGAACAACTTATTAATGAACACAGCTAAGGAATTAGTATGAGTTACCACAAAAGAGTTATAGTCGACTTTGATGATACTCTAGCCTTCACAACGAATAGAGATTGGATGGGTGCTAAACCAAATAAGCCACTCATCGCTAAACTAAATAAGCTGCACAACGAAGGTTGGCAGATTGATATATTCACCGCCCGCGGATCTTTATCGTGTAAGACTAGAAAGGAAGCAGAAGAAAAATATTTAGATAGCATGCTTATGTGGTTACTGAAACATAACGTTAAGTACGATATTGTTTCTTTTAATAAACCATTAGGCGCCTACTACATCGATGATAAAGCAATTACTCCAGAAGATTTTGTTAATGTGAACATCGAGCAACTGGAAGGTGGTTTGTCAGGCAGTGATATATTTACTGATGGCAAGTTAGTACATAAACAAGATGATAACGCACATGATGTTAAAACCTGGTTTGGTCAGGTAGGTTCGGCACATGTTCCTGTGGTTGATCGCATTGTTGGTAATACACTTACGATGGAATATGTGCCCCATGATAAAGAATACTTTGCTAATAACCCTTATGTTGCTCTTGGTTTAGTACAAGAAAAACTTGAGATGTTTAAAACTATTTACGATTATCCTACAGCAACATTTGATGATTACGTTCAAAGAATATGCGCCCATGCAATCGGTTCTGATTACGTATCTGAGCTTGATAAGTTAGTACTTAGCAAATTATTATATCAGATTCCCTTGACACCAGGGTTTGGTCACGGTGATTTCGGTGTTACTAATTTGTTATTCAATAATGACAAACTAAAAATGATTGACCCTATCACAGAAACATTTACGTGTACTGAATTAGATGTAGCTAAATTTATTGCTAGTTTGTACATTAATAAATACTCATCTGATTTGATTGATTTAGCATATAATACTTTAAGTGTGTTTAATAATATACCTACTCATGTTTTAGATGTGTTTATCTCAACCGAGCTAACACGTATAGTTAAGTACCACCCTGATAAAGAATTCGTTATGGAGCAAATTCGCAATGTTGTTAAATAAGTTTGATATAGCACGTAAACTAGATAAAGACCCACAAGAAATTAAAGTTGGCTTCACGTGTTCAACCTTTGATTTATTTCATGCAGGACATATTGTTATGCTGCAAGAAGCTAAATCGTTATGTGATTACTTAATCATTGGTTTGTTAGTTGACCCTACAGTTGACCGTCCTGATGCAAAGAACATGCCAATTCAATCAGTCTTTGAGCGTTACGTTCAAGTTTCATCTTGTCAGTTTGTAGATGAAGTTGTACCGTTCACAACAGAACAAGAATTAATTGATATGATATTAACTATCCAACCCGACGTAAGAATAGTTGGTGAGGAGTATAAAGGAACCGAACATACAGGTGTTGGCTTATGCCCAATACATTATAACAAACGTCGACATTCTTTTTCAACAACAGACTTACGCAATCGTGTAACAGAAGGAAACAATAAATGAGTATTAAGTACGCAAGTATAGTGCCACTAATCGGTGGTGAAACATTGGCGATGGAATCAGCCTTTGAGAAACGTCCAGAGTATTTTGTTTCTTACCCACCTTTCGCTAACAACGACCAACACATTGTTGAACACTATAATAACGAAGTTCCTTATCATGTTATTACTGATGATGTTCCTTTCCCTAAAATCGAATCAGTCGATGTAGTGAACACTGTCTGTCCCTGCGCAGGTTTGTCAACGTTATCTCCAACTGCTTCATCGGATAACGCAGCTAACGATTGGATGTACACAACAGCAAATTATGTATTAGGCACAATGCGCCCTAAAGTATTCTGGGGTGAGAATTCTCCTCATCTAGCTGGTAAGATGGGAAAGCCAGTTGTTAAACAGCTGCGCGAGATTGGTGATAGGAACGGTTATACTCTTAGCATCTACCGTACTAAATCACTTCTTCACGGCTTGCCGCAAGTTCGCAATAGAGCATTTTACTTTTTCTGGCAAGATGATCGCATCCCTCAGTTCCATAACTTTAATAGAAAATTAGAAACCTTTAGTGAATTGATTGAAAATGTTGAGTTAAGAGAAGATGACCCAATGAATATTCCATCAGCAACTCACGGTCGCAAACCAACAGATGACCCATGGTATAAATACGTACTAGAACATCTTCATGGTGGGATGAGTCATAAAGAATTTGTAGAATCTATAGATAAGTCATACGATGTGCTAAACTATATTGAATCTAAGATTGGCACCTTTGATAAAGCTATTCCATGGTTTAAAGAAAATGGCTATGAGATAGAAGCTGCTAAATGTAAGAGAATGTTTGATAAATTAAACACAGGTGGTGGTATAATGCGACGCGGGGTTTGTATTCCTAAAGGCAACATTGGTGCATTTGTTGGACACTTACCTGTCATGACTGCACATCCTGTCGAAGATCGTTTCCTTACGATACGCGAATGCCTTGCTATCATGAAGATGCCCGCTGACTTTACACTTCAGGGTGGCCGCAAGAATCTTAATCACATCTGCCAGAACGTTCCTGTAACAACTGCAACTGATATGGCAAATCAAGTTAAGCTATATCTTAGTGGTGGGTTAGAAATGGTTGACGCCCGCTTTGGTATTCAATCAAATGTTAACGGTAGGTTTGATGTAGAACGCGAAGAAGCAACTTTGGACGCATTCTTATGATCCCAAACAAAAACGACCTGCGCTACATGAACATTGCTAAAGAGTTTAGCACATGGAGTAAAGACCCTTCAACCCGCGTAGGTGCTGTTGTTGTTGGACAAGCGGGTCAAGTATTAACCCAAGGCTACAACGGGTTTCCTCGAGGTATTAACGATGACGTAGAACGATGGAACAACCGAGCTGAAAAGTATAAGTATGTCGTACATGCTGAAATGAATTGCATCTATAACGCATCACATAACGGTGTGTCACTTAACGGAGCAACTTTGTATGTCTATGGGCTACCTATATGTAGTGAGTGCACAAAGGGCGTTATTCAAGTTGGAATAAGACGTGTTGTAGTACCTCTTATGGCTGTCCCAACTAACTGGAAAGCATCAACACGGGTAAGCAGTGATATGTTATGCGAAGCAAACATACAATATCAAACCCTTGATATGATAACAAATAAAATTACATATATGTAAATAATTGTATACATTCAACCTAAACTGTGGTATAATAGATATATCACAACAACAAAAGAGAAACAAAAATGAAAGATACAAGAGCTAAGAAAGTCGTGCCCTTTGACGTAATGCTACGCCGGTTTAAAAATAAAGTAGAAGAAGATGGTATTCTTCAGGCCCTCCGCGAAAAAGAGTTTTACGAGAAGCCTGCAGCTGCAAAGCAACGTAAAAAGAAAGCAGCGATTCAACGCGAACGCCGCCGTCAGTCTGAAGGTGTTGAGCGCCCCCGTCAGTACTAATGAATGACTTATGGGGTTTCACTAAGTTTAAGTTTTCTGAAAAAGAAATGATGGGATTTAGGAGTGGAAACTCGAAAGCAGTCTTCACGCCTTCATACTGGAAAGAACAAGGTGAAGGTGGTATCTTTATAGGATATGGTAAAACACCTAGTAAATTTGATGTAAGCAATTATGATTATCTATTAATGTTTACATCTAAAGAATCTGCTGTTGAACTAAAACAAGCAGTAGATGAATTAGTAAGATCGTTTGAAAAGGAAGAGTAATATGTCAGTAATGGATAAACTTAAAAAGAATTCTAGGATTAAAGAAACCTCTGTGTTAACTGAATCTGAATTCTTTAAAGAAACGGATGGGGTATCTACACCGGTACCTATGATTAACGTCGCATTCTCTGGAGACATTGATGGTGGGTTCTCTTCAGGATTAACTGTATTAGCAGGTCCTAGTAAACATTTCAAAACTTCATTCGCATTAGTTGCGGCAGCAGCTTATCTAGATAAGTACAAAGATGCTGTGTGTTTGTTTTATGATAGTGAGTTTGGCTCACCTCAGTCATACTTTCAAGCCTATGGCATTGATACTGACCGGGTTCTACATACCCCGCTTACAGACGTTGAAGTACTTAAGCATGATATCGTTGCCCAGCTTGAAGAAATCACTAAGAAAGATCGCGTCATTATTGTTATTGATTCAATCGGAAATCTTGCTTCTAAGAAAGAACTAGATGATGCGAAAGAAGGTAAATCAGTAGCTGATATGTCTCGTGCTAAACAGCTTAAGAGCTTATTCCGCATGATAACACCCTATCTTAAAATGCGCGACATCCCTATGATTGCTGTGAACCATACTTATCAAGAAATTGGTTTGTTCCCTAAAGCAATCGTTTCTGGTGGTACTGGTATTTACTATAGTGCTGATAACATTTGGATTATTGGTCGTCGCCAGCAGAAGAAAGGAACTGAAGTTGCAGGTTATGACTTTGTTATCAACATTGAGAAATCACGTTATGTTCGTGAGAAGTCTAAGATTCCAATTCGTGTTACATGGGAAGCTGGGATTGAAGAATATTCTGGTTTGCTAGATGTCGCAATTGCTGGTGGGTATGTTGCTAAACCTTCAAACGGTTTCTATTGTCATGTTGATATGGAAACAGGTGAGTTGATTGGTAAAAAGCTCCGCGAGAAAGATACACTTGAAGCTGGGTTCTGGACGCCAGTGTTTGAGAATACTAACTTTAAAGAGTTCGTTAAAGCCCAGTATCAAATCGCGCAGACTCCTATGATTGAAGACTTCAATCTTGACATCACACAGGAAGGCGAGAAATGAGTGAGTATACCTTTAATGGTACAACACACAGCTACACATTGCTCGATGATGCTAATGATGCTTCTGCTTATAACGTTAAATTGACATCAGGCCCGTATGCTGGTGTCACTTATAAATACGGCGAAGTTAGCGTCCGCGAAGAAAACGACCAAGGGTTTTTGAGTTGGACTTACCAGCTCATTGACCCAGCGTCTTTTAATGATAAAGAGTTAAGAGAAAGCAAAGCATTTTCTAACACACTGGGCGATACTCTTTACAGTATTATGGATTCACAACTAGGAACAGGATTAGCTAAAATTGGAACAATTAACACAGATACCGACACACATACTTAATCATTTAGTTAATGATGATGAGTATTGCCGAAGAGTAATTCCTTACTTATCTAAGGATTACTTCCAAGGCGAACATAAAGCTGTATTTGATTTAATCATACAGTTCGTTGCTAAACATAACAAACTACCAACAACTCAAGTGCTAGACATTGAGCTTACTAAGTATAACATGCCTGATGATTTACGTCAGCAAGCATCAGCACTTATAAGTATCATTGGTACTAAAACAGATTTGGATTCTGAATACTTGCTTCAAGAATCTGAGAAGTGGTGTAAAGAGCGCGCGCTACACAATGCTTTGATGGAAAGTTATGATATCGCACAAGGTAACCATAACGAGCTTAGTGAAGGTGCAATACCTGATATATTGTCTACTGCTTTAGGCGTTAGTTTTGACCATGACATCGGCCATGACTATATTGAAAACGCTGAAGATCGTTTTGAATTTTATCAGAAAGAAGAAGAAAAGATTCCATTCGATTTGAGTTACCTTAATAAGATCACAAAAGGTGGTGTTAGCCGTAAGACATTGAATATTATTCTCGCATCAACTGGTGTTGGTAAATCGTTGTTCATGTGTCACCAAGCAGCAGCAAATATATCAGCAGGTCAGAATGTATTGTATATTACACTTGAAATGAGTGAAGAAAAGATTGCTGAACGTATTGATGCTAATCTCTTTCACATGCCTATTAGCGATATTGATTCAATGGATAAGGATAAGTTTGATTCCAAGATTGAAAAGATAGCACGCAAAGGGTTTGGTAAACTAATCATTAAAGAATACCCTACAGCATCCGCACACGTCGGTCACTTCAGAGGTTTGCTTAATGAGTTAAAGCTTAAGAAAAGGTTTATGCCTGATGTGATCTATATTGATTACCTTAACATCGCATCTTCATCACGCGTTAAGAACGTAGCTGATACGTATTCGTATGTTAAGTCAATCGCTGAGGAGCTTCGTGGTTTAGCTATTGAGTTTGATGTACCCATCTTTTCAGCAACTCAGTCTAACCGCGATGGTTATCAGAACTCAGATATAGATTTAGCTAACACTTCTGAATCGTTTGGTCTTCCAGCAACAGCTGACCTTATGTTTGCGCTCATCTCTAATGAAGAATTAGAAGAGCTAGGCCAGATAATGGTTAAGCAGCTTAAGAATCGTTATAATGATGTAGGCTTACATAAAAGGTTTGTGATTGGTGTTGATAAAACACAGATGCGATTGTTTGATGTTGAAGAGTCAGCACAAGATGGTTTAATGAAAGACAAGTCTGAGGACATAGACATCGGTCCTATTAATAGCTTCGGCGAAAACGAAAATAAAAATGATTTTGGAGAGTTTAAAGTATGAACGTAAAGTTAATTAATTATAGTCAAGATGCGCCTGAAGTTAAAGCGCCTCAATCAGTACTTGACATGATTGCATATTGCGCAAGGGTATCTAACCCAGCTAATCAGAACAATAAGGCCACATCAGAAAAGCTCGTTAAGTACCTTATTGACAACGCTCACTGGTCTCCTTTAGAAATGGTATCAATGTGTTTAGAGATTGAAACAACTCGTGATATCGCACGCCAGATATTACGTCATCGTTCATTCTCTTTCCAAGAATTCTCACAGCGTTACGCAAATCCAAATGATCTTGATGATATGTTCACCACAAGAGAAGCACGTTTTCAAGATACTAAGAATCGTCAAAACTCTGTGTCAATCGAAGACTTGCATGCTGAGGACCAAGCTAGCGCTTACCTCATCGCAAACCAGTGGGAAGTATATCAGGATAAAGTTATTGCACAAAGCAGGAGCGCATACGATTGGGCAATCGAGAATGGTATCGCTAAAGAACAAGCACGTGCAGTATTACCCGAAGGCCTCACAATGACTAAGATGTATATGAATGGAACTATCCGCTCATGGGTACATTTTATTGAATTACGTTCAGGTCATGGAACCCAGTTAGAACATATGGAAATTGCCCAAGAATGTGGTAAAGTATTATCACAAATATTCCCATTAGAATCAATCACTTAAAGTAGTTGATTTGTAAGGGGTTTATATACCCACGGGAGCCCAAGTAAATCTTCAATAGAATCAATAGGTTATAGTAACTTGTTGATTTTGTTGAAGATTTATCTATTTACAAGTATAGTAAACTATGGTATAATATCTATATTGAATTGCTAAAGAGTACGTGTCATGAAAACTGAAATTGGAAAAATTGAATCAATCCGTGAGTTAAAAGAAGTGCACGCAGAAGCGCTTAGAGCATACCATAAAATTGCCCTTGAGTGTCAAGCGCGCACAAAAATTATTCGAGAAAAACGTGGCACTAAGCTGCGCGTTTATGAAAATGACGGTTATGAAGAAGGACGCAGCATGCCTCCGCGTGGCCACGGCAAGTACTGAAGATTGGTGAGAAGTCATGAAAGATAAATATGAATGGTTGAAGGGGCAAATCTCAGCCGATATTAAGGCTAATAAGAAACAAGCTGCTAATGCTTCAGCTACTGGTAATAAAGAATCACTAAAGAAATATCAAGATCGTCATAAGTATCTTGATGGTTTAAAGAAACGAATTAAATATATGGAAGACGAACTATGAAACTTGTTATACACACACAACACGAAGAGAACTATGGCGCCCATGATTGGGATGGACAGGGCGAATGTCCTCAACGCTGGAAGTTTAAGGGTGGTGACACCTATGTCGTAGAGAACGCAACGTTCAGCCCGCTAGAGCTGACGGAGTTTTTGGATACGTACATCAACGATTTCAACGAAAGTTGGAAAGAGTATGCTATATCATCAACTTTGATGGAAGATGACGGTGACATCGGCATAGAGTCGTGGGAAACTCCTACTATCATCCGCGAAGAGAACAACTTCCTCTTCGCTTACAGAGACACTAAGTCCCAAGACTATTGGGAAACTGGCTTTAAAGCTAAGCATGAGTCGTGGATCATGTGGGATCGTGAGATACAACCAGGCGGTCGTTCTGACTACATCTGTGAGTGGACTACTGACGATGGACGTCGGGGTAATTACTTAACATTGAAGGGCAATGACTAACTTATCTTATTGGGGAAAACCCGTTGTTATAGTAGACTTAAAAGTTTATAAAGCAGGGTCTATAAGCCCTTCAATGATAACAAAAGTTACTGTTAAGTTTGAAGATGACTCAACTAAAGAGATACCTCTTGATATGATATGTATAGGTGGTGAACGGTAATAATGATAAAAGTGTACAAAGAGATCACCGATTGGGGTGATATAAATATATCTAATGGTTGGTATTATTTAAATAATTCCAGCTATTTAGTAGCATATAAAAATACTAATGGGGTCTATACAAAGTTTAAGAAACCCATTAAAGGTTTTAGTAAATCAAGACGCAAGTTTGAATTAGTTGAAACAATTCCTGAAGAATCGGATGGTGATGTTATAACTGTCACTGGTTCTAAAGGTGACATATACACAATAATAAACAGAAAGTGTAGTTGCCCTGGGTTTAAGTTCAGAGGAACTTGTAAACACATAAAGGAGAATAAAAATGGAAGTTAGTTCTTTTGTAAATTTTCAGTCATACGTATTCCAATCTGTAATAGTTATAGCAGCTATTTGTGGATCAGCATGGACCTCATTTAAAATAGGTCGTAAAGACGGTGCTGAAGCAATGCTTGATACATTAGTAAAGCATAAGATCGTAGAGATTAATGACACAACAGATGAAATATTACCAGTATGTGAATGCAAATAATTTGTTTACTCTGTGTTTGAAACAAAGATTATTATAAATAATATATTGCTATAACGAATTTCTTTATCATATAGTAACAACAAATTAATTTATGGGAATATGATGCTAAGGCTTAAAAGTTATATAACAGAAATTTCTGCAGGACAGGGTAAGAACAGTCACATGACCCATATTGAGGACCTAGTTCTTGATGGTGGTGTGAAAGGCGCTAGAGAAGCTATACTAGCATTAAGATCCTTCCGCGATATGCTACAAGGGAATCAAGAAAAGAACCTTAAGCTATCTGTTAAGTGGGACGGCGCACCAGCTATCTTTGCTGGAACCGATCCTAGCGACGGAAAATTCTTTGTTGCTAAAAAGGGTATCTTCAACAAGAATCCTAAAGTATATAAAAACCACACTGATATTGATGCTGACACTTCAGGCGACTTAAACACTAAACTTACTCTAGCATTTGATAACCTTAAGAACGTTGGTATCAAAGGTGTTATTCAAGGTGACTTTATGTACGACCAAAGTGATCTTAAGACTGACACTATTGCTGGTATTAAGAGCGTTACATTCCACCCTAACACAATCGTTTATTCAGTCCCTCTTAACACTCCCCTTGCTAAAGAAGTACAAGCAGCTAAGATTGGTGTTGTGTGGCATACATCATACGAAGGTGGTACATTTGAAACAATGACACCAACATACGGTGCGACCATTACATCAGGTTTGAAAAAGACAAAGAACGTATGGATGGTTGATGCAACTTTGCCCGACCTATCTGGCACAGCAACACTAACAGGTAAAGAAACCGCAGCTTTAACAAAAGAGCTTAAAGCTGCTGGTAAAGTATTCAATAAAATATCTGGCTCGACTCTCAAAGATATTGAAACACATAAAGAGTTTAACCTTTTAATTAATACATTTAATAACACAAAGGTAAGAGCAAACGAATCTGTAACTAACCCTAAGAAACATGTAAAAGAAATGTTAGCATGGGTTAATACGCGTTATCTTAAACAGTCTGATAAGTTAAAGTCAGATAAAGGTAAAGATAAGGTTGAAGCTAAGCGACAAGAGCTACTTAAAACGTTCTTTTCTCCTGCGAATCAGAAAAACCTAGAGAACGTTTTTCAACTACAGATTCACATTGTAACTGCGAAACAAATTGTTATAAATAAACTAAACCAATTAAATAATATTGGTACTTTTTTGAAAACAAAGAAAGGCTATATCGCCACGAATCCTGAAGGGTTTGTTGCTATTGACCACGCGAATGGTGGTGCAGTTAAATTGGTAGATAGGTTAGAGTTTAGTACAAACAACTTTAACCCTAACATAATTAAAGGATGGGAGAATCCAAACTAATGAAAAAATATAAAGAAATAAGAGAAGGGAACGGCGAAACCAATAATTCAGCTGTGCAATTTTCTTCAATGGACAATAAACAAATTAAGCGTTTTAGAAGCGATGTTAAGGATATTAATCGTGTTATTAAAGACGCTAGGAATGTAGGTGATATGGCTCAAGCCTTAACATTTGCTTCTAATACTATTACAAGTTGGAAGAAGCAATTCCAAGCATCGGATACAAGATAAGATGAAGTGGTTTAAAAGTTTTGGTGATAATGAAATCATTATAGATGACAAGCAATTTAAAATTCTTACTAAGAAACTTAAATTGCCTAAACTCTCACGCGCTGCCGGAGGCCATGAATTCTTAGATAAAACATTTGGCTCTAACTCTGATGCGCTAAATATAACAAAGGAAGGCAATAACGAGTATCGTGTTACTGCACGTACTGATAAAGTTAAAGCTGAAGTCAATAAAGCTTTGGGTATTAAAGAATCAACTATTCAGTCATTTGTTAACTTTAATGAAGAAGAAAAAATCTTTGAAGAATGGCTTGCTGAACAAACTATAGATGAGGTTGTAAGCGTCTCACACAGAATAAAAATGAAGTTAGCTTTCAAAAAGAATAAAGCTAAGATTATGCTAGGGCGGAAGCAGGCAGAAACCAAACCCGCATCGCCGGACCAGCTTAAAGATCGGGCGAAGAAACAAGCGAGGTCTGCATTCACTAAAACCATTTTGGGTGGGACAGATAAAGGTGATTTATCTCTTGCTGATAAAGCTAACGTAGAAAAGCAGCTATCTAAAAAGAAACCTGCTATTGCGAAGTTAGCTAAGAAACTATTGCCACAGATTAAAGCTGCTGATAAGGCTAAACGTTCGGCTAACAAACAAGAATCAGTTGTTACTGAAGCTATGTCCGATCATGATTTCGTTACAGATATTGTTTGGGATGTAAAGACAAAGATCGACCCAGACAAAGATTGGGATAAGTTCAAAGCAGAAGTTATTAAACA
>TARA_R110002167_G_scaffold297527_1_pt1 | contig 15531 bp, 18 predicted proteins | sample TARA_R110002167 | Tara Oceans TARA_R110002167 (sample SAMEA4398238) | marine metagenome | biome: Polar Biome; feature: [MES] marine water layer (ENVO:01000295) within the mesopelagic zone...; material: water (ENVO:00002006), including particulate matter (ENVO:01000060) such... | reverse complement strand
TTGTCTCGATGATAGAGACAATGTAGAATGTCGCGAAATTCGAGACAGAAAAGACGACGTACTGCTTCATGAAAGACATACATATTAAGCCAGCACTTCTTCATGTTTTACAAAACATGTCTGACACGCCGTTCACTGTTGCACAGCTGACTCAAAAATACCTCAAGCACCCAGAAAGCCAGCACACCGCTAAAAAGTCCGCGAGGCAATATGTTTATCGCAAAATGCTCCGGTTAATGGAGCATGGCCAGATGAAAAAGCTGTCTGACAACAATAGGTGGCCACGCTATCAGTTAACATCAATATTTATAAGCACCGTTGTAGATCGCCCTGCAAACAAAGAAGAATTCAAAATGGCGGAAGTCATACAGCATCCAAGCTCTGCTTTACGCCCACATGAATTAATATTAAAAGAGAAGCTCAGCCAGTACAGGTCCGACATGCTTTGCGCTCTTGGTGAATCTGAAGAATACAGTGCGCTTTGCAATGACCACCCTGATCTGCGTGAAAGCGCACAAAACTTGTATAACGAGGCTCGTGAGCGCGGCGCCACGCTGCTAGGCAAGATAAAAGCTCTTGAAAACATGCTCACGCACCATGCAGGGTAACAATATGCAGCTCAGACAATGGCAGCAAGAAGCGGTCACAGCTGCTTTAGCGCAATATAAAACAGATCATCCACACTTTCTTTGCCTAGCAACCCCTGGTGCCGGCAAGACATTAATGGCGTCGCAAATAGCGAAAGAATTAATGGCCGCAGGGAAAATTGATTTTGTTTTTGTTTTTTCACCCTCCGTGAATGTCGCCACATCATTCCAGGTGTCACTTGAATCCCAGTTAAATTGTAGATTAGATGGATTGTTAGGATCAAAGGGGCGCTCCCTGACATATCAGTCAATGCCTAGCTCAGATTCGGCATTTTGGACCGTCCTATCTCATTACAGAACATTGGCAATTTTTGATGAAATACATCACTGCGCTGGAGATAACCTAGGCAACACTAATGTCTGGGGGCAAAAAATCATTCAACATATACAAGGTAAAGCTGATTATACGCTTGCGTTAACTGGGACACCGTGGCGCTCCGACAAAATACCCATCGCGCTCTCAAGTTATTGCGTAGATGGCATTATACAGTGTGGTTACAGCTACGGATTAGAGCGAGCAATTCAGGATGGCGTATGCAGGACACCGAAGATCATTGCCGTAGACAATGAAGACATTACATTACTATCCGGTGACGAGAGCGAGCGCTATAGTTCATTCGCGGAGCTCCTCAAACAATCAAAATGCACGTATCAGCAGCTGTTAGACAGCGATGATTTGATTGCTTACATGGTTAAGGTAACTGCAAAAAAGCTTAAACAGGTAAGGCGAAAGCAATCCAACGCCGGTGCTTTAGTTGTCGCGGCTACTGTTGATCACGCTATTAAAATAGCAGAAATTATAGAGTGTAAAACGGGTGATTCCGCCCGTGTGGTAACGTATTTACACGAGGATGCACAAGAAGCCATTCGAGATTTTCGAGAGGCTAATGATAAGTGGATAGTCTCGGTCGGTATGATTAGCGAAGGTACCGACATACCGAGACTAAAAGTATGCTGTCACCTTACTAGAGTTAAAACCGAGTTGTATTTCAGGCAAATTTTAGGCCGTATACTACGCTCTACGGGTATTGAAAATGACGAAGGCTTTCTGTTCATGCCCGCCGAACCAAATCTAGTCGAATACGCCGAACGAATTGTTGAAAATATACCCAACGCGAATACCGTTGCCATTGAACAGATGCCCGGAAATATCACCACAAGTGATAACTCAACTCAAGTGCCGACGCTACCCGAGATTGAGAACGGCCCTAAGCCAATTGTAAACGTCAATTTTTCTACCGAGCTATTTTCAGACGATTATGGGGTTGATCTTTCAGCTTTGAATACACCAACGCTTGCTGAAACATACGACACGTCGGTTGGCCTATTTGGACGATTTAAGCAGGAAATAATAAATTTTGCGATACAAGACATTGCCTTTAATCGTTAAGAAAGTGGACACCAATACGGCGCCTATGAACGCATACTTAAAGCTTATTGGCTTAAGCCTCAGGATTGAATCCTTATCGGTGATTTGCAATCTTAGTTCAGGTGAGCGTTCCGGATATGCCGATGTACGCTTCGGTTAACGAGGGATAATGAAATATCGGATGACGCATTGAGGGAGTATGACAATTCTGGTTCTGACCGATTTACATCTAGAGTTTGGTCCGCTAACTATCGGCGAGCACAGCGCAGATGTCGTGGTCTTGGCAGGTGATATCCATCTAAAAACGCGCGGCGTACAGTGGGCACGAGAGCCATTCAAAGATCGACCCGTGATAATGGTATTCGGCAACCATGAATACTACGGAGACGAATACCCTTCCCTTCTAGCTAAAGCGAAAATTCTTGCAGAAGGCAGCAATAATTCTATAAATCAATTGAATCGCTGGCCATAAAAAAGTAATTTAAATCGTCGTCGAGATTATCAAAAAAATCAGGAATTCTGCTATCGTCAATTCTCCGTTCTGTCGTTTCGTGCGTTATACGTTTCACTTGATGGAGCATGAGTGACTCTGGATTTAGTTTTATTCCGGACTGCTCAGTACCGAATTCGTTTGCACTGTGGTTATCCTTCCTCAAGACATCTGGAAAGAGAACTATATTCTTTCCACCTTGTCGCTGCACTGACTTGAAAACTATGCCATCGATTCTGGGGGTAGCGTGTCGTGCCAAATATTCGGACATAGCTTGTGTTGGTAAGTAATCAAATTCATCGCCTTCCAACACAGGTTGTGCTATTAGTCGCTCTAGCTGTCGAAGAAGTTCTCTGGCGATTCGTTTCTCTAGATAGTCGTCTTCAAACATACTCTCCATTTTTTTGTGGTAGCTAGTGGAGAGTAAAGTGAGATCTAATAATGCGACTTTTTTTGTCAGTTCGAATTCCCCTGAAATTACCCGCTCTCCCATAGAAGGACGCAGTTCAGCTACACATGTTTCCCTGTCTACCGCTCCGTAGAAATAACTAATACCTTTCGGGTTCATACGGCCTTCAGAAGCAAATTCATCTGGGGGATTGCTTAACTCTACATTAGGCTCGCCAATTATTTTCTTAAATTCATCATTGTTTGCTATCTTCCTAGCTCGAAATATAGGCATTGATTTAGGAGCATATTCAACGACGACCTGTTTGTTGGATGATATACTCTGATTGATGGATACTTGGCAATTCAGCGGGAGTTCCCGGCTATGTATTTCTTGTAATCCATCAAACAGGCTATCAAAAAATTCCTTTGCGCTGGTATTGAAATATCTTGTGTGGTGTTTCAGGCTCTGGACAAAACGTTCCCAGCGGTACTCGACTTCAGCCAGGTGTAGTCTGTGTTTTTGATAGCATTGGCAAGGCTCAATGAGAGCTTCACCTCCTTGTATCACGTTATACGTATCACCTTCTGACATGATTTCTATCAGAGCGTCTATGATTTTTTCATCGTCGCGAACGCATTGAATAAGCTCCCCCAACAAAAGTTGTGGTTCGTCTCCCTTTTGCTCATAGTCTGTTCTGTCAGAGTCAGGACTAGCTACCAGGTGGGATTCACCGATGTGGTACCATTTGGACCAGATTTCTTCCAGCCAGCTTGCCAGCTCACGAAAAGTAATTACATAAACTGACTCTGTATGGCAAATACTGCAGTCTCCCTTCATGCTGCAACGCTGTATTTTCTCACTAAGACCGAGATCTTCGGTGCAATCGGCGCAAAAAAGTGAATCTTCATCATAAAAATCGGACATATTTTAAATATCAATTTGAGAGCTAACTTCGTGGAAAAACTCAGCCAGACTACACATTATTTCAGAGTGCCCGAATTTCCTAATCGTACGTTCTACATCATTAGCAGTCATTCTCTGGAGATCAACAGTAACTCGAGAAACGAACTGCGTTGCGCGTTCACGAATTAACAGGCACTTTACTCAGGGAAGTCCACTCTTTTGCGTTACCGTCTGAGCTAGGCCTAAGGAAATCCCGTCTCAAGAGCCATGTTTGGCAAAAATCTGGACTGTAAAACATCATTACACCCTCATATTATTCAAAATTATTAAGCCAATTTAGCATCAGGCGGTCCGGAGAATTCAAACTGAGTTTCACAGCTGCCATGGGAGCATACAGGCTTCGTCAGTTTAAATGGACGCTGAAACTTCGTCCTATTGCATTTCCTACAAACGAATTGATTCCGGAAGGCTTTGAATTCCTCCCAACGCGCCTTCTCGTCTCCGATTGAGCCATCCCCATAGGGCATATCTTGGAAGTGACTACCAAAATTTTCGATCTCGCCTTTCGCTAAACTGGTAAGAAAACGATTACTCACACCCGGCACAGGCACAGGTTCCAGCTTGATACCCTTGAGAAAGCCTGCGAGTGCTGACGCCAGCTCACTGCGTTCATAGGAATAGGCCTTTTCCAGCGACCGAATACGCACGTTGACACCAAAATCCCGACAAATTCGGAGAAGCCATTCCTCTTCAGCTTGGCGCATCTCGTTTGCCGCAGACTGTCCTTGCCCCCAACGCGCCTCGATCATTTCGTCACTGACTTTGTGATCCGCGAAACGTGGCCCGTAGGTTGGATCAAGACTGATGATACGAGTGAAATGCCAAATTCTATCCTCTAGCTGATCCTTTAAATAGTTGAAAAACCGCTCGTCGTGAGTTGTTATCAAAATTTGAAAACCGCCGAACATAGTGGCGATGAGTCCGGCGATGGCTCGCCGATGATCCGCATCATAGGAGGTAACAATATCGTCCAGTGCCATGATAGGGGCGGCAGCGTTAAACTGTTTGATCGCTGCCATTCGTAGCGCTAATGCCACGGAGTGAATCTGGGAATCACTCAAATAACCACTCGGTTGCACACCAGTTCGATTCTCTGCGAAATCGATTAACAAATTGAGTCGCTGTTGGTTGGCCTCTTCTTCAGACGGTAGTTCCAGACGAATCGTTGACGCGTCGCCCCCCTGGATCAGTTTGTAGATATCGTTCATAGGGGTCTGGAGCTGGTCAAGCAGAGATTGCACCTTCCTGCGAATCTCGGCTGCAACAGTTGCCCCCTGAGTCGCTAAGGACTCTGATAGTTTTACCAATTCCTCTTGCGTCCGTAGCGTACAATACTGCTCGTCCTGTAGCTCCAACAAACGATCTATTTTTGACTTAGCCTTAACATAAGTGTGTTCGCCCTGCTTCGCTTCAATCTCTATGATGGATTCGTCAACCGAAGCGAGAAGCTCGGCAATCGCGTTGACAATATCCGTCGAAACTGGCGGTTCGGTCTCGGGCCAAGTGGCAAGACTATTTCGATACGTGGTGAGGTTTATCTTTAAAGCCGACAGATCGTCGCCGAGAAGTCCTATCAATCCGGGAAACGCCGCCAGTAGCTGGGTATGGGCTACTAACGTTGCTGCACGGGCCTCATCAAGGAGATTTTTAGCATCAGCATAGTCACTCAACTCACTCAGATGCTGTGCTATATGGCCCCTGATTCCTTTTCCGCTGCCTGCGGTCGTATCAGTTATTGGGGTTGAACAGACAGGGCAATCCTCCGGGGCCTCCACTCCATCAGCAAATAATGGTTCAGCTGCACTCCACACGGCCTGAAACGCAGTGTTCGCAGCTTTCCGTCGTTCCTCCTTTTCCCTCGTGACCGAGCTTGACAGCGTCGCCACGGCCGCGTCGAAAGCCGGAATCGCACCGGTGATGACTACCTCGCCATTATCCGCGATTGCCGTCTTTGCCCATAATGTCTCAGCGGAACTACGAATCTGGCGTAAACCCGCGAGCCCGATTTTATTCGCCTCCGCCTGAGCAAGTAACTCTAACTCCGTGTATATTGCGTCAGTTTTCGCTAAAACCGTGAGCGCCAACGCGGGATTCAGTGGTGCTAAAATCGAGTTGTTAACAAATGTGAGTACCGCCGCCGTTTCCCAGGTATTTACGACCTGCCCTGTCTCTCTAGCGACTCGAGTATCAATGTTCTTTAGTTCGTTTTTGTTCTCGGCAGCGCCCTTTACTTGGGTACGCAGTGCACGTAAATTTTTTTGAACATCAACCAATGGGCCGAGTTGCAGCCAATTGGCGACGTCTGAATAGCGATGTTCAGGAGTTTGTGCGTCAACAAACGTACGCAGCTCGTGCCCGTGGATGATTGGCGACACGGCGAAACAAGCGTTCAGAGTTGCACCTGCCTCAGGGATATCCCGCTTGGCGCCAGTGGCAGCACGACTGCCGCTTGAGAGGCCTGCGTTGGATACGACGCTGATCTTAACCGCCGGTGCGATTTTTTCGCTCTCGGCAAGATTGTGCGCCAGCGCTAAAGGTCCAGCTTGGTTATTGATAGCACGCTGCCCGAGTCGGGCGAGGGTCCCCTCCTTTGAAAACATAAACTCCAGAGCATCAATGACACTCGATTTGCCATTTCCATTCGGGGCAAAAATCGCCATGCAATGTTTCTTACTGAAATCGAACGTCTTTGGTTGGAGATAAGCACGGAACCCCGCAAGCTCCAACGATTGGAGGAGGTAAGAATTAGACATTGTCCACCTCCGGTTGTGGTGGACTCGTTCTTTCACTTGCAAGTTGCAGGATGGCGGCTTTAGCATTTGCTACCGCATCATTAGCCGGTGAAATTGTAAGCAGGTGTGTAGAAAGGATTTCTGCCAAGCAAGTATCTATGTTTTCCTGCCCAAGTAGCGTTTCCCCCAAATTCGCCAGAAAGTCCTCAGGGCTCTCGGAGGCGTCCCCGCCTTGTCGCGCCTGCTCTTCTTTATTCATCGTTTCCCTCTCAATCTGGAATCACTATTGCCAATATTGGCAGCAAGCCCAGCCGACAATTGCGAATATCTATACTAATGAAAATCCACCCCGTCCAGAAAATGACCACCATCCACAGTGAGCACATTGGTGTAGATTTCTGTGCTTTCGATGGACTTGTGCCCCAGCAGCTGACTGACAATCTTCAGCGGTCGTCCGTGCAGCAATAGGTGGATCGCGAAGCTGTGACGAAAGGTATGGCAGGTAATATTGATCGGCGCGCCCCCTACTCTGTCCACTAAATCATGGATATGCCGGTTCACCGTCTGGCGGGCCATGGTGAAGATCCGCTCGTCCTTTCTGAAATGCCCCGCGTACAGGTAGCTCTGTATGCGATCCTGAAGCATGGGGTCGACGATGGGCACGGCGCGCTTGGGGCTGCGGGCGAGTTGCACGTTGGTCGGTCGGCCCGGCCGTTGTTTGAGAGTGCGCAGCACCACCATGAAATCGTAGCCGTCATCGATGAAGTGGCTCGGTGTGAGGGCCAGAACCTCAGAAATCCGAGCGCCGGCAGTCCACATAAGGTCAAGGATCAGGCGGTAAGTTGGGTGTTTTTCGGCGTCGAGCAGGCCCAGGACTTCGGGCTTGAGTAAGTACGTGGGCATCGCGTCCACGGTATCCAACACGAGTTCGCGCTTGGCCATGAGGCGCTGCCAGTCGATTTGCACATGCTGAATCGGGAACGTATCGAGGCGCGGCTCGTTCGGGGAGAAGCGTCGTTTTGGCCGGGATGCGGGAAATGCCCCGCGGCCGTCCTGAATCCGTTCCATTTCACCTTAATCCCTGGTGCACATTTGTTACCTTTATACGCTCAGGTTTGGGGCGTTGCAAGCCGCAATAGTCGAGGAAAAACGCACTGCAGGCCGGTGCACCGAAATAGGTAATAACGGTACAAATCAGGGTCTTTTAAATATTGGGAAAAAACGTTAGGTGTCGCAGTCCATTCCGTAGTTGTGGCCGAGTCCTTAGTGTCCTACTTAGTCCCAGCCTGGAAACAATTGCGCGTTGACACTGATTGCCATGAGCAGCGCTTTGTGGAATATATGTTTATAGCTACGTTACATAGCCACAGTGAGTGCCTCTATAGGCCTGTTGGAGGTAATGCTCAGGTAGCGCTCTCACTACTGCTTGGAGTTATCGCATGTAAAAAACGAAATGATTTGTTCTTTAATTTCAGTTAGTTATCGTATCTAGCAAGAGTTTTTACCCTTAAATCGTCAGCCACCCGTACTTGGAATACTTGCCTGAGCGGAAGTACGAAATGCTGTTCTGAGGTTGTGTTAGTGCAGGAGCGCGAAGAGCATTAAGATTCTCCAGATGAGTGCTTCCTTAAACACCTCCCTGACCCTCAGAGCTAGTTTCGCATAATGTATATTATGTTCAATAGGAATTGTAAATAAGAACAAAAGCCCAAATTTTTACATCGTGTGAAATTGCGTATAATCCGCGCCGTCAATATGGAGCGGTAACCCTATGGATATTAACGAATTATTATACGAAGCTGGCATCTACAGCAAAAACCACGCACGTGCCATAGGCATGTCAGAACACATCTACAAACACGCCAGATACAATGGCAAGATTTCCCAGCCCTGGCGAATAATATTGGAACTCAGGGCCGGAACTCACGCTGATTGGAAAGGCTTCAAAATACGCCAGGGAACAATACACACGCCCAGCGGCGAATCAGTACATAAAAACCATATTGATCAAATTATGTGGAATGAAAACCTGGCCTATGAACGCGGCAGACTAAGCGCGGAAACGATACAGCAAAAACTCGTCTGGGGTTGAGGAATGCTGACCGCAGGCACCCTAATAAATAGATCAAAAGATAAGGCCATTTGATCTATTGATCAGGGCAGATTATGTGATTTGTTGGGTTGTGCGTTCAATGGCGAGCTTTTGCGGTTGCTCCTTTGTCGCAAGCGCTAAAGCTGCGCCATTGTGTCGTTATCAACTTTGCCAAATTTATCAATCGGCCATGACCTCGCTATATGTGTCACGCCTTGTTTGACGATATACAGACCTGAATCCCGGTAACTGACTTGCCAGCCCATATCGCGCAAGCCCTGGACAGAAAAAACCTCCTGCCGATGATAGCTTTTATCCAGGACGTCAACCTGGGCAAGTATCCTGGCTTTATCCTGGGACATTAGCAGTCCCGATAATCGTAAACGGTGTTCCCTGGCGAATTGATCGAATATGTCAATTGGTGGCGGTTCCTCGGGTTCTGCCTCCTGGGGCGCGGTATCAAGCTGCGCCCTGGTAACTGGCGCGAGAACTTGCGGCCGGGGCGGAGGTACTTGCGTAACAACCGGCGAACTACTCGCTTCAGGTGAGAAAAAATCAGCCAAAAATGATACTGCGAAATAGAGAACGACAGGCACCGCCAGGACGCCGAACCGGAGCGACTTGCTATTGAGTACGTTCGCCCTTTTATCTTTGTAAACGTCTTTATTAGCAGTGCCGACAGTGTGTGACTGGTACAAGCCAAAATACTTTTTATCATAGGTGCGATTCCCCCCGGTGACTTTCTTAAACTTCTCCCGCCCAGTTGCCTCGTAACAGGCCCAGGCGTAGCGATTATCGGCACCCACCGCGGATAGCTTATTAAACGTGATTACACGCTGTATTCTACGACGCCACATAGCGTGACAATCTCGCCTGTCCTGGCCCATCAATACAATATCTAAACCATCGTGACGATGTTCAGAGACGTATCTATTCCAGGCATCGTTTAATTTTTGCCGCTCCTGGGGAAATAGATTCTGTATTTCGTCAATGATAACCAGGGCATCTTTGCCGGTATGCTCTAAAAATAGATCTTTTTGTTTCTCAACATCGTGATCGTAAACACAGGTCAATAGCTGTTTTACGTCAAGCAACGGGATATGCAGCAGATCGGCAAACGCCTGGTGATTGATCCCCTCGATATTTGTCACCACTCGCCGCCCAGCGTCCAGGGCCGGAGCGATGTGCATTGCACACGCCTCGTAACTTTTGCCCGATCCTGGTAAACCTTCGTGAAATACAATCATTACCAAATACCCAGGGTAAGCACCCGCCGAAGAAAACGAAACGTGACCGCCCCGCCGATGATTGCCAGGGCCGGAGGAAATGACGACATGATAAGGAAATACGAAATATCAGCCGGGATATAATCGGTTATCGAATAATTAACCGTGAACGCCGGCGCGGGTATTTTCTCGATTATTGTGGCGATGGCCCCCAGGATTCCATCCAGGATATATTTTGGCAAATCTAATAAGAACTGAATAAGCTCATTAAATAGATTTACAACCCACTCGCCTATTTCACCAAAAGACATAATTTACCCCTAAGTGAATGCGATCCGACCGCCCATAAAGAGCGCGCAGGCCATTATGACCCCGCCGATTAAGCCCCAGGGCATCATCGCAGAGCACCATTGATCAAATGTGATATTGAATATCCAGGCGCTAACGTTATAGGTCGGACACGCGCCGGTAAGACTTGCACTGAAAAAGTTTTTCCAACTTGAGCCCACGGTAGATTCAGCAACCCTAAACTGAAAATTAGTCAAAATATTGGAATAGGTTAGCTCCTGGCCAGTGCCGGTTTCTCCTGGCTCATAATAGTCATTTTCCCCCAGGTCGCCCCAGGCGCTCGGATCATTCGAGCCGCCGCCAGTGTTCCCGGTTGATGGTGCCGCCGCCCCGCCACCACTCGAACCGCTGTCACTGTCGTTACCTGGTGCCGGTGTTCCTGAACCGCCAGTATCTACCGGAGCGCCAGGGTCTTGTGAAAATGTAATTCCATCGCCGCCGCCGCCACTTGCAACGCAGATGTTATATGATTTTCCGCTCCTGGCTAACGTGCCGTATTGCGGCCTGGTATCCGGGCATCCTTCAGCCTGGGAGCCGTCACCGTTTGTTGCATTGTCGGGGTGATTTGAGTCCAGGCAAACGCCAGAATTGTTATCGACTTCGCAATGTTCCGGGTCGGTTTCTGCCGGGTAATCTTGCGGAGGTATTATATTGTCGTTTTCGTCTACCTGAGCCATTGTGCCAGTATATGTACAACGTATAGGCGGCGAGATAGGATCGTTATCAACGACAAGAACACATTCCGCTAAACAGTCGTCTCCATCTTTTATAAGCGGTGCCTGGTCAACGGAAGTCCAAACAGAAACCCCTGCTTTATCAGCACAAGACGATGGCGGTGGTGTATAAGTACAAGTACCCTGCGGTAAACCCGCAGGATATGTAAGGATTTGGCTATTCGATTTAAAAGCAAGCCTACAAATACCGCCGCTCGACGTCTGCCAAACTCCTTTATAATTTGGGTCTTCCCACGCTTCACATGCAGTAGGTTTATCTATATAGCAGTCGGTTTGAACGCCGTTATAATTTGTATAATATCCGGCTATAGCGTAAGCCGAAGAGAAAAATAACAATATTAATATAAATAATTTACGCACCGTTATATCCCGCCATGATTGCATACGCGGTAAGAATGCCAAGCATAAAAGTAAACGATAGTAGGATCATTTTAAGCGTCTTTTATCCAGGGAAAAAAACGGGGCCGAAGCCCCGACAAAAAGCGATTAGCCGCCGAACCAGCCAATAACTTTGTTGTATCCCCACTTAGCAACACCAGGGAGGATTTTGATTGCGGCGATAGCGGTAACTGCTGCCACAATAGTTGTGGCGTCAACCGCCGAAGTAACTGCTGTAAAATCCATAACGGACTCCTTTCTATAGGTTGTCGGGGATAGCCCCCGAAGTGTGACCAGTAACGCACTGGTGAGCGATTAGCCCAATTGGGCGAATTCTAAAAATTATTGTCATCTCTGGTAGCAAACTTAATCACTTTTGCGTAGGCCCAGGCAGACATATATGCAACCAGGGGAATCGTACAGCCCGCCATAAATGCGGTTTGTAATTCTGCCTGGTTAGGCGTTGAAAATATGACGTCAAACCATTGAGACATGGTGCCAGTTGATAGGCTCTCGATTAACTCAGCCTCAGACACGTTCGCAATGGAGCCTGAACAGCGTATGACCTGGCCCGCTAGCGTATTCGCAACACTAAACGATCCATCATTACAGCCCAGGTAAAAATCAGTCATATCTACGCCGCGCTTTTCTGGTTATTAACTGGACGGACACCAAACACCGAAACTTTGCCATCCTGGTTAATTGAAAAATCGCACTCAAACATGGCCGGCAGCTTTGTTTGCATCAATGCAACGGCGCAGCTAGATTCAATGTCCAATTCACAAACGCCATGCCCAGAGACCACGTGACCATTCCCACGCTGAACCAGGGGCAACAGAGCGTGAACTTTCGAAAAATCGTAATCCTTGCCGTTCTTTGTAGAAACGCCGGTGCGTCGTTCTATTCCTGCGATGTAAAAAACTTCTTTCATAATTTCCACCTTTTCGGTTTTTAATGAAGCCCTTTTGAGGCCGGGTTACAGTTATTAACACATGACCAAGGAGGCGCTGCCGCGCCTCTCAAATCCAAATCAAAAGACGTTTTTTCAACAGCTTCGCTGGCTTTCTTCTGAATCGTCCAAACGTGCAAGCGGGTTAAGTACGCCGAACCCTGGCGCATGATAATTCCGACAATACGACGATAGGCTTCACCGTGTTCGGTTTCGTTTAACTCTGGCGACTGTGGCCCAAAATGCTGGTCTGATGAAAACAAGGGCCGAAGCAATGCCTGGGAACGCTTGACAGTTGGCCCACCCATTAACCGGACAAACTCAGCCCAGTCGCCTTTATCCGCAGCCTGGAGAATATCCAGAATGGTAATGTCGATCTGCTCGTTTTTAGCATTAGCCAGGCGGCGCAATTCACGCCAAACAGTAACCGACGCACTACCCTGGGTTTGGAACTGACGAATGCCCCAGATAGACGCCCAGGCTTCAACACGTGAACCGCTAACCGTGACCGTTTCGCCGGTTTCGTAGTCTTCAAAATCGGTTGTGATTTCAGGCGCGTTTACGTTCTTTAATAGGTACTTCAAAAGGTAGCCGGTAACAGATTGCTTTTCGTCTTTGAGGTCTAAGGTTTTCCAATCGTAACGGTATTTCTGAGCGCCCTTTTCTAAAGGATCATGCTGGAGCGCGAAACGACGAAAAACACGCTTGGCAGCGTAAAATTGAGCCGGGACGAAATATAAAACCATATGCCAATGCGGGGTGCCGTCGTGGTGAGGTTCTGCAACGCGAGTGCCAAACGCTTTAATGCCTTGCTTTGCCCAAGTCGCCCGAATCTTTGCCCACTGGCTTACTAAATACTCTTGAGCATCGCGAGGCGTTAACCCGTTATATTTGACGTTCTGACGTCCGTCAGCATGTCGGGCATGGTAAGCGGATGGACAGGTAAGAGTGATAAACGCGCAAGAAAGGCCCAGGTCTAAAGCGATCTGCTCATGGCCTTTGGATTTTACAATCTGCTCATTAACGCGGTTTTCAGGGTTTGCCGATCCAGTTTTAGACAGCTCATATATCGACGCCGAATAGCCTAACTCGTTTACGGCTTCCATCGACAATAAACATTCTACGTTCCTGGCCTTGCGATCAATTTGGCGCTTAAGCGACCATTCAGAGACGTATGCGCCCCGCTGCTTACTCACCAGGCCCAGGGAACGATTGACGTGCTCAAATCCCCGGTAGCATTCCGTTTTTAATTGACGACGCCACCAGCTAGGCTCCTGGATTTTGGAAAGCATAGTAATAAGACGTTCAACTTTAAAATCACAAGGCTGAATAGGAAACGTCACGCCATTAGACGAACAGAACTCGGAAATCTCGATAATAATGGCGTTTAAATTCTCGCGGCCATAATGCCGAGCGGCAGACATAACCCGATTTGCAGCTATACGCGAAAGCATGTCGGCTTTATCGCGAATCTCTGAATCTGACGAGTCCAGGTATAAACCTGAGTCAGCGAGTTTTAACCGCTTTTCAAAACCTGAAAGCCAGGCTTTGGCATTGTCGTAGCCGTACTTATCGTGGATATTCTTAAAACCCCGCGCCAGGTCTTGAGCGATGGACAAATGGCGAGAATATAACGCCAGGCGCTGCGACTGATATTCAGGCGATCCGATACCGGCGCAAATCGTCCTGGCTTCTGAGGCGATGGGGTTAACGATCATTGGCCGAACGCCTCTACCGGGATTAAGACGTCAGACAGAAAATAATCGTGCTCGTGATACCGGCGAACATTAGCGGTCACAGTTGCCAGGAAATTTACGGAGACTTGAACCTGAAGCGCCAATTCTGGCGGGAGTGTTGCCAGGTCGCGTTTATAACAAGGCAAACAAAGACGACCTAGAGGAGTATCAACGCTGAACTTATTACCACATGGACAATTCACGAAACCACCTCGCCAATGCAACCATAGCGTGAACGACGATCAACGAACGTCGCAACCCGGAGCGCAAGCCAGATAATTGCGAAGGTGGAAACCAGGACAACAAGAAATGACGACAAAGGCGACACAGGCGCGAAATAGACCGCCAGGGGCGAAAAGACGAAAAACCAGAGATCAAATAGCGTTTTGTTTGTTCGTTTCATTGTCGGCTCTATAAGTGAATGTACGTGGATGACTTACAGTATGTGGCCAACTTACACTCAACGATTACAAGGTGTCAACAAAAATGTACACTGTGAACGTACATATTGAGGGTTACACAATGAATTCGTACAAATGGGTTGAAAAACTACGCGATGAAACCGGGATAAAATCCGACAATTCGATAGCCGTACTACTAGGAATATCCAGGCAATGTATTTGCGATCACAAGAAAGGACGCAATACGACATTCGACGATAAGACGTGCTTAAAAATTGCGGAAATTTTGAACATTAGACCCGAGGAAATAATTGCGGATCAACACATGGAAGGAGCGAAAAGCCCCGAAGAAAAGCAGGTATGGTCTAATTTTTTAAAATTAGCGGGTAGTGCTGCGGCAATGTTAACAGGAGTGGCATTAGCACTACCCTGGGCAATTTTAAACGCACCAGTGTGTATATTATGTTAAATATAGTGTTTTGTTAAGCTACCTACTTTCAGCAAGACTATTTATTCGAAGTGATCCCACATAACAATGTTAACTTGGGACAGTGGCCTCAAGAGATCGCCTCTTCCCATGTCAAGGCAGTTGCAAGACTGAATGCATCAGGAACGGTTTTCAAATTATTGGAAGTCATGAGCCTGCCCGCAGCCTACACCAAAGGTGCTGATGCTAGGGGTCGGTCCAAAAGCCAGTACCGGCGGAGAACGGTCAGTTTCAATGTAGAGTTTCAACCAGGTTGTTCGCAAAGTCGAAGCGTTAGCCAAAGTCGGCGCTGTCATAAATCCAGTAGATTTTATCCCCAGTTAGGACACATCGTGGTAAATCTAGTGATCGTCCCGTGGTCGATGCGGTTATTCGGACCATGTTGAAAGGTTATTTGCGTTTAAGGCTTGAAAAGGCCAGAACTCTCAAGCCCTCCTCCCCTATTTTTGAACCCAAAGACCCTATTCTCCGAATACCCTACAGGTGTAATACGCCATCGGAATGAGGCGTTACTTTCTGCACGTCTCGCATACACCAATTGGACCGGACCGCGTGTTACTGCGGCGAACACCGCCGGCCGGTATATTC
>TARA_R110002167_G_scaffold52042_4_pt1 | contig 15541 bp, 12 predicted proteins | sample TARA_R110002167 | Tara Oceans TARA_R110002167 (sample SAMEA4398238) | marine metagenome | biome: Polar Biome; feature: [MES] marine water layer (ENVO:01000295) within the mesopelagic zone...; material: water (ENVO:00002006), including particulate matter (ENVO:01000060) such as...... | reverse complement strand
CTCGAGCTGACCCCAAACTGGGGGGTAAAGCTGTCCTGCATGATACCAAACGTCGGTTGTTCGCCAGCCAGCTGTTGGTTGGTTGATTTGAGCCTGGTTTGGGCTTCATTGAGTTCGAGGGTTACGCTGGCGATGGTGGCTTTAAGGCTTTGAATACGAGTGTAATAGCCGCCATCGGGGCTCATCAGTTCAAAGTTGGCTTTCTTGAACTCTTTGAGGCGATTGTCGGCTTCGTTGAGACGGGTTGCGTATTCGGCTATCTGCCGGTCGATAAAATCGGTAGCGCTGTCAGAATCCTTGCGGTTATCTCCCAGGGTATTTTCCACCAGGGTGGTTAGCGTAGCCTGGACCACATTTTTAGCTTCGTTGGCGGAGCTGCTGGAGTAAGCGATATGGTAGATGTTATCGCGTCCGGCTTGATTGAGTTTGAGTCCGGACTGGAGTTCGGCGATGACCAGGTCAAACTCCTGCGAGTCCTTGGCCTTGATGTCTAGATCTGCTAGGCGGGCGATTTTTTCCAGATTGGGGCGGGTAAACAGGGTTTTAACGATCAGTTGAACCTGTTGGGTCGGGTTGGTCTGAATCGTCAGCCCGCGTAGCAGAGGCGAGAGCAGTGACTGGGTATCGACATAGATTTTCGCCTGGGACTGATACTGGTCTGGAAATTTGAGCACGAAAGGCCAGCCGATTAGGCATACTAGCCAAGCGATAAGCACCGCTACCCAGCGGTGCAGCCAAACACCAAGAACCAGAGTTTTTAGCTGGTCTAAAATATCTTGCATAGTGAGCGTTTCCCGGGTTTAGAACCAAGACTCAGGAATGATCACGATATCCCCTGGAAGAATATTGCCATTGGCGCTGATATCACCACCGCGGACTAGATCATGGAGGCGCACGCCAAACTGGCGTTGTTCGCCGTCAATAATTCGGACCACACTGGCGCCGTTGCCATTTGCAAATTCGGTCAGCCCGCCTACCGCGATCATCACATCAAGCAGGGTCATATCTTCCTTATAGGAAAGTGACTGGGGTTCGCTGGCCTCACCAATGATCCGAACCTGTTCGGAATAGGGGCCAATAAAGCCACCGACCAGCACCGTAGCGATCGGCTCTTTAATGTATATGCTCAGCTTCTCCTCGATCAGACGCGCGACCTGGGTCGGGGTGAGTCCGCTGACCGGGATGTCTTCAACCAGTGGCGTAGTTATTTTTCCATCGGGGCGAACGGTGACGCTTTGAGAGACCTCTGGATTGCGCCACACAAAAATATTGAGACTATCACCGGGGCCGACAAGATAATTGTATTGATCCGGATCGGTGGTGAATGGCTGTTTGGATATGGAGCTTTCCAAGGGTGGGTACGAATTGCTCGAACAACCAGCCAGTATCACTGCAAGGCCAAGTGCGATGATATTCGCTGACCACTGCTTGCAAGTTCCTCTCATAGTCGTGCTCTCCTGCTTGTTAAAGCGTCAAGGTATCCATTGCGGCCTAGAATAGCATTAAATATCCAGGGTGGAACTTGTTCGCGGGTTGCTTAGGCGTATATTTATCAAAGTATTGCTATTAGATAAACCCCCTCACTCACACAAAGGAGTCTCTTTGTGGCTGAATACCGAGAAGGAAGTGTCGCTGCGCGGGTGGCTATGTTTGTACTGTTGGTCGTGGTTGTTGGCATCTTTTTATATCTTGGAGGGATCGTTTCGCAGCTCTTGGTCGATATCCAACTGTTGCTGAATTTCGATCCCGATCAAGCCCTGCTCGTTATCAGTCGGTTGTTGCTGTGGCTGGTGATCTCCAGCGGTCTGCTGTCGGTAGCGACAGGGTTATACCTCTACCTGCTATCCAATCAGATCGCTAAAGAGGTCGTGTACCCGCCTGAGGGGATGCCGGTGGTGTTTAGAACAGAGCTACTGGTAGGTGCCCGTGCTGCCAGAATGCGTTGGTTCTGTTTGGGCGGGGCCATTCTTTTGCTGCTGCAGCCCGTTCTTGGGGCTGCGCTATGGTATGGATTGACCGGAGGGGTATGGTGAGCCTTGCACTCACCTGTTTTCTTCAGCAAACACGCATTCCAGCCTGTGCGCCCTGATGTGGTTCTAAAATCCAGAGCTCTTTGCCACCGGGACCTGCGGCGAGAACCATGCCCTCGGATAAGCCGAATTTCATCTTCCGCGGAGCCAGGTTGGCGACCATGACAGTAAACTTCCCCTCCAGATCCTCAGGAGCATAGGCTGACTTGATGCCTGCGAAGACATTGCGTGACTCGTCGCCCAGGTCCAGCGTCAGACGCAACAGTTTTTTGGCCCCCTCAACGTGCTCGGCCTTGGCGATTCGGACGATGCGCAGGTCGAGCTTGGCGAAATCAGCGAACTCAATCTGTTCCGCAATAGGTTCTTTGCTCAGCGGACTCTCTGATACTCTGTCTGGCTGCGTGGTTTCGTTTGTTGCCGTTTCTTTTGCAACCAATTCCTTGGATGCCGCAGTCATCGCATCAATTTTTTCCTGTTCAACCCGCGTCATCAGCGGTTTGAAGCTGTTGATCTGATGGCCTAGCAAGGTTTGCTCTAGTGCATTCCAGTTCAGATCATTATCGAGGAAGTGTTCAGCCTTGGCGCACATCTGAGGCAATACCGGCTTGAGATAGATCATCAGGATCCGGAACAGATTGATCCCCACCGAGCAGACGTCTTGGACACGTTGCCCTTGGCCTTCTTGCTTGGCCAGCGCCCAGGGTTCTTGATGATGGATATATTCATTAGCCTGATCGGCCAGATTCATGATCATCTTGATCGCCTTGCCGAATTCTCGATTCTCGTAGAGGGTGGCAATATCAGCGCCAGCGACGACAAACTGCTTTATCAGTTCGGGTTCGCTACAGGTGTCGGACAGGTAGCCGTCGTATCTCTTGGTGATAAAGCCTGCGCTGCGGCTCGCGATGTTGACGACTTTGCCGATCAGGTCTGAATTTACACGGAGGATGAAGTCATCCAGGTTAAGATCCAGATCCTCCACTCGGTTGTTGAGCTTTGCGGCAAAGTAATAACGCAGGTATTCAGGGTCAAGATGGTCGAGGTAGGTGCGGGCCTTAATAAAAGTGCCTCGCGACTTAGACATTTTTTTACCGTTGACGGTCAGAAAGCCATGGGCATGCACCGCAGAGGGGGTGCGGAAGCCCGAGCAGCTAAGCATTGCAGGCCAGAATAGGGCGTGAAAGTTGATGATATCTTTGCCGATAAAGTGGTAAAGCTCGGCGCGTGAATCCGATCGCCAGTAGTCGTCAAACTCCAGTCCGGGGGTTCTGTCGCAGAGGTTTTTGAAGCTGGCCATGTAGCCGATAGGTGCATCTAGCCAGACGTAGAAATATTTGCCTGGCTCTCCAGGGATCTCGAAGCCAAAGTAGGGTGCGTCCCGGCTGATATCCCACTCCTGTAGTCCGCTATCCAGCCATTCCGCTAGCTTGTTGGCGATCTCCTCCTGCAGCGTGCCACTTCGGGTCCACTGCTGCAGCATCGCGGTAAAATCGGGGAGCTTGAAGAAAAAATGGACCGAGTCTTTATCGACCGGAGTCGCCCCTGAAATGGCGGAGCGTGGATTGATCAGTTCTGATGGGCTGTAAGTTGCTCCGCAGGCTTCGCAGTTGTCCCCGTACTGGTCGTCAGCTTTGCACTTAGGGCAGGTGCCCTTGATAAAACGATCGGCTAGGAACAGTTGTTTCTCTGGGTCGTAAGCCTGGGTGATGGTTCGGCTGGCGATATGGCCCGCCTCTTTGCAGCGATTGTAGATCAAACTGGAGAGTTCGAGGTTCTCGTCAGAGTGGGTGGAGTGGTAGTTATCGAAGCTAACAAAAAAATCGGCAAAATCGGTTTGGTGTTCAGCGCTCACCTGAGCAATCAGCTCCTCGGGAGAGATGCCCTGCTGCTCTGCTTTGAGCATGATTGCAGTGCCGTGCGCATCATCGGCACAGACATAGGTACAGTGTTCACCGCGACTCTTCTGAAAACGGACCCAGATATCGGTTTGAATATATTCCAGCAGGTGGCCCAGATGGATAGAGCCGTTGGCGTAGGGAAGGGCGCTGGTGACAAGGATTTTACGAGGTGAAGTCGACATAATGCTTGGTGTTCCGTGACGATAGCTCAAACTGGAGAGTCTTGGGCGCGTTTTTATACAGAGCGGTAGCGCTCCCAATCCGGTCGGCGAATTGTATACTGTTCGTCGTTAGTTACAAACCGGCATCTGTTGCGGTAGGCTCTACAGGCTTAATCTACCTGTGCTCGTTACCGTCGCAGGTGGGTCAATAATGCCTCTGATTCTACCGGCTTCGACCGTTTAATGGAGAACAGTTTGTCTCAGCCGCAAAGCACCAAGGTTGTCATAGTAAAAAAACGGCTATTGATTGTTGATGACGATCCCCATGTCCTCGATGGCTATCGGCGTTTATTCCGCAGTCAGCGAGATCGTTGGGAGGTGACCTTTTGTAATTCAGGGGCCGATGCTTTAGAGCAGTTGCGTCAGCAACCTTTTGATGTGTTGGTTACCGATATGCAGATGCCCGGTATGAATGGTGCGGAATTGATGGCGCAAGCTGTTGAGGTCGCACCAGGCGTGGCGCGTATCGTGCTGACCGGTTATGCCAGCATGACCTCCTCTGTTGAGGCGTCCGATTTTGCCCATCAATTGCTCAATAAACCTTGTGATCTTGATTCCCTGCGTGAGGCGATCGACCATAGCTGTCAAATCCAGTCGATGATCAGTAGCGATAGGGTCAAGCAAGCGATCGGTCGGGTGGGTCGTCTCCCTTCCCCATCTACCGTTTATCAGAAGCTTAACCGCGCTCTAGAAAAAGATACGACGGACTCTGCGGTGATTACCCATATTATCGAACAGGATATGGCGATCTCAGCCAAGCTGCTGCAACTGGTTAACTCTGCAGTTTTTGGCTTGCGTCGACGTGTCGCGAGTCTTGAGCAGGCGGTTAGCCTATTGGGGGTGAGGCAGATTCGTGACATGGTGTTGGCAACGCATGTGTTTGAATCCTTTCCTGGCGCTAAAAGTGGTACGGGTCTTAATCTTGAACGGTTACGCGAGCATTCGGTTGCGGTGGGTAAGCTAGCGCGCTCGATTATGCTGGAGGAGGGCGAAAGTCGCGAGCATGCCGATCAAGCCTTCGTTGGAGGCTTGTTGCACAGCTTTGGGATGTTGGTGCTGGCTGCGAACGGTTTTGTAAAATATAACAAAGCTGTGGATTATTGCCACCGGAAGAATCGTGCGTTAGCGGATGTGGAAAGGGTGTTGTTTGATGTGACCCATGCCGAAGCGGGGGCCTATATCCTGGGTTTATGGAAGATTCCTCCGGTCATCGTCGAAGCGGTGTTGATGCATCAAAACCCCAGTGAGATAGGATCGGTTATCTGGAGTCCGTTGACAGCGGTTCATGTCGCGGATGCGTTGCTGCACGAGTATGAAAACGGCGGAGCGCCTTATCCGGGTGGCGCTATTGATCTGGTCTACCTTGAAAAACTGGGGCTGCGCTCGAGGCTAGATACTTGGCGAGTGTTGGCGCAAGCTCAGCTAGCCACCGGCGATCAAGACGACTTCTAATTGGTTAAGTGTCAGATTAATTATAGCCCGCTCTAATTTACCAACAATCCTTACTCAGTGGCTGGTAGAATGCCGGTTTTTGCCTGTCCGGTTTTGTTACATGAATATAGATGCAGTTACTCTAGAGCAATATACACTCCTGTTAGCTGAGAAAGCCGACGCGCTGAAAAGCCAGTTTTCCCGCTTTGCCCCGCCTGAATTGGAGGTCTTCGCATCGCCACTCCAACAGTATCGCCAGCGCGCTGAATTTAGAATGTGGCATCAGGGCGACGACCTATTTTATGCGATGTTTGCCCAGGGTGATAAGCATACGCCGATTCGCATCGATAGCTGCCCGATGGTATCAGAGCCAATCCAGAAGGTGATGTTTGAGTTGCTTGAACGGATCAAAGCGGTACCCGAGTTATCTCGGCGGCTGTTTCAGATCGACTTCCTGAGCACGCTGAGTGGTGAGTTGCTGGTGACACTGCTCTACCACCGTCCGTTACAGCAGGATTGGCTGGATGCTGCAACGCCACTGCAAACCGATCTGGGGATTCATCTGATAGGCCGCAGCCGCAAACAAAAGCTGGTGCTGGGGCGCGATTGGGTGCTGGAAACGCTGAGCATCGATGGCAGGAAATTGAGCTACCAGCAGGTCGAGAATAGTTTTACTCAGCCCAATGCCGTGATCAATCAAAAGATGCTTGGCTGGGCGAGGGGTGCGACCCGCAACTGCGGTGGGGACCTGCTGGAGCTGTACTGTGGTAATGGCAACTTTACCTTGGCGCTAAGCGATCAGTTTGATCGAGTATTGGCGACCGAAATCGCCAAGGTTTCGGTAAATTCAGCACAGTATAATCTGCAGCTTAATGGCATCGATAACGTCAGCATTGCGCGTCTTTCCAGCGAGGAGTTTACCGAGGCGATGCATAAAGTGCGGCCCTTTCGGCGCTTGCGAGAGATCGACCTGGACAGCTATAACTTCTCTACGGTATTGGTCGATCCGCCACGTTCAGGATTGGATGAGGGGACTCGGGCACTGGTACAAAACTATCGATGTATTCTCTATATCTCCTGTAATCCAGACACCCTTGAGCGCGATCTTGATGTTCTGATTCAGACTCACAGTATTCAGCGAATGGCGCTGTTCGATCAGTTTCCTTACACCCAGCATAAAGAGTCGGCGGTATTGCTGGTTAGGCGCTAACTGGATTGCGGTTGGGATTAATGGGTGACGCTATTGAAGTGCTGAGATATAGTTGACTTTTTTAGTTGGTTTATTCCGGTTCCAGCCGGTTTGTGAGGAAATTGATGAATACAAATCTGAAGTCGCTGGTTGAAGCGGCTATCGCCGATTATGTCCCGCCCTATAGCCACCAGAGTCTCAAGCAAGCCCGAGCGATCAAGTCGATCCAGATTGAAGGCTCTAGCTGTCTGTTGGAGATTGAGCTGGGCTATCCGCTGAAGACGATTAGCGCCACGATGGTGTCCCAGTTGCGGGACTTGGTACTGGCTGTTGTGGGTGTTGAGGCGTTGGAGCTAGAGCTGGCCAGTACGGTCGTGGCCCACAAAGCACAGAAAAACCTGAAGAGTCTTGATGCTGTTCGCAATATTATCGCGGTGGCCTCGGGTAAGGGAGGGGTCGGTAAGTCGACGACTACCGTCAACCTTGCATTGGCGCTGGCTGCAGAGGGCGCTCGAGTAGGGGTTCTCGATGCCGATATTTATGGCCCTAGTCAGGGGCTGATCCTGGGCATAGCTCCCGGCGTTAAACCCCAGCCGGCAGACAATGCGATGCACCCCGTGATTGCTCATGGGATTCAAGTGATGTCGATGAGCTTGCTGGTTGATGATGACCAGCCGATGGTGTGGCGCGGGCCTATGGCAAGCGGTGCGCTGCAGCAGTTGCTGACGCAAACCCTGTGGGACGACCTGGATTATCTGTTCGTTGATATGCCACCGGGTACAGGTGATATTCAGCTGACATTGTCGCAAAAGGCGCCTTTGACCGGTGCTGTGATCGTCACCACTCCGCAGGATATTGCCTTGTTGGACGCCAAGAAAGGGATCGAGATGTTCCGAAAAGTCGATGTGCCTGTCTTGGGTGTCGTCGAGAATATGAGTCTGCATATCTGCAGTCAGTGTGGCCATAGCGAACCGATATTCGGTGAGGGTGGTGGAGAGCAGATTGCGGCGAAATATCAGGTTGATCTGTTGGGTCGGCTGCCATTAAAGCTCTCCATTCGGCAGCAGGCCGACGCGGGTTGTCCAACACTGGTCAGCGAACCTGATTCTGAAGAAGCAGCGCTTTATCGCGATATCGCGCTGAAACTTGCAGCCTCGCTCGCTGCTCGTGCTAAAAACTATGCCAATCTGTTTCCTGAGATAGTGGTGCAAAACGATTGATCCGAAAGCGCCGGAACCGGCCACTTATTCTCATCAGCAAGAGCCTTGTTTAGTCCGCTTTTAAGCACGCTATTGGCTGCGGGATTAAGTGCGGTATTTTTGTTGTATTACGGGTATTATACGGCGGTTTATCCGTACGAAAATTAGACAAACTGGGATTTTAAAGAGAACTATGGGTATCAAGTCAGACAGATGGATTCGCAAAGCGGCGCTGGAACAGGGAATGATCACTCCGTTCGAGCCGGGTCAGGTTCGTACCAAAGGCGATGAGCGTATCGTTTCTTACGGAACCTCCAGCTATGGATACGATGTCCGTTGCTCTAACGAGTTCAAGATTTTCACCAACATCAACTCGTCGATCGTTGATCCCAAAGATTTTGACCATCAGAGTTTTGTTGATGTAGTCGCTGATGTCTGCATTATTCCGCCTAACTCCTTTGCATTGGCGCGGACGGTGGAGTATTTCAAAATTCCCCGTGATGTATTGACCATCTGTCTGGGTAAGAGCACCTATGCTCGCTGTGGCATTATTGTCAACGTCACCCCGCTGGAGCCTGAGTGGGAAGGACACGTCACACTTGAGTTTTCGAATACAACGCCACTGCCGGCAAGAATTTACGCCAATGAAGGCGTAGCCCAGATGTTGTTTCTGGGTGCGGAAGAGGTTTGTGAAACATCCTACAAAGATCGTAATGGGAAATACATGGGTCAAACCGGCGTTGTTGTACCTCGTACATGACTAGTTTTGTGATTCCTAACTTGGAAAAAATAACGGCTTTCTGGTCTGAAGTGGTTAGCACCATCGATGGCTTGTTGGAGGAAACCGACGAGCAGTCTGCGCATGGGTTGTTGAGCCAATACGAGCACCAGTTAAAAGGCATTGATGACAACCTGACCTTCCATTTTGAGCGTAATGAACAGCACGATCGTATTGAAATGGTGATTGGCTGCGATGGTTATACCCAGTCTATCGCTGCCGTGTTAAGTCTGGTCGATGCAGCCCCTAGTATTGATGGGCTTCAGGTGATCGCATTCAATGGCCGGATCAACCCGATGCCGGAGTTAATCCGTGTCGGTGATGACGAGTATTCGCTGGATCAGTTCTGGTTTAGTCAGCGTTTGGAAGGCGGCGAATACCACCTGTCGGTGTTTCTTGATGGTCTCGATGATATGGACGGTAATCCGGCGGTCGAGGCGGTGATGATCTACCTGGATGCATTGCTGGGCGAGTTTGATCTGATGACGCGGGTGGCGACCCTGAGTTGGTACGACAAGCCGGTAGATCCGATAGATTTCAGCTTGTTGCCCTTGGCCGCGCTGCGCGATAGCTTCGATCGGTTTCGTAAACAGGTACGGTTAATTGGCGTAACCCTGCACTAATTTGGCTCTTTCATTATTTTCGTGAATTATTCTGAGCAGGAAAAACGGTACTGAATTTACAGATTCAGTACCGTTTTTTATTTATATCCAGCGAATGATCTGCTGTTTGATTTATGCTTTTCGTTAATAGCGGATTAATTATTTGAGAGAACGCAGAACTTCTCATCATCTTGATCTTCGTAGTGGCTAAGCATAATTCCCTCCCTTTGCTGGTCTGGACCTGATAGCGAGCACCTAAGATTATCTTCATAGGCCCGTATCTAAATTAATAAAACCTAAGAGTTCTATCGGTCTTGCATCCGGATACTTGAGTTGATTTTTATCTAATTGCAGGGTTCGCTATTTTTTCTAGATGATCCTAGGCGATGACTGAAAGATGGCATCGAGGGAAAAAAATGAATTATGCTGTGGCCCGAGTTGAAATTTAGGTATAACCACGGATAGTTTCGTTGAATCTAGCTAATTAGAGGAATCTGCTGCATGTCAATCAAAGTAGGTATTAATGGCTTTGGCCGGATGGGTCGACTGGTATTCCGAAATGGATGGAAGCAGTCCGAGTTAGAGTTCGTCAAGGTTAATGATCCGGGTGGGGATGCAGCCACGATGGCGCATCTGCTTGAATTTGATTCGGTGCATGGTCATTGGGGTATTGGTCTGAGTTCTGATCAGCATGGATTGTTGGTCGGCGGAAAGTCGGTTGCCTATACCCAGGATCGCACTATTGATGAGGGGGATTGGTCGGGTTGTGATCTGGTGATAGAGGCGAGCGGCGCACATAAGCAGAGTCAATTGCTGCAGAAATATTTGGAGCAGGGGGTAAAACGGGTACTGGTGACTCAGCCGGTCAAGGAGCCGGGGATCCTCAATGTGGTCATGGGGGTCAATGATAAACTCTACGATCCTGCGAAGCATTTCATTGTGACCGCCGCCTCCTGTACCACTAACTGTCTGGCCCCTGTGGTGAAGGTTTTACACGAGAGTATTGGTATCCATCATGGTGCGTTTACGACCATCCATGATGTGACCAACACCCAGGTGATTCTGGATGCGCCGCATAAAGATCTACGCCGAGCGCGGGCGAGCAGTATGTCGCTAATTCCGACCACGACCGGTTCCGCATCTGCGATTATTGCTATTTATCCCGAGCTAGAGGGGCGTCTCAACGGCCATGCGATCCGGGTGCCGCTAGCGAATGCCTCGCTCACCGATTGTCAATTTGAGTTGCAGCGCGAAACGACTGCAGAAGAGGTTAATCAGCTGTTTAAAACAGCGGCTGAGGGCGAGCTAAAGGGTATTTTAGGCTATGAAGAGCGTCCGTTGGTTTCGATCGACTATCGTAGCGACCCCCGTTCAAGCATCATCGATGCACTCTCCACGATGATCGTTAACGGCACCTCGGTAAAAGTATACGCCTGGTACGATAATGAGATGGGCTATGCCAACCGTACCGTTGACCTGGCGTTGAAGATGGTGGCTATGGGGTTCTGATCATTGCGTACTTGCTCAGGTTGCTTTTAGATGTCACAGGCTGAATCGGCGCAGCGCCAGTAGCTGTTAATTACGGCCAACTATTGGGGTTTTCCGATGGCGCATTACGGATGCTGGTGGTGCTCTATTTTCATCAGCTGGGTTGAATGAATAAAAAAGGCGAGCCACTGGCTCGCCTTTTTGTCGTAATTTATGCGTACTTAGACAAAAAGCATCACAGACGTCAGGCCGACAGCGCTCAGGACAATGGTGTAGGGCAGAGCCATGATGACCATCTTCATATACGACAAACGGACCAGTGGAGCTACGGCCGAGGTCAGCAGGAACAGGAAGGCTGCTTGACCGTTCGGGGTAGCAACGCTGGGCAGGTTAGTTCCGGTGTTGATGGCGATAGCCAGGGCATCGAAGTGCTCACGGCTGATCTTGCCAGCTTCAAACTGGGCGGCGACTTCGTTGATGTAAACAGTGGCGACGAATACGTTATCACTGATCGCTGAAAGCACACCGTTAGCAATAAAGAACATTGCTGGCTGTACCCCCAGATCCATCGCCAGTACCGATTCGATGATCGGTTGGAACAGGTGTTGGTCGTGGATTACCGAGACGATAGCGAAGAATACGACCAGCAGCGCGGTGAAGGGGAGTGACTCTTCGAATGCCTTGCCGATCTGGTGTTCTTCGGTGATGCCGTTAAAGCTGGTAACCAAAACGATAACGGTCAGGCCGATCAGGCCCACTTCTGCCAGGTGAAAAGCCAGTGCCAGGATCAGGAAGGCCGCTACTGCAAACTGAACATAGAGGGCCAACTTGTCGCGTTTAGTACGCTTGGCATCCTGGGCCACATCGAACTCTTGCAAGATGCGGAAGACGTTGTCGGGGATCAGCGCACCGTAACCGAACAGCTTGTAACGCTCGGTCACGACCACTGTCAGTAGGCCGAAGACCAGTACCGGCATGGATACCGGGGCTACCATGATAAAGAAATCGATGAAGTCCCAGCCCATCTTTTCACCGATCAGCAGGTTTTGTGGCTCACCAACGATGGTGCAAACACCACCTAGGGCGGTACCGACGGCGCCGTGCATCAGCAAGCTACGCAGGAAAGCGCGGAACTGGTCGAGTTCGGTGTTGGTATCAACAGACAGCCCGTGATCGCTGCTGTGGTCGTGCTCATGGTGGTAGTCTTTACCGGAGGCAACCTTGTGGTAAACAGAATAAAAACCGATGCCAGCGCTGATCAACACCGCAGTAACTGTCAAGGCATCGAGGAAGGCCGAAAGAAAGGCGCCCATAAAAGAGAACAGCAACGAGATATAGATCTTATTGCGGACGTTTAGCAGCAGCTTGGTGAAAACAAACAGCAGCATACTCTTCATGAAGTAGATGCCTGCAACCATAAACATCAGCAGCAGGATGACTGGCAGGTTTTGAGCAACCTCATGATAAAGCTGCTCCGGATTGGTCAGGCCGATGGCCAAGGCTTCGATCGCTAATAATCCGCCGGGTAGTAAGGGGTAGCATTTAAGCGCCATCGCCAGGGTGAAGATAAATTCGAAGATAAGAATCCAGCCGGTAACGACAGGGCCTGCAATGAACAGAAGGATCGGGTTTATAACCAAGAAAGCCAGGATGGCCTGCTTATACCACATGGGCGAATTTCCAAGGAAATTGCGCACAAAGGCTTGAGTGAAAGTACCAGTCATTCTGTATTCCTACATCAGCGGGTTAGTGAGAAAGAGCAACTTTATGTTGTTGTTATCGTAGGCCGACACTGTTGTAGGTGCGATCGAAAAAATAACTTTCCGGCGTCTATTTATGCGGCGGCATATAGTAGCAATTTTTGCTGTTGTACAGGAGTAAAAAAATAAAATTTGACCTAAAGTCGAATCTATAATCGCCTTTTAGCGGCAATATTCTGCTAATAAATGACAATTGCTAGTAATTGTTGCGAGTCGAGGCTGGTTAGGGTCGGGGTGAAAAAGATAAAAGTTCAGTTTTTTGGCCAAATTTTCCAGTTCTGTATCTGGGCCTAGTTAACCTAGTGATTAAGATGGCAGTTATGGCCGTAAAGCGGCAAGGGTTCAGGATTAGAGTTATGGATTATTCCCCTTGCATCGCTGCAGATAGTTCTCGCTTTGCATCTCTTTGAGGCGGCTGCGGGTGCGTGCAAAAGCAAAGGCTAAGGGGGCGTCAGGATCAGGGTAGAGTTGATCGATACCGACCTCGGAGGAGCTGATCAGTACTACGGCGCGGTCATATAGTTCGTCGATTAAGCTGATAAAGCGCCGGCAGTTGTCGTCGTTACCACCCAAGAATCGGCGCTGGTTGGTTGCTGATGCTCGCTTATCTTCGGTGCCCTGTACTACCCATAGGGTCTCTTTATCCCCACGAAGAGAGGGGATCTGGCTGACAATCAGGGTATGAAAGCGGTTGGCTAGTTCCATGTAGTCAAGTTGACTACGGGGGCCTTCGCATAAATCGGCGAAATTAAACCAGGCTATCTGTTCGTTCCAGGCCTGACAGGGGATCTGTCGGCTAAGAACTGAAAGCGGCTCTTGGTGTTTTGTAACGGTGCTGTCGAGCTTCTGGAAGTGCTGTTTCAGTTGTAAATGGGTCTGCGGATCTGAAGTCTTTAAAAACAGCTCGGCAGACGCTAGCGTACGCAGCCGATGGTCTTTCTCGCCGTCGAGTGAGTGAATCTGGCAGTGCTTTTTTATCGCAGTAATAGCAGGCAGAAACCGTTGTCGCTGCAAGCCGTCGCTGTACAGTTGATCGGGATGCTGGTTGGACGTTGCGATTAAGAAAATACCCTGTTCAAAAAGCTTTTCGAACAGCCGTCCGAGCAACATCGCATCTGCAATATCAGCAACAAAAAACTCATCAAAGCAGAGCACCAAGGTTGTTTTTCTGAGTTGATTGGCAATCAGTGTCAGTGGATCGGGGTGGCCTGCGAGTCGGTTCAGATCCTCGTGAACGCGGCGCATAAAATGGTGGAAGTGTAGGCGCCGTTTGTTTGGCTCAGGGAGCGTCTCGAAGAACAGATCCATCAGCAGTGTTTTACCACGCCCCACTGGGCCCCATAACCAGAGCCCGATTCCAGGCGAGCGTTTTTGAAAACGCTGCTGGGTTGCGCTGAGAATACGTTTTCCCAATGCGTCAAGCGCTATGATTGCTCGTTGCTGGCAGGGATCGGACTCGAAGTCCGGTTTCTGGTTTAGCCTGTTATAGCGTATTTGCAACGGGGTCATAGCGTACCAGCGGCAGTGTCATGGACGTGTCCTGGGATGATGCGCAGAGGAGACCGCAAGCCCTGTTGTTAACTAGTCACGCCTGTCAGTGGTTGAGCTGATCGACGCTCTGAACGGTCACTGTCTCAACCTCGTTCTCTTCAGGTATTTCGAAGTCGTCTACTTCCGTCCAGCTTCCGCCTGGAACGCGTTCCCAGACACTACCTGGCTTGCTGCTAAACAGGGGTTCCAGCGAGCCGTCCATTTTTATCAGGGTTTCAAGCGGGTAGGGCTGCATATTTTTCTTGTCGGCCAGAAACTCGTTATCTTCATAGCCGCTAAACATGCGCCAGCCGGTATCGCGCAGGTCGGCTGGTACTGTTTTGTACATAAAGCGGACAGGGCAGGGTTTTTCGCCGACTAGCAGCTTGGAAACCAAGGCCAGGAAAGGTTTTATCGATTGGGGTGTGGGGTTTTCTGTCATGGGATTTTATCGTGTCAGTTTGGCTATACAAGCCACCATAATACGGGATCGATCGGCTAAATAACAAAAAGCCTCCGCAAGATAGCTTACGAAGGCTTTTTCGGTCGTTGTAACCGGGTAGCTAACTACAACCTACCCGGTGTATACCTACTATCAGGCTTCGACGGTGGGGATGACCGTAGCGGCAGCCAGGGTGTAGCTGGCGATCTGATCGAAGTTCAGGTAACGGTAAACATCGTCGGCCATGGTGTTAAGGTCCTTGGCGTAGACCATGTACTCCTCAAATGTCGGGATACGACCCAGTGCTGCTCCGACCGCTGCCAGCTCGGCAGAAGACAGGTAGACGTTGGCGCCATCGCCTAAACGGTTGGGGAAGTTACGGGTTGAGGTCGACATCACTGTGCTCTTGGCGGCTACTCGAGCTTGGTTGCCCATGCAAAGAGAGCAACCAGGCATTTCAGTCCGTACCCCAGCGCGGCCGTAGATGCCGTAATAGCCCTCTTCGGTTAGCTGAGCTGCGTCCATCTTGGTCGGTGGTGTCATCCACATTTTTGTTGGTAGCTGGCCACCCACCTTCTCCAGCACTTTACCTGCAGCGCGGAAGTGACCGATGTTGGTCATGCAAGAACCGATGAATACTTCGTCGATCTTGGTACCAGCAACGGCAGACAGCGGTTTAACGTCGTCTGGATCGTTCGGGCAAGCCAGCAGTGGCTCGGTGATGGTGGCCAGGTCGATCTCGATCACAGACGCGTAGGCAGCATCGGCGTCGCCTTCTAGCAGCACCGGGTTAGCCAGCCACTCTTGCATCCCTGCAACGCGACGGTTGATGGTGCGCTCGTCGCCGTAGCCCTGAGAAACCATCCACTTCAGCATTACGATGTTGGAGTTCAGGTACTCACGGATGGGGGCTTCGTTGAGCTTGATCGAGCAAGCAGCAGCAGAACGTTCGGCTGCAGAGTCAGACAGCTCG